>Ga0307402_10000152_pt1 | contig 8229 bp, 1 predicted proteins | sample SouOceMetPS10329_FD_200442 | JGI IMG/M metagenome (GOLD analysis project Ga0307402, IMG submission 200442) | Metatranscriptome of marine eukaryotic phytoplankton communities from Antarctic Ocean - PS103-29 (Eukaryote Community Metatranscriptome) | ecosystem: Environmental > Aquatic > Marine >... | reverse complement strand
TGACGATTAAGTGAGAAGAAGAAACAACTTCGTATATAAGTTACAAATTATGAGATTGAACTTTTTACCTTTATTTTTTATTATTCATACAATATCCACATCCCCACGTTCTTAATTATCACTATCTATTTTGAAAAATGCCTATATTATACTTTCAATCTTTTTTTAAATGATAGGTGATTGCATTAGGATTTCTTCCCTTAAACGTTTCTATGGGTAGTGAAAAGGCGTTCGTTCCCCTTTACTTCGTTCTTTCAATCATACGGAAATCAAGACAAAAGGATATTACCTCGTTCAAGTTATCACACACTCGCTTGCTCTGTATATCCCCCGACAGTCGTGCAATTTCTTTCCACTGAACCAACATGACTTCTTTTTTAAGTCCTACTTTCGCATTGTCTAGATATGCTAAGAAACGACCAACGTCGGCTTGTACAGGGCCGTTGATTTGCAGAAATGATTTCCCCGTCCTTGTTAGCGTATATGCATATAATGCATGACTGCTGTCGTCAGATTCAACTCCATCGCTTTCTCCTTCATTATCTCTTTTCTCGGTGGTGTCAGTCCTAGTAATCTCAGTAGTATTAGCTTTCGAAAACATTAGACGCGGAAGACCTGTTGATCTTGTGCCTGAAGAATGCGCCTTGTACCAATCTTGTTCAATGATGAAATCAAACATTTCAGGTACAGATAATTCCTTGGCAGCTGCAGCAGCTGAAACCTCATTTTCTTCCCTGTCAACAACAACAACAACAGATGCAGATGCAGATGCAGAGGTTAACAAAGATTTACAAATCATTTCTAACTTGTTTTCATATCGACGAATAAATCCTGACAGTCTGTCCATTTCTCTTATCATATGATGTATACGGTGGGCAGAATGTTGTTGCTGTAGTGGTATTGTTTGAAGAGAAGGTTTTGTTCGATCGACGATGCCGTTGTTTACACGATTTTCCTTTCTCAGATGATGTTTCTCTGATAGCATTGATTTCCGAGTAATATATTCCTCGGTGCGAATATCTCCTTCATTTGATACTTGTTTAAAGACCGGATCTTCCGTCATATTCTTTTCTTGTGAAACCCCACGCTTTTCGTCCACAAGGTTGTTCCCATTGTTTTTCCACCGCTCTAGCCTATTTGGTTCTTCTTTCGCATCATCTTCGTCGCCATCACCATCATCAACATCTGGTTTCCTAGGAACACTAGATCTGTCTAATTCTGGAGCACGATTTTCTTTTGTTGGTAGTATAAGAGTCGAAGATTTCGAACCTGTATCCAATCGCTCCAGAGAATCACTCGATCTAATGGAATGTTGTTCCTCGTTTAACAAACCTTTTAATTCAATCTTGGGGTCGTGACCTATTTGATTGGTAGAATGAAATGGGCGTGTATCCCCTGTTTGTATGGCAATAGCTCGCTCTTTAGCTTGTTCAACTTTCCGTCTATTTTCTGCAAGGGTCTTACTAGGGCTATGTGCTGTAGGTACGTCATCCAACCCTTGTGCTGCTGCTGTGCTAGTCGTCTTTATTTGTCTGTCGTCAGGAAGCGACACTTTTTTCAATTTTCCTTGTTCTTTCCCGTTCATAGCAGCATACAACAATTTCTTGTTTGATAACGTGTTGACTTTTGGTGGGTCAAATATCTTATCAAATGAGCCAAGTGATACTTCGTCCTGTAGATCTATTGATCTCGGTTGATGGAGCATTGCTAAATGATCTTGTACTACATAGATATCGTTGTTAGCAACAACAGAGGGTGTCACTGGTCTAGAGGAAGTGACTTGACAATTTTCATATTCCTCTACTATCAACCTCGCTTCTTTCTCAGTCTTTGTTTCAGCCTCCGTTTCAATTGGTCCCCTTTCTTTCTTGGTAGTTGTTTTTATCTCATTGTTTTCTTTCGCTGCTATTCGTTTTACTTCTTCGGCAGCCTTCTTCTTAGCTTCAGCTTCAGTCTTCGCAACAACCTCAACATCAATTCGTTTCCTCTCCTCCTCCTCGGCCTTATCCTTCTTTGTGTCATCATAGTCGTTCTTATTTCTCTGCTGGTCATCATCGCTTTCTTCTTCCACCGACGATGGCGACGGTGACAATGGTTCCGATTGAACGTAGTAGTCGTCATTCTCTTCGTCATCACTGATGTCGTCATTCTCCTGCTGATCATCATATCTTTCTTTTCGCCCTTCTTCCGCTGGCGTCAACAACAACGATGACAATGATTCTGATTCTGATCGGATATTGTCGTCGTCACCATCATTACAATCATCATCCATATTATTGTTTGCATTATCCGGTCCCTCGTCAAAGTCTTTGTTGTTCTTTCTATTATCTTTGTCCTCACCAATGTCGTCATTCTCCTGCTGATCGTTGTCGCTTTTTTCTTCTTCTTTTTCTACTGGCGGCGATGACGATGACGATGATGATGATGATGATGATGATGATGACGATGATGATAACGATGACGATAACGATAACGATAACGATGACGATAACGATAACGATGATTCCGATAGAACGTCGTCGTTGTCACTGTCATTATAATCATCATCCTGAGTATTGTTTGTAGTGCCCGGTTCTTCGTCATTATCTTCTTTGTTCTTGCTGCTCTCTTCATCTTCAACAACACAGTCATACTCCTGCTGATCATTATCGCTTTCTTCTTCCTCTTCCACCGAAACCGACACCGACGGCGATGATGACAATGATTCATTATAACAATAATCCTTAGTATTTTTTGCAGTATCCGGTTCCTGATCAGCGATTATGTTGTTCTTGTTGCTCTCTTCATTCTCATCGGTGTCGTCATTCTCTTTGGTATTGTCATCGTCAGAAGAATTTTCTACAGTAGCAGCAGTAATAGTAGTAGGAAACGCAAGTTCGTTCCCGTTGTTTTTATCTTCATTATTTTTGCCGTCAGCGTCGGCATTACCATTATCATCCAAAGAAGTTTCTGCGGTGGCTGCTCTCTCGTCGACGTCGCAACGAACACTCTTGCTGCTCTCCTCCTCGTCGAAATCAATTTTAGCGCCGACGATGTCATCCTTAGCGTTAGTGGTGTACTTATTCGTGTCGTCGTTCGTGTTGTTACTAGCTTCTTCGTTGGAAGAGGTATCTGTTATATTTAATATCTCGTCATAATCTTCGGCTTCGTTCTTTTTGCTATTCTCATCGGTTAACGCTGTCTCTTCTTCGTCCCATTTTGCTTGGGGAACACAATCAATCTTGTTCAAACACTCATTTTCTTCCAGTTTGATCAGCTTGCGTTCAATAGAAGCACATTCTATTTGTTCCTGATCTTCTTTGTATTTGTCTCGCAACATTTTCTTTGCAGAAGCCAGCCATTCGTCGTTGCTTCTTCTAGTTTGTTGTAGATTATTTTTGTCCAAAGATAGTCTTCGCTTTTCTTCCTCGTAAGAAGAATTAAGTTGTTTCATTTCTTCTTTCAACCTTTTTTCGGTTGCACATGCTATCACGTCAAGATGGTGTGATTCGTCGTCAAGTTCAGCTTGCCATTCAGCTACTTTACACTCATGTTCAGTAGATTGTTTTTTGTTATCTTTTAATTTTGACCTGATGTCATCTACCTCCTTCTCAAGCTCAATCTCCCTCAGCTTGAATTCCATCAATTTTGACTGTCTTTGTTTTTCCCAATCTAGATCATTCTTTTTCTTCTTACCACCACCAAAGCCAAATAGGCCACGACTCTTCTCCTCTCTTGGATCTTTTCCATCAATTTTCATCCCCGTATCAGTATTATTTCGCTCCAACTCAAGAACAGTTACCGCTGTTGTTAATTTTTCATCTAACATTCTGCTATTTTGCGAGAAATTGGTTTCATCGACGAGAAATTGTGCTTTGATTTCTTTTCCCTCTTTTTCAATTCGCTTCATTTCTATTTTGTGATTCACGATGAACGAACTAGACTCATCTTCTATCGGTTGCGATTCTGATATTTTCTTATGTTCTAAATCTGCTAGAGCTTGGTCGATCTTTCGATCATCTTCGAGCCACTTTTCAAACAAAAGCGAGGCCTCTTCTTCTACACGAGCCTCGGCAATTCGGTGATCATCTTCCAACATTTTTGTTTCCTCTAAAGCTTTTATACAAGCCCTTTCTTTTAATCTACTTTCTTCTTCATTGATATCCTCGATTAGATGGTTCTGTGGTTGGTCAATCTTGTTTGAGTCGAGTACAACCTCTATTTTTTTAGTACGATGTAAGAGCTTCTTGTCCTCTCCGTAGCAGTCAATCCTATTCTTGGCGCCTTTCTCCAAACCCGACCGACTACTTGGCGATAGGTCTCTCTTACTTGGTATGTCTGGGTCGTTTATTTGATCCTTTAATGTGATCGACATTGAACCTTCACTATCCGTGTCCCAATGATCGTTCTCCGATTTTGATCGTTGATCGGTGCTATAACTTTCATTTTCGACAAGGTCTGGTGTAACAGAACTTCCATCATTTTGTATCAGTTTCATAGAAACAGGAGTACCAGACGACCCAAGACTTTCTTCAAACTGAGGTTCTTCATATGCATCATTAAGATCAACGTCTACCGCCATATTCACAACATAATCATCGTATAGCTCGTCGACATCCGATTTTTCAATGATTCGTGCAGCTGCTGCTCTTAGAGCCGAGGTGTACTCAAGAGGAAATTCGAAGTCTCCATTGCAATAGAAATATCGGGCTTCCTCCATAAGTGAATAATCGAGCATAGTTTTCGCCACAGAAGGGAAGTAAATGAACTCATCTGTCGTGACATCGTAGTATTTCTTCACAAAAACAATTTTGGCTGCAGCTCTTACCAGTGCTTCAACTACTTCGTCTTCGAAATTCACGTCAATATCATTATTTTCTGCGTCTTGAATTACTGATCTCAAATCTATTTTTATCCTATTACTCCTCATTTGGATCTCAGATTCATTTACTACCGTTGGCTCAGATCGAAGCTGTTGTTCTTTGTCCGCTTCAAATGCATCGCTAAATGCAATGTAATCTTCAGCGACTTGGGAGTTTGCTGTCATAGTATTATGATGAACGTCAACATCAATTGATAACTTCATGGCGTCTTCGTCGATTTCGTTGGTGTTTCCCTTCAAATAGGAAGCGGCGATAGTACACAGATTTTTTGTGAGTTTGGGGGATATTTCTTTGTCAGCAGGTCCTAAATACTTCTCAGCCTCTTCCATTAAAGAATAGTTGCAAACAATCTTCGCAACGGAAGGAAAGTAAACAAACTCATTATTTCCTGTGTCTAGACACTTTTTTACGTATGCTAGATCAAGCGCAGCTTTTTGTAAGGCAGTTGTAACATCGGCGTTGAGGGTTGTGTCAATATCTTGCTGATCTATTTCAAGCAATATTGAGGTCATTTCGTACCTTATTATTTTCTCTCTTCTCGCCATTTCAACAGAATCATCTGCTTTTCCATCGTCATCATCCAACACTACCGATATTGTTACTTTCTTGATAAATATATCATTCTCATCTACCTCATCTACATCACCCTTCAGGCGCAAAGCCGCAATGGTACATAGAGCTGTCGCGATTTCAAAAGGCAGCTCATCACGAAGGCTTTTTTCGGTTTCTTCAATGAGAGAAAAATTGTACAAAGATTTTGCAATAGACGGGTAATAAACGTAGTCATTCATGCTTGAGTCTTTGTACTTTTTGATCAACGCTACTTTCAAGGCACAGGTTTTTAGAGCAACAATTGTTTCTGTATCGATCAGCTCTTTGAGCTCTTCTTCTTCTACTTCTTCAATTATACTTTGTAATTCTTCTTCAATCTTCTTCTTTCTCCATTGAGATTCTTTAGGATCTTTCACGGGTATTTTGAAGGGTCTATATTCACGATTAACTTCATTGTGAACTATTTGTAAGTCAGTTCTTATATCTTGTAATTGATTCAAAGATAAGACAGAATTATTATTTTCAGCATCAAAACGTGACGAATATAAGGAATTGTTATTTAATTCAGAAACATCATTCACAGAAGAGGCAGTAGCATCATCCTTGTCACTTTTGTTTTTCAAACCTGTCATATCACCAATGGAAAGTGAATCTTCTCCTTGGGAGGCATTATTCACTTCGGAAACATCATTAGCAGCAGAGGCAGCAGTATAAGACCTCTCGTTGTCATTTTTTAAGCTGTTCAAATCGTTGATGGATAATGAATTATCTCCTTGGATAATCTCTTCGACGGATGCACCAACTGTAGAGGTCGCATCTATTATATCACGAGCATCGTTAAATTCGGCGAAATTACCCAATGATATTGAATTATTTCCTTCGTATTCGTCGTAAGCAGCACTACTAGTCGTGTCGTTGTCCAAAAATTCGCGTGTGCTTGATTCGTTCAAAGCGGAAAAAGATTGGTCTTCTGTAGACAATACTTCAACTTCACTCGTCTCCTGTAGATTCTCTTCCGCATCAAATTCTTCAAGCTCTAGAAGTTCATCTTGACTAAGTTCTTCACCAAGTCTCTCCCTCACTGCTAACTCCAATAGGTACAACCGGTCTTCGTCAACTTCTTTTCCACTCTCTTGCCTAGCTAGCGTTTTGTTGTATTCTCTTGTATAGATAGCAAACCTTTCCTCCCGAAGTGAGTCGTAATGTGAATTACTGGAATCATCGAAAGCGGTCTCTTCTCTACCAACAGAACTATCGTTTAATGTAACATATTCTAAATTTTCTTGCTTGGAAGATGGATTATACAGCGACTCAGACGCATCTTTTTCGTTAGTTTCGGTATCAAATGCATGTGATATTTCCCGGCTGGAAAGGCGACTTTCTTCTGCAAACAAACGATATTTTTCCTCTATCAGACGTTGAGGTTCTAAAGGTAGTTCTGTTTCATTTTCACTCTGTGACCTATCACACTCCCCAAGCTGTGAAGTTGATGCTTCATCCTTTTTTTCTATGGAAGATTCTTCATCTGCATCCAGTTCCGAATCATTCGATTTTAATAGTCTCTGTTTATCAGCTTTCTTTATTTTTTCGGATCTTATTCTAGCTGCTAATATTGACTCTAATGGTTTCTCGTTTTTGGCCTGTGCATTGCCATGCCCTCTATGAGGTGATTTTCTATCCCTTGAAAGTAGAAGTTCTTCAATTGTTCCTTTTTTGTTCGAAGTTATATCTTGTGACACCTGGTGATTGGCATCTTCACCGTCTCGATATTTTTCAAGAGCATGCTCTTCCAATTGATTTGAATGGACCAAATACCAGTAATGCTGCTTTAAGTAATTATAAAGATCTTTCGGAGTTGACCTGCGCAACATGGTATCTACGTTATTATCTGGGTCGTTATCACCGTATATAGTCTGACTGAGTCGACGGATAGCGTTTACATAATCGTCTGGATCATCAGCATCTCGTTCTAACCACTTTTCAACTTGCACCTCGGTTTTATCAACGTTGCTGTCGCCTGTTAGGTTACTTCCCCTATCCTTTGTTGGATACCATGTATCTCCTCCTTTATACTCTTTTTCTTCTCGATTAAAGTTGCCATTGTCGTCCTCAAAGGGTTCCGAATTATCACTATTATTACTGCTGTTGTTTGTGGATATGACAAGTTCTGAATTATTCCATATCAAGTGTTCCTCCCCCCCTTCATCCTCTTCCCTTCCATTCACCAAAGAGTGCTGATGTTGTTGTTGTTGTAATTCGTCATCAAAATTCTCTGGATCAAAGTCTACAGCAACACTATTATCTTCATCATCATCGTCATCATCATAGTATGAAGAACTACTATCTAATATATCGTCGTCGTCGTCGTCATCATTATTTTCATCTCTCAACAACATATTCCGTACTCGATCAAGCATTTCATTTTTGCTATCTTCGTTTTCTTCTCGTTCGTCGACGTCATTTTCTTTAAAATTGCCACTATCCTCATCTTCTAAGACTATTTCAACTTCACCTTCAGAATCGTCATCAACGTCATCAACGTCGTCGTCGTCAGATACATCATCCCAAAATTCTTCTAATTCAAACCCATCTTCATCACAATTATCATTGTCATCAATTTCTGGTTGCTGTTTCTGTCGCTGAGAATGGAGGATATCCTCGGAGAGTTCTTCTTCCTCGTTGTCTTCTAATGTTTCGTCGTCGTAATCGTCGTAATCCTCCTCCTCGTTGTCGTCATCGTCATATTGATCGACAATGATATCAGATGTTTCACTAGGGATAATCAAGTCGTTCATTTTATTTTATTTTATCCACC
>Ga0307402_10000137_pt1 | contig 8467 bp, 14 predicted proteins | sample SouOceMetPS10329_FD_200442 | JGI IMG/M metagenome (GOLD analysis project Ga0307402, IMG submission 200442) | Metatranscriptome of marine eukaryotic phytoplankton communities from Antarctic Ocean - PS103-29 (Eukaryote Community Metatranscriptome) | ecosystem: Environmental > Aquatic > Marine >... | reverse complement strand
GTTTTGGAAAACGAATAGTTAAATGAATGCAGAAGTCATCGCTCTGAGTGTGAAAGTTACCAAAGTTATACCCGAATTAAAATCAGCTTCAGTTAGGCCAGATCTTTATCGCGAGCTTGCTATAGATACTAATCACGCTTGTTGCGAAGGTTATAGCATAAATGAGTACCACTCACTCCTTCTGACAAAGGAGAGCAACACCTCTTAGGCGCCACTAGTTTACCATGGGGTTCTGGTCACGAACAACACCTTCTCCCTTCTTACCGGCCTTCTCCTGTGGGGGCTCGGGTTTGAGGTTGAACTTGGAGACGAGGTATCTGTCTTAACGCATGGGGTACTTGTATACGGGGCAAGAGTACATGTTCTTGTCATCGACAGCGGCTTTCTTGGGGGCTCCAGGTCCCTTCTGTTCGGCAGAGGGGCATTCGGCGTAAACCTTAACGTTAGGGAAGGCGAAGAAGAGATCTTTACCCTTAGAGTCTTCAAGGTATCTCTGGGGCTTGTTCCAAGCAGCACCTTCGAGCCAAAGTCCATGGACCCAGCATCCTTCAGCAGGTTCAGCAATGTTCTTTCCTTCAATGCGGGCATCGTCAGCAATGATGGTGTTTCTGGGGTCAGCAACTTCAGCACGAGACTCAACGGCATCAAGAGCCCAGTTATCAGCTCTGTGAGCACGGGTAATCTCTTAGTTAACAGAGGTAAGGAAACCCTGAGGGTTGAAGAATCCAGTCAACCAGAAGGAGATAGGTCTGTCCTTGGCCAACCAGTTAGCAAGACCGAAGTGTCTGTTCTGGAGAGATCCGAGCCATCCAGAGAGAGTAGGGCTCAACCAGGCGATTTCAGCACCAGAGGGATCGAGGAGCCACATTGTGGGTACACGGAGATCGAAAATGAACTTGATGCAAGTGGCAATTTCAGGGGACATAATAATCTGTCCATCAATAGCAAGGCACATATCAGTCATCCATCTGCGGACAATTCCAAGAATGTTCTGGAAACGTTGAATTTCCTGGAACAGGAACATAACAAGAGGAATAGACTTTCCAGTTTCGGGAAGACGTCTATGCTTCATGGCTTTAAGTCTATCTTCGACATCGAGCATCTTGAAATCTTCGGGCAAGAGCTTAATGAATTCGTTCTCAATCATTTCCTTGACGAGCTGTTCGGGAGATTTACCACCTCCAGCACTGGCATCAGCGGGTTAAGTATCAATAAGAGTAGCAACCATAGCTCTGGAAGCATTTAGAGATGCAGTCAAATCGGCACTGGGGTTAAGTCCGAAAACAAGAGGGTTATCCTGATCGGGCATGGAGTTGATGAAGTTGATGTAACTAGTGTGATCGGGGAAGTCGGGGATCATGTAGTTGTACTCCATAGGTTGCTGGTTGAACATGAAGTTTCCACTGAAAATGTCTTCACGGATGAAGAGGTAACCATAAGTAAAGAACAAAGCTCTATCCTCTTCTTGAGTGATCTTTCCTCCGTACTGAATGGAGCAGCACATTTGTTGCATGGCTTCCCACTCGTATTTACGGTTCTGGAGGAGGCAAGTACTCATATGCTTTTCCATGTAGAGCATAGAGGCATCCAAGTCAGAGGCATTGAACTCGTAAGGCATGGAGAAACCGATAGGTCCGAACTTTCTTCTCTCCTAGACAACAGAGTGCAAGAAGCAGACGGCGAAAGTAAGGGGTCTCCATTTTTCATAAGGCTCGACCTTCTCAATGAAGTCCTGGTTGACCATGGTGTTATAAGTTCTGTTCATACCAGCCTTCATTCCCTTTGGTGGCTCTAAAGTAACCTTGATTGCCATCTGGAGGAGACCAAGAGGGAAAGCGTTATCGGGAGCACAAGTAATCCAAAGACGGAATTCTTCGTTAACTTCGACATCCTTGGGGTTAAGAATGACTTCCATTTCAGCCATGAATTCAAGAGACAAATGGCAATTGTTAAGAATAACCCAGTCACCAGTCTTGAAACCATCCTTGATCTGGGCGAGAGCGGGGCCTTCCATTTCTTCTCCCATAGATGTCTTCTTGGTGGGGAATTTCTTGAACTTTCTAGCGTAATCATCAATTGAAGAGGTGGGATCAGCACCAGTAGACAAGAGATAAAGGACGGGCTTGTTAGGAAGAGAAGCGGAATGGATTTCAGAAATTTGATCATTGATAGGTTGTCCGAATTCGTTATCAAGCATCTTCATGATATACTTGTTAGCAGCGACCTGTAGTCTATCTTCACGGAAAGATCTAACGAGACAGAATTGTAAGAAAGGACCGAGAGCGGAGTCGGCATTAATCTTGTCATCGTAATCGGGCACGGGCTGATTTTCTGGGTCATCAGCGTCGTAGAATGCTCTCCATTCGGAGGCAGAGCGAGTCATTGAATCAACGATACCCTTGTAGAACATATTGCCATCGGGACCAAACTTATGCTTGGTGAGAGCAATAATATTGTTCCAGGTCTTCTGGTCGAGCCAGTTGAATTTCTTGTTTCTATCATCGACAGCAGCTCCAGCCTTAAGGAGTAGAGAGACATCGGATCCGAGGAGAGTACCTTCCTTAATTTGAATTCTAAGTACCATCATGAGTTTGAAAGTGACCTTGTCTCTTTCGAAGATACCTCTGTTAATATAACGATAAGCCTTGTAAGTAAGAGCGTAAATAATGTTAGCGACTCTATCTTTAGTAAGCTGGGCTTTAGGAGAGTTATCGATACCATCGTAGAAGATTTCAAGGAACTGTCCTAGAGAGACATTGTACATCCAGTTGACGGCAGCCATCTCGACGATACAGAAATAGAGAACGGCACCACGAGCGGCAACAGGTCTGAAAGCTTCACGCTTAACTCCAATTTCTTCAGAGGTCTGTTAAGCTTCTTCAAGAGACTGCTTAACTTCAGCAGACTTGGTCTTAATGTTACCAAGCACATCAATGAGCTCAACATCATCGAGAAGAGATCCTTCGGCGTTAGCAAGTCTTTCAAGGAGATCGGCTTCGAGCTTAGCAAGGGTCTTCTTGGACAAGTTGACGGATTCCTTTACACCGTTAAGTTGATCTTCGAGTTGCTTCTGCTCACGAGAAATAAGTCTACCAAGTAGCTGTTGTTCAAGACCAGTAATTGTGACAGCAAAATCAATAATGGTGGTCTTAGCAGCAAGCTCGGGAGACCACTGAGGGTTGGACATACGAGAAGTCATGTAAAGTCTGAACTTATCATCGTAATCGTATTCTTGATCTCCAAGTTAGAGTAACTTGTTTCTTCCCTTGATAGTGATTTGCTTCTCGAGAAGAGGATCAAGCATGGGGTCAACTTCGTTCTCAACGTTTTCAATAAGAACTGGACCACCATCCATAAGAGGAAGCTTAAGGGCATCTCTCAAGTTGGGGTTAGTCAAAGTGAAGATCCAATTTTGGTGCTCAAGTTCGGGTTCACGAGTCTTAATCCAAGAGATAGCTTGACTCTGAGGATCAATCATGAGAGGGAAACGAGAGGATCTGGTAACCATGATACCGTTCTGAATGGAAAGTTCATCAGCAGGTAATCCTTCCATATTCCAATCTCCAACAGTTTGTTCATCAACTAAGAAGTTAGTTAATTGGAGGCCTTCAGTGTTAGGAATCTTTCTAACGTTAAGGTCGTTTACGAAGTATTATTCAGAAAGGATGGCTCTGAATTCAGCATTGAAAGGTCCACAGTAAGACACGAAAGCAGAAGCCTTGGCAACATCACCAGCAAGTCTAATCTTCTGACTGGAGAACTGGGCAGAAGCTTCAGTCCATGCAATCTTGTTATCAGTAAGAGAATCAATAAGCTTGGTGGCTTGGTCCATCTTTCTCTTAAGCTTGTTAGCATCAGCTTGCATCTGGTCCTTAACAGCTTACTTCTCGGCGTACATAGCATCGAGAGCAGCCTTCTTCTTGATGACAGCATCGAGTTCAATCATAGCAGCCTCAAGTTGGTTTTCAGCAACTCTGAGTTCACCAGCCTTCTGTTAGAGTAGTCTAAGTTTAGGCTTTACGATCTTGGAGGCTTTGTGATAATCAGACATAGCACGAGCCCAATCGCAAATACCCTTAAGAGCACTGGAAGAACCTTTAGCAATTTCACCAGTAACGACGAGTCTTTCGGGGTCGTCTCTGAAAGCACAGCTCAAGTAGGGAGCGAGGAGTTCAATGGTCTCTTCGTTAATCAAATCCTTCTCGTTGGATCCGAATTCGTTAAGGAGTCCAAGGAGATTCTGCAAGAAAAGATCATAAGTGAATTCTTCATTAGAATCGGCAATAAAGTTGACGGCCTTCTTCTAGATAGTGAATTCTTTGACAGATACAGGCACAAGGGGTCCCATGAAAAGAATTTAGACGGCATCTAGGATAATCTTACCGACATCATGGAGTTTCTTCATGGCCTTGAGCTCAGTAATATCGTTGGGTTTAATACCACTAAGCGCCTTTTCGGCAGCTTCGACGAAAGGCATGGCAGCCTTCAAATCTCTATCAGCATTTTCTTTCTCAACAGAAATGTTTTCTTTCTGTGTGATAACACCAGCCTTGGTGGCTTCACATTCAATAGTCTTCTTTTCAGCAGCTTCGTTCTCAATGGTGAGAGTAGCAATAAGCTTGTTGGTTTCATCGGAAGCAACTCTAAGCTTTTAATCTTCAATCTGGAGCATTTTCTTCATTTCACCAACACCAACAGTGGCTTCCAAAAGTTTATCGAGACCAGACTTAATAGAGGATTGCTGGATATCAATTTCATCATACTTCTTTTTGTATAGATCCTTATACATAGCGAGGAAGGAAAGATAAGATTTGGGTGTAGTGAACACACTCTTTCTCATCTGAATGAAGTATTATTCAGAGACTTCACGCACCATATCGTGACAGGCACCCATGTGCTGTACAATTTCTTCCTTAACTTCCTTGGTGCATTCAATATCGAATTAACCGATGAAACGGCCAGACACATCAACCAAGGCTTCCTTAGGCCAGGGCAAGAACCAATCAATGGAGCACTGGGAGAAGAGAGAGGGGAACATACTGGCACGAGTTCTGAACTTGGTTCCAACAGGGGAGAAGGCAAGGATAATGTGGAGACAATCCTTGACTCTGTTGAGGAAGAAGTTAACTAATTGACCAGTAGTGGGTTCAACACCCTTACCGAGTTCTTTTTGGAGATGAGGCTTCACTCCAAGCATAAACATTTCCTTGTCATCCTTAGTGAGCATTCCAGGGATTTCACCAGTAGCCAATAGGGAGTTAATAAGCTCAAGGAATCCATCAGACTTAATTTCCTGATCAGTGATGATGAAGGAAACTTGGCCATATGCGTTGCAAACGGTTCCGAAAAGTTCCTTAATATCTTCCATAAGGGACTTCTCACCATAGGTCTTGGTAAGAGCGATCTAGAAGAAACGATGCTTACAGATATGAGCACAAAGCTTAGTTAAGGACTGTTTTCCAGAACCACCAACACCAACAAGTAGGGCATTACCAGCAGGAGAGTTTACAGTTCTAGAAGTTCTGAGTAAATGGAAAAGAGCATCATCGAAAATAACCAACTCCATCTTCTTGGAAGGGTACTTTTCGTTGTAAGCAGCGAGTTACTCGTTAGCTCTTTTCTTAATAGCATTAATGCTTGGGCAAGCTTCGTATACATAAGGAGCTTCAGCAAGGATAGAGCCATATTCATCAACTTCAGCATCTCTTTAGAAATCAGCGAAAAGCATATCAGTCATAAGCATATCATCATCAAAGCCACAGGCGTCTCTGAATCTCTCCTTAGTGATCTTGTTTAGCATGTCCATGAAGATCTTCTTATCTCCATATGTGATAAGTTTATCAACGAAAGTACGTTCGCACTCGTGACGCCAAAGTCCAATCATGAAGAGTTGGGCAGGGATTTTCTCCTTAAGTCTAGAGCAGGTCTGGATAATCTTGAACTCGTAAGCATATGCAACACGGCAGATACCAGAGAAGACACGAGCCAAATCACGAATATTGAATTCGTAATGGAACTTAGTGGGAGTAGGTAAGAGTCTCTTAGATACGGTCTCCCAAAGGTTAATGGTGGCTTCAATAAGCATTCCCTTCATGTTGATAATTTCAGTACCTTGAGCACCAGGGTACTTCTTGGGAGTAATAATAGCCTCCAAGATTCTACCGTAAATGTTCTGTACAGATCTCATGGATGGAGGAGTCATGTTAAGGCAGAAGAAATGGCGTTGCATTCTATCAGGGATAGAGTTACGTCCACCAGTGGGGTGACGCATAGCGGCGCAATACTTCATCTTCTAGAATGCGTTGAAAGATCCAGCTTCCTCAGAGTTAAGTGTGTAAAGACCTCTTTGCTCAATGACGAATCTGACGATTTCAAGGGTTTCTTAATCACCCCAATCGTTAATCTTGGGCATGGAGAAATCATCCAAGAAGCAGAGCATTTCTTTGTTTCCAATAGGCCTGTAGACACGGGTCTGATGTTTGGCGATTTCACCTTCAATACCGAATTGGAAGTTAGAAGGTCTGGTAGCACTAGAGAAATTGATTCTCTTGAAAGACTGAACATCACCATCAAACTTTTCAGCATACATGAGGACAACAGAAGTCTTAGCAGTACCAGAAGCACCAACAAGTAGTGTGTGTTAGAGACCCTTTTCTCCTCTCTTGATGTTTCTCTCAAGGGGGAGCTTGGAGATCTTATCAATAATATATTCAGCACGAGTAGAATCACTAGTGGGAATAAGAAGTTGAGAGAATACAATCTTTTTAGGGGCAGTCCAACCTTCGGGTTGCCAGAGAGCCCATTGCTTTGTGTCAGGGTCAAGGAAGTAATCAAAGATAGTTTCCTTCTCAGTGAGTTGCTTCTGAGCGCTAATAGAGGGTAGGGGAGCTCCAGACTTTTCGAGAATTTCCTTGTGGAATTTAACTCTTTCATCAGTCTCGAAAAGACCACCCATAGACCAAGCAAGAGCGTAGATGAAAACCATCTCGTAGCACTTGCGGTCAATAATTTCTTTTCTCTCCATGGTGAATACCTGTAGAGAAGCATCGAGCAAGTTCAAAAGCATAGTGGTTCTTACAACTTCAGGAGTCTCCATCATATAGACATAGTTGGCTTTCAAGGTACGGAAAAGTTTGTTCTTCTCCATGTACTTATTAACGAATTCGCGGACCCAGACCTTCTCCTCAGCGTTAGCATACTGCTTTTCCTTCTCACGATCATCACACCAGGTGTCGATGAGTGGTCTCCAGGATAGATCTTCGGGGGAGACGAAAATGATACCAGCACGAGATACAGTAGCGGGAGAAGCATTGTTAAGGTTCTCTACCTCAAAAGTCATTTTAGTGGTATCACTCATAGGGATACGCTCAGCATTAGCGAGGGTAAGCATACGGTTATCATCGAGGACAGTGTTCATGGATTCAATCCAAATAGCATCGACGGGGCCATCACAGATAATCCAAGTGGTGAACTTGTTAGTTCTGATATTAACCTTCTTCCAGATCTCAGCGAGAATACCGGGTACCCACTCACCACTAGAGGCACTCTGTTCTCCGAAAAGTTGAGCGTTAGTGACGGCCTTAGGGTTAAGGACTTTCTGCCTGTATTCTGGGTTTCCAGGAATAGCTTCAAGAGACTTAAGTAGAATGTTGAAAATAGTGGTTTTACCGCAACCGGCAGATCCGACCACCATGATTCCGTGACGCACAAGAGAAGTTTCATAGAGTTGAATAATCTTGAGTTTCCACTGAGGAATCATCTGTAAGTTCATATCATCACAGTTAATCTTAACATATTTCTCAACAGCCTCGTGAGTTTTGTTAGGCATGTTCTTCTGTCTAGGGAAGATATCATCAATAAGCTGACCGAACAGAGGAATATCTTAAGCAATAAACTTAGACATGTTCATATCTCTGAGGGTACGAGCAACAATCATCTCTTCGTCAGTTCCTTCCTTCTCAGTACGTTTGTTAGTACCAGTAGTTCTGAGGACGGAGAGAATGTTACGGAGACCGAAATCATAATGTCTGGTCTTAGAAAGCTGCATCTCACAAAGTTTGTACAAAACATTGAACTTAATAGAGAGAGGCTCGTAGTTGGTGTATCCCATGGAGGCCAACTTAACCTTCATGATAACTTGTCTATCGGGCAACATCATAGTTACACCTCTGAAGAGTACCTTAAGGTTCTCAGGGAGTTCCTGACGTCCAGCGTAACCAGGGTTCATGGTGATGAAATAGGCAACATTCATCTTGAGGACAACCATACCGTAATTAGGGAACTCGAACATCTTTTGCTTGAGTTTCTTACCGAGGGTGATAGACTCAACCTGAGCGGCGACGACGGAAAGAGTGGGGAGAGAAATTCTGTTGAATTCATCGAAACAACCCCAAACACCGGCGGCACAAAGTCCCTTGAAAATCTTAGCCATACCTCTGAATTTGAATTCAGGAGAGCAGTTAAACAC
>Ga0307402_10000131_pt1 | contig 8568 bp, 1 predicted proteins | sample SouOceMetPS10329_FD_200442 | JGI IMG/M metagenome (GOLD analysis project Ga0307402, IMG submission 200442) | Metatranscriptome of marine eukaryotic phytoplankton communities from Antarctic Ocean - PS103-29 (Eukaryote Community Metatranscriptome) | ecosystem: Environmental > Aquatic > Marine >... | reverse complement strand
CTTGAACTGCTGTTTGCCTTACGATTACGAGTACCTCGGCAATGGTCCCCGTTTGGTCGTCACTCCTTTGACCGATCGTATCTATGTGACGGCGACACAAGCACTGAACCTGAAGATGGGCTGTGCTCCAGCAGGACCAGCAGGAACTGGCAAGACCGAATCAACGAAGGATTTGGCGAGTGCGCTTGGTAAAGTGTGCTACGTGTTCAACTGTTCTCCTGAAATGGACTACCAAAGTATGGGTAATATTTACAAGGGGCTTGCTTCATCTGGTTCCTGGGGTTGCTTCGACGAGTTCAATCGCTTGATTCCAGAAGTGCTGTCTGTGTGTTCTGTGCAATTCAAGGCCGTTTGTGATGCTGTGGCGGCAGAAACCCCGACGTGCACTGTTGAAGGTGACGAAGTAAGTTTGGACCCTACCTGCGGTGCATTCATTACCATGAACCCCGGCTACCTTGGCCGTTCTGAGCTCCCTGAAGGCCTCAAGGCTCTTTTCAGACCCATGACCGTGATGGTGCCCGACCTAGTGCTTATCTGCGAGAACATGATGATGGCTGAAGGTTATGAAGAAGCGAGTGCTCTGGCATCTAAGTTCTACGCTTTGTACTCTCTCCTCTCGCAGCTTTTGTCCAAGCAGCTTCACTACGATTGGGGCCTGCGTGCGGTAAAGTCTGTGCTAGTGGTTGCAGGTGGCTTCAAGCGTGCTGAACCAACTGCAATGGAACAAGCGCTGCTGATGCGTGCGCTTCGTGACTTCAATATTCCTAAGATTCCTGCGTGCGATACACCTATCTTCTTTGGTTTGATGGGTGACCTCTTCCCTGGAATCAACCCACCGAGAATGGTTAATCAGGAACTTGAAGACCAAATCAGAGCAGCCTGCCCCATTCTCGGCTACAAAACGGACGAGGAATGGCACTTGAAGGTAGTGCAGCTTGAAGAATTACTTGCTATCCGCCATTGTGTGTTCGTCATGGGCTCAGCAGGTGCATACAAGTCATCGACTTGGCGCACTCTTGCCCAAGCCAGAACACTTCTAGACAAGGCCACCTTAGAGACGAAGATTGTCGACCTCAACCCGAAATCTATCGCAACCAAGGAGCTTTATGGTTACATCACTATGGCTACGCGAGAATGGAGAGACGGCCTTTTGTCAAAGATCATGAGAGACTTGGGTAACATCCCTAATGAAAAGCCAAAGTGGATCCTTCTAGATGGTGACCTTGATGCAAACTGGATTGAGTCCATGAACTCTGTGATGGACGACAACCGTATGCTTACTCTTGCTTCCAATGAGCGAATCCCCCTGAAGCCCCACATGAAAATGATTTTCGAAATTCGTGACTTGAACCACGCTACACCTGCAACTGTCAGTCGCGCAGGAATTTTGTACATCAGTAACGACTCCGGTTTCCAGTACAGGTGCCTGATTAGTGCTTGGATGCACAGGCGTGAAGAACCCCAGGAGATCAGGGATGTGCTGCAATCCTCCTTTGACACATACGTTGAAGAAACCGTGGTCTTCATGGCAAAGCACATTCGCCCAATCTTACATGTGGAAGACATCACCTTTGTAAGCTCGCTGCTATTCATGCTCGAATCCATCATCCCTCAGATCGAGAAAATGCGCAAGAAACACGAGAAAGATGCGAAACTGCGAGCTCAGATGCTGGAGGACGCTGAGGAAGGTGAAGAGCTTGACTTGCCAGAAGTAATCGAGCAGTTGCCAACGGATCAAATCTATAGAACCGTCTTTGTCTTCTGCACTGTCTGGGCATTTGGCTGTGGCCTTACTGTTTCAGATGATGGTACGGACTACCGCAAAATGTTTAGTGACTGGTGGAGGAGTGAGTGGAAGGATATCAAGTTTCCTTCCCGCGAGACCGTCTTCGATTACTACTTGGACCCCGAGTCATGGAAACTTGAGCCATGGAACAAGTCACCTTACTTCTACACTGTGGACTTCAACTCCGCCAAAACTGCTATGTCTGCTATCACTGTACCCACGACAGAGACTGCCGCGACTAGTTTCTGGATGGACAAACTGGTGGACGGTATGCATCCCGTTATGCTCGCCGGTCCAGCAGGCACAGGCAAGACTCAGTTGATCTTGGGCATGCTCCACAAACAAGACGCCGATGTTCGTGGTAGTTGCGTGGTGAACTTCAACTTTTACACTGGCGCTGATGTGCTGAAGACTACTATGGAAGTGCCTCTCGAAAAGAAGACTGGTATGAACTTTGGACCTCCAGGCAAAACCAAGCTCATTTACTTTGTGGATGACTTGAATCTACCGGAAGTTGACACGTACAACACCCAAAGTGCCATTGCACTGCTTCGCCAGAATATGGAATATGGACACATCTATGATATCGGAAAACTCATGGCCAAGTACATCGCCAACACAATGGTTGTATCGTGCATGAACCCAACTGCCGGTTCGTTCGTGGTCAACCCTCGCTTGCAGCGATGGTACACCACTTTTGCGATTGGCATGCCTGGCCCTGGTTCGCTTTTGACAATCTACCAGACCTTCTTGGATGGCCACCTTCTCCACGCGGAGTTCCCCGAGACAATCCAGGAAATGTCAACGAACCTGATCAAGGCTGCTTTATCTCTGCACATTCAAGTCTCACAGGGTTTCAGAAAGACTGCTGCAAACTTCCACTACGAATTCAACGTTCGTCACTTGTCCAACGTGTTCCAGGGCATGCTTGTTGCTCGCCCCGCTAATTTCTCAACGCCAGAAAAGTTTGTTCACTTGTGGTTGCATGAATCTGAGCGCGTGTACGGGGATCACCTTGTGAGTGGCGAAGACTTGTCACGGTTCCTTACGATGGCCGAAGGGGCTTCCAAGAAGAACTTCCCGCAATTCAATGTTGCTAAATTCTTTGCGAAGGAAAATGCGGAGCCACTGATCTTCTGTCACTTTGCAGACAACATCCAAGACAAGATTTACGACCAAGTGACCTCTGTAGACCACCTGAGCAAGACCCTAGTTGCTGCACTTGAAGAATACAACGAGACGAATGCTGCAATGGACCTGGTGCTGTTCACAGACGCCATGAAGCACGTCTGCCGTATCGTTCGTATTGTACAGAACGAAGGCGGCCACGCTCTGTTAGTTGGTGTTGGCGGTAGTGGCAAGCAATCGTTATCTCGACTTGCCGCTTTTATTTGCGTTTTCACGGTGAAACAAATTGTTATCAGTTCCACCTATGGTATCAATGATCTCAAGGAAGACTTGAAATGGATGTACAACAAGGCCGGACTTCGCGATGAAGGCATTATGTTCTTGCTTACAGATTCACAGATTACCAACGAGCGTTTCTTGATTTACCTCAACGACCTTCTCGCTTCTGGTGACATTCCGGATCTCTTTGCCGGCGAGGAACTTGATGCTGTCATTAATGGTGTCATGCCCAAGCTAAAAGCAGCAGGTATTGAGATGGATAAGTCCCACGCGTGGACTTACTTTATTGGCGAGATTCGAAAGAATTTGCACTGCTCCTTGTGTTTCTCTCCTGTTGGCGACGACTTCCGTCTGCGGGCGGCTAAGTTCCCAGCCATTGTCAACTGCACCGTCATTGATTGGTTCCAGCCTTGGCCCGTAGATGCCTTGTATGCTGTTGGCAAGAAGTTCCTCGCCGATGTAGACATTGGCGATGAAGACGTGCGAGAGGGTATCCAGGCATTTATGCCATATTCCTTTGCTGAGGTTGGCAAAGCATCTGTGACATTCCTGCAGATGGAGCGCCGATATGTGTACTCGACACCGAAGTCGTACCTTGAGCTCCTCAAACTTTACAGTCTGTTGCTCGATACGAAGCGAACAGAGTCAGAAAAGGCAATTGAGCGTCTGGCAAATGGTTTGCTGAAACTAAAGGAAACTTCGGAAGCAGTGGGCAGGATCGAAGAAGACCTTAAGATCGCACTAGTTGCAGCCGACGAGAAGAAGGTTGTTTCCGAAGGTATTGCTGAAGTTGTCGCAAAGGAGAAGGCTATCGTCGAGAAGGCCACTTCAGAGGCGTCAGTTGAAGCCGCTGCATGCAATAAAATTGCGACTGATGTCGGCAAAAAGCAAGCAGATACCGAGGCAGACCTTGCTGCAGCTATTCCTGCCGTTGAGAAGGCAATGGCTGCTCTTGGTACGTTGAATAAGAAGGACTTGTCTGAGTGCAAGACAATGCTCAAGCCTCCAGGTGGTGTGGATGATGTGTTCGCCGCCACGATGATTCTCCTTGCAAGTGTTCACCCGAATGTTGTCACTGACAAGAAAGGCAGAGTAAAAGACACAAGCTGGGATGCTGCCAAAAAGCAACTTTTGGGAAACATTCCTGACTACCTTGATGCGCTACTTAACTACAAAGAAAAGGTCGATACCCAATTGGTGCCCGATATCAACTTCAAGCAGGTGCGACCACTTCTGGCGCTCGAGACCTTCGATTTTGACATTATTAAAGGCAAGAATAGTGCAGCCGGAGGACTTTGCTCTTGGGTGATCAATATTGTGATCTATCGCGACATTGTTGTGACGGTCGAGCCTAAGCGTATTGCGCTAGAAGCAGCAAACAAACAGCTGTCTGCAGCCAATGCCAAACTCAAAGAGGTCACAGAGCTCGTGGCAGAGCTGCAGGCTAAGTTGGATAAACTCGTCGCTGAGCTGAACGCTGCAAACGCGGACAAGAAGGATGCAATGGATTCCGTGGACAGAGGTAACCGAAAACTTGACCTGGCTCAGCGTCTCACCACTGCACTCGCTTCTGAGGCAATCAGATGGGCTGCCAACGTTTTAGAAATGGAACATTCCAAAGATCTCCTGATCGGCGACGTGCTCGTAGCAAGTGCTTTCATTTCATACGTCGGGCCTTTCACAAAGCCCTTCCGTGTAAATTTGATGGAAAAGAAATTTGCCCCTTTCCTGTTGACTGCTGCAGGTGGTGATCCGATTCCTATGACGGAAGACTGCGACCCTGTGGCCATTCTTTCAACCGCTGCTATGATTGCAACGTGGCAAGGGCAGAATTTGCCTGCTGACCAAGTATCCACTGAGAACGGTTGCATCCTCACAAGTAGTGCTCGCTGGCCACTCATCATCGACCCGCAGCTCCAGGGTATTTCGTGGCTCAAAGAGAAGGAATCTGACCCCAAGCGCGACTTGCAGATCTGCCGTCTTGGCCAGAAGGACTTGGTTCGCAAACTGGAACGCGCAATCGAGGCAGGCACGAGTCTGCTTATTGAGAACATGGGTGAGCGTATTGATGCGGTGCTCACTCCTGTCATTCAAAGAGCAACCACCAAACGTGGTCACAAGTACTACGTCAAGCTCGGTGACACTGAGGTTGAGTTCTCCCCTAACTTCAGATTGTTCTTGCACACGAAGCTTGGTAACCCTCACTTCCCCCCAGAAGTTCAAGCCGAGTGCACATTGATCAATTTCACTGTTACCATCTTGGGCCTCGAAGACCAGCTGCTGGTGCAGACTGTTAGGAAAGAGCGCCCTGAACTTGCCTCAGAGCAAGCACGGCTGGTAGACGAAGATCGCGGCTTCAAGATCAAAATCAAAGAACTGGAAGACACGATTCTTTTCAAGCTTGCAAGTGCAGAAGGTGACATCACTGAGGACGTAGAGTTAATCGAAGGTTTGGAAGATGCGAAAGCAATTTCTAACGACATTGCTGAAAAGATGGAGGTTGCTTCCGAAATCCAAGCTACGATTCAAATCACATCAGAGAAGTACCGTTCGGTAGCGGCAAGAGCCGCCTTGTTATTCTTCTTGATGAACGACCTCGTGAAGATGCACACGTACTACATATACTCCCTTGCTGCATTCATGAAGGTCTTCTTCATGGGCATCGACAAGGCCACAGACAAGCCCGACGAAGATGATGAGGAGGAGGAGGAGCCGGCTGCTGAAGGCGAAGAAGGTGAAGCTGCTGCAGCTGAGGAGGAAGAGGAAGTTGATGAGATGACCGATGAGGAGCTGGCTGAGCGGTGCATCAAGCTGAATAAGTTAGTAACAGACACTGTCTTCAACTACATCCGACGTGGTTTGTTTGAAAGGGACAAGCTAACCGTGGCCACTCAACTTACTTTGAAGATTCTTACTAAATCTGAAGAACTGGATCCTGAAGAAGTGAATTTCTTGGTGGATGCAGGTGTGAGTATTGATGCCGGAAACATGGGCCCACTTGCTGAATGGATGCCAGAGGCTCTTTGGCCGAAGGTGAAATTCCTTGAAGGAATGAAGGTTTTCAAGGGCCTTGGTGATATCATGCAAACCGACACCGACGATTGGCAAAAATGGTTCGACAATGAAAAGACTGAGCATGCAGAACCCCCAGGCGACTTGAAGGACCTGTGCCAATTCCACAGATTGCTGTTGCTTCGCACATTACGGCCGGACAGACTCCCCGAGGGTCTGCGCGAGTGGGTCAGCGAGGAGATTGGTGCCAACTATGTCACTCAAGATCCATATGACATGGCTTCTACTTACGCTGAGACCGACCCGCAGACTCCCGTATTCTTCGTGCTTTTCGCAGGGGTGGATCCCACGCCTTGGGTTGAAGACATTGGCAAGGTGCACGATTTCACGATTGCTAACGGTAAGTTTGTCAACATTTCGATGGGCCAGGGACAAGAGAAGCCCGCAGAAGCTGTGACTGAAAGGTTTGCGAAAGAAGGCGGCTGGGCCATGCTTCAAAATTGTCACTTGATGCAAACGTGGGTTCCTGCTTTGGAGCGTCTGTTTGAGCAAGTATGCGACGATGCGCACCCGGACTTCCGTCTGTTCCTCTCTGCTGAGCCTCCTGCGTTCTCGAATTGGAAAAACATGCCCGAATCGCTCATGCAGAGTTGCATCAAGGTGTCCAACGAAGCGCCCGCAGACATCAAGTCTAATCTCAATCGAGCTTGGTCAACTTTCTCACAACCGCGCATCGACATCAATACCAAACCTGACATCTTCAAGGGATGTTTGTTTGCCTTGGTATGGTTCCATGCAGTGATGCTTGGCCGTAAGAAGTTTGGCCAGATGGGTTGGTCTCGTGGCTACTCGTTTAACATGGGCGACTTGCGCATTTGCAGTAATGTGCTCACTGACTACTTGGACAACAACCCGATCACCCCGTATGAAGACCTGCGGTATATCTTTGGTGAGATTATGTATGGTGGACACATCACCGATGCGTGGGACAGGCGCACTTGCAACACATACTTGGATGTGATTATGCACGAGGGGCTTTTCAACAAGAGTATTTTGGCTTACAGTGGTGACAAACCATTCCACTCCCCCGACTCTTCCACACTAGACTACCAAGGCTACTTCGATTATATCGAGAATTCAATGGTGCCTGAGTCACCAACTCTGTTTGGCATGCACACTAACGCTGAGATTGGCTACTTGACATCAGTTACCAACAACTTGTTCTCGACCATCCTGGCCATGGCTGGCGGCGGTGGTGGTGATGGCGGAACAGAGAACAAGGTCGTAAAGAATATGAATTTGATCTTGACCGAGTGCCCCCCGGACTCCGAAATGGTTGGTATCAACATTTTGTTGAAGGAAGTTGAAGCAACCGAGGAGGGCTTGAAAGAGGGACCATTCAACCAAGTCGTACTTCAAGAGTGCACACGCATGAATGTGTTGCTTGGAGAAGTCCGCCGCTCGCTCGTCGAGCTGGACAAAGGTCTCAAGGGCCAGCTGAACATGTCTCCATCGATGGAAGATTTAGCTACGTGTATGCAAAATGGCATGGTCCCTGGTCGCAACCCATTCCATGGTTGCAATTGGGAAGGCAAGGCTTGGTTCAGTTTGAAGGGCCTACTTACGTGGTTCCTCGATTTGAAGGCACGCTGTGATCAGCTGGCGACCTGGACTGAGGAACTGAATCGTCCTTTCTGCTTGTGGTTACCTGGATTGTTCAACCCCACTGCGTATATTACTGCTGCTATGCAATGCACCGCACGGAGTGACGGACTCGCACTCGACCAGATGACTACCGAGACGCACTGTTCTCTGATGCGCGAAGCAAGTGAAGTGGATCATCACCCACACGGTGGTGGTTTTGTCGAAGGGCTCTTCCTTGAGGGCGCGCGTTGGCCCGACAGAGAGGAAATTGACGATGTCATTGACGTCGCTGGCGAAGCATGCGGAGGTTGCATTGTGGACAGTAAGTTGAAAGACCTGCTGCCTCTGCTTCCTATTGTGTACGTCAAGGCCGTTCAGACGCAGTCAACGTGGGAACCGTCTTCAGTGGGTTACTTGCGTCACGATCCTCATATCTACGAGGCTCCCATTTACATCACACAGTTCCGTGGACCTACCTATGTAGAACTGGCAACGCTGCCTACCAAAGACCCACCATCAAAGTGGACTCTTGCTGCAGTTGCTGTGATCTTCCAGTCACAGGATTGAAATTGCAAGAAGCTAGGAGTGTTTGTGTTTGTGTTTGTGTTTGTGTTTGTGTTTGTGTTTGTGTTTGTGTTTGTGTTTGTGTTTGTGTTTGTGTTTGTGTTTGTGTTTGTGTCGCTGTGCTATGTCTAATCCCATATGTAAATATATAAAAT
>Ga0307402_10000130_pt1 | contig 8574 bp, 1 predicted proteins | sample SouOceMetPS10329_FD_200442 | JGI IMG/M metagenome (GOLD analysis project Ga0307402, IMG submission 200442) | Metatranscriptome of marine eukaryotic phytoplankton communities from Antarctic Ocean - PS103-29 (Eukaryote Community Metatranscriptome) | ecosystem: Environmental > Aquatic > Marine >... | reverse complement strand
CGGCTAGAGGCCGTTTTTATTTTAAGCTAGAAAATCCTAGTCCAAAGCAACATGCGGTCATTCCGGTCTCAACCTCTAGTCCCGCTTCAGGTTCGGCAGCAGGTGTTGGTGCCTCTCCTTTTTTCGATTTCTTACCCTTAGCAGAGGCCTTGCCGGCCTTGCTAGACGCCCTCGGCACAGGCCCCTCTGCTTTGGTCACAATCTGTCGCACTAATTGTGCAAAGTTCGCACCGGCCTTTGAGGCACCTCCCTTGAGTTCTAGTAAGCTCTTGAAGCAAGCCTGGTTCGCCTCGAAGCCAGTAGGACCCCTATTTAGCATCACTGTGCTCACACCCCTCAGTGAGAGCAAGGCAGCTGTCCCAAACGCAGTTTCTGCTTGCTGTCTGCAATGCACCTTGTCAAACTCACTCCTCACTCCGTTCTGATACGCCGTGTCATTCTCGACTCTGTCCAGCAGGATCATCATTGGCATGTCAGACAGATCTAGACCCATCAGCGAACTTGGCTCCAAATGACCAAGGCACTTGCTGAAACCATAGTACAAGGCTGCTTGCTTGTTATCCGACGCCTGAAGCAATATTTGCTGCCATTCTCCCTGGGTCACGGCATGGTCATTGCCACTCCGACCATCCCATTTGGTCATGCCATGTGGCTTACGCATTTCTTCAAACTTTGTGATCATTGGACAGAGCGAATCGCTCTCGTTCTTGCAGTCTACAATGAACGTGCACAAATCCAGCGCCACAGGTGGCACCTCCACACCCTCACCCTGTGCCGCCAGGATGCGTGCGTGCAGGATGTGAGTGGATAGATCCATGCTCATCGAACTAAATGCCTTCTCCAGCACCTTCAAGCGATCTAGGGGGAGAAGGCCAAACTGCTCTGGCCCAATGAGCACACATTGAGGGGGCGCTCCGTCAGCAGGTGCTGCAAAACGAAATGGTTCTAGCAGTGGTGCAAACATGCTATTCATCTCTGCTCGTAGTTCTAGACTCAAAGCGCACATGTCCTCAGAGAGCTTGCCTGCTTTATACAGCTGCACTCTCTGTGCTGCGTGTAGTTTGGCCATTCGACCATTCAGCTGAATCAGTTGATCTGTCTCCTCGCAAGAGCTTCTGTAAACCTTGGCCAGCGGTGGAGCTCCCTCTGCAGACTCTGGTTCTTTACTGAGCACTGTGCAATATAGCTGAGGTTCCGGCAGCTTGTGCATGTGCCAGACTAAAACTTGTACTCCTTCCGGCAGAGCTTCAGCCACATTAGCTATACTGGTTGAATTATTCAGCGTTTTCCAAGTGACAGAACTCTTTTCTAAGAAGTTCGATACTGCCACAAATCGAAGACTGCTATCTGCTTCAACACGATTGCTTGCAAGATGAGCTCGAAGCCTCATGAAGATAGCCTCTCGATCTGTAGGAGTCGCGTTGTCGAGGAACATTGCTGTCAGATCCTCGCGAGCTGACATGCTCTGTGCCATTATTATGGCTTCTCGACAAAGCCTTGTGTCCATAGCTCCGTACATGTTGGCCTTGCCAATTGCAGCATGCGACGCCTCAGTCCACAGTTCCTGAGCTGCACACAGACCCATAGCTTCGTCCAGGTATTGCAAAGCAATCACACCTTTACCCTCACCCTCAATCAGCACCTTGCCCGAACAATCCTTTGCTGTACTCAACCTGCCGTCTGCTGCAGACTCGGATCTCTTGCCGTTGGTAGTCCATGGGTCGGCCCGCTGCTCGAGCGCTGTCAATAGGACTTGTTCCGCTGTAATTTCCTTCTTCTTCTCATCAACAGATTTCTTCTTCATGTCTGCCTGCACTTTCTTCTGTTTTGAGATTGCAGCCTCCCTTGCCACGAGGTCCTTTGGCTTCTTTTCTCCGTTGTGCTCAAACTTCTTTGATGCTGACTTGACTGCTGCCGCCTTTGACGCCTCTGTAGCTTCGTCGTAGGCTTTACTTAGTCTGTCCAAGTCAGATTCAAGCACTTCCATCCGCTTCTTGCCGACATACATTGCGTCAAGTGCTTCTTTGCGGTACGAAGCTGCGGTGGCTTGTCCAAGCACAAGCACGCACCTGGCATGCATCTTTGGTGTGACTTGCAACGCGCATGCAGTCGAGGCGTAGAACAATGCCTTGTTTACTAAAGGAATTACTGTCAGATCCGGATTGTCGAGCAGAAACTTGTCAACAACCGTCATCCTAGCGTACTTGGCGTTCTCAGCTTGTTCTTCCAAATAAGCAAGAATGAGCAGCAACTGGGTCAGGCAGACTTCAATGTTTGCGAGAGCGTCAGTCAGAGGGTTTATCATTACTTCGCTGGAGCACACTTTATTGTACTTTGCGATTTCCAGCTTGGCACTGGCTTCGAATGTACACAAATTGTTCACCATTTCAGTCAAGAAAGGCTTGCAGTCATAGCCGTCTGCGCCAATCGGCATTTTTACCATTTTATTCGCACGGCTCAGCATACACTCGATCATTTTGATGCTGTTTCCTGCCCTGCCAAAGCATGCTTCAGCCTCAGCGTACTTCTCCATCACTGCTGTCATGTTTGCGTCATTGAGCACTCCCTTGCCTCCTGGTGCCAGAGCGTGCAGCATTTGGTCAGCCATTTCTTTCACAAACCAACCGTGAATCTCTGGCACCATCGCCATCAACACCGGAGCTCCAAACTTGCTCAGTTCGGATGTGGATGGCGCCATAAGCCTCTCTACGAGCTTGACTGCAGACTCGAGTGTTAAAGTTGATTCAGTATACAAATGCTGTGTGTGCTGTATCTGAGCCACAAGGAGTGTGCCTCGAGCCCACAGCTCAAGCTCTGTGTACTTGGATCGCATGCGGTTCAGGTTCTCAATCGCACATGCATTGGCTCCTCCGATATACGCCAACTTGCCGTCCAGGTAGTCACACCAAGCTGTGGTGTCGACGTCATCGAACGCATCTGCGTGCCGCCTCGCCTCGTGCACCAGCTGCTTTGCTTGCTGGCACCAACCCTCTTCTAAAGCTGCTGCTGCCATTTGAACCCACAGCTGCCTGTCACTAACTGACATTAGCATCTTGACTTTTGTCTCTTCCAGCACAACTTTTGCCCCCATCCTCTGTAAACCACCAAGCATCTTGCCAGCTGATTTTAACCCAATACCGCCCCTCATCTTCTTCCCAACTGGTGAGGCGGGCCCCTCATCTTCGAGGGTCTTTTTGACCTGCACTCTGCGCTGTACTTCGAGTCTGCCCTGGTCTAGTTCCTCCTTTGCTATGGTCACTTTTCCTATCGATTTGACCACTTCTGTGTACATGCACGTCCGTCCGAGCTTACTCAGCACTGTTGCAACGTGCATACGTGCCACCTTGGCTCCAGAAGATCTCTTGAGCACGCCAGCTGTCACAATCTCAAACACTGCGGCCAATGGAAGACAGAGCAGCAAGTAGTTGCAATCCATCAGGTACCGGAGCACCCACGCCAGGCATACCACAGTATGATCAGCTGCATCTACGGAGTCGGAAGAGATCACCATCATGTTTCCGTCGGGTAATTGTTGAGCAGACTGCACAATGGTATCCACAGTTTCCAGCGGGTAGGCCAACCACTCTGTTGGTGCTTCAGGTAAAGTCATTGGTGTATCGCTCTCTGCTGCGCCGTCTCTCTTGGTTTTGGCGTGCGTGCTCAGGACTCGACTAAAGTAGTGCTGCGACTGGATGGTGCACTCAAGAGCGTCAGCTGTGGTTGGAGCTACCATGGCCATCAGCGCCATGATTCGTGCCATCTTTAATAATTGCCCCACATTGAGCACAGTAGCTGCCTGCTCCTCATCGTTGCCTGCCCTGCCACTCGCTCCCGACTTTCTGGAGGAACCCGACACACTGCCGCCAGAAGCGCTGCCGGCTACTGATGGCTTGCGTGAAATCGAGCTCCTTCTGCCGACTGAGCTACGACGACTTGTGGAGCCCCTGCGACTACTTGCGCCGCCAGTTTTGTTCGTTTGGCCTGTCGCAGAAGTTTGACCTGAGTAAGTAGAACCTGCCATGCTACCGTCGTAGCCACGCGCGCCGCCGCCGCTATCTCCGTCGTCCTCCACATCTAGCAAAATGTCAGCAGCAGCGAGCAACTGGTCCAGCACGTCAGCTGCAGGGCACGAATTTGCAAACATGCACTCAGCCAACTGAATCATGTAATCCACTTGCTCGAGCGGCTGATCCGCCAACAGCACCAGTATCTTTTGCAGCGACGTGATCTGCTCTGACGGCTTCTTCGCCGAACGAGCCAATTTGGAGAGCATTTTGGCTTGTAGCACTGGGTTTGCTTCTTTCAGCCGAGACAACTCTCCAGCCACATTTCTGCCAAGCTTGGACATCATGACCATCTTGGCTTCCCAAAGAGATTTCTGGAACTTGGACGGAGTGATGCTCAGCGCTCTCTCACACAGCGTCACGCCGTCTGCGTTCTCACCCTTCTCTTCGTAGCACTTGAGCAGCAGTCGATACAGCGACACCTTGAGCTCATAGTTGAAACGGTCTTGCGGTGACAGGGACTCTGCTTCGGCATTGCTCAGCACAGGCGTCTGCTCCTCCACCAGCATAATGCTCTGCACCAGCGCCTTCAGGGGGTCGAAAAGCATCCTTCGTGAGATCTCGGAAGTCATGTTTGGGATTGCTCCATTCCAGCACAGCTTTGAAGCTTTGAGAACCAAATCTGCTCCAACACCTCCATTGCTGCTGTTGGATATAGCAGCTCCATATTTGGCTGCTTGAGCAAAGTGCGTCAGTGCTTGCCCACTGAGCTGATTCTGAATCCCAAAGTCTTGCCTTGTGGGCTCAATCTGTCCTAGAATAGCTGCACCCCAGCTGCTTTCCCCGAGCGAATACCAGCGCCACTTGTGCTGCATTTCTTCGTCGACTTTCAGCTGCTTTCTCTCCTTCTGAGCAACCGCCAGCCGCTGCTGCCCCAACTCCAGCTGTGCGAGTGACGCAGTCTCTTGGTTGGCGTTCAGTTGTGCCATGGCCACTTGCGCTGTCTCCAGCCGATCTGGTCCTGAAGAGTCGCTTAGTGCACTGGTTGCACAGTCTTGAGCGATGCGGTATTGAGTGTATCGCAATGCTGCCTGCGCAATACCGACCCACATCTCTGAGTTGGGTGTTATCTTGCTCGGCTCAACTGGCGGCCCATCTGCATCTGCATCCGCTGGTTTCTCTTCTGCGGTCTCTGAAGCAGTGAGTTCGTCAACGGCTCTGTTCAGAAACTGCACCGCCTGTGCGTCCGGTTGCTTCATCGCAAGTTCCTCCAGCAACACAACCACGCGACACACACCTGCCGGGCTCTCATCTGGCATCTTGACGACATCCTGGCCAATAAGGCATTTGGCTCGTGTCTGCAGCTGAAGCAAATCTGCTTTTCTCATTGGCTCAGTCAGTAGAGCGAGCATCTGTGTTGTAACCTCAATCAACTTGGTCAGTTCTGGGTTTGTGAGCTTCTCCCCAAAGAGTTCTCGGAGGCCCCTCACGTACCTATACTCAGAGCTTGATTCAAGCCCGGCTGGGAATTGTCCAGAACCGAATTCGATGCCGTCATCACGATCAATACCACCCTTGCTGATGGCAACAGTTTGCTCCAGCGCAGCTGCCAGCACGCAGGACAATTCGTTTGCGATTGGCAAGTTGGTCTTGGCAATCTTGGCGCCGTCTTTGAAGAACGCGTCGACCAACTCCTGCCAATGTGGCAGGAACAGATGAGCTCTTCCTAATTTGATCAGCGGAAGGTTGTAGTTCAGGCAATAGATTGCACCATTCCGCACCATCCACTCCTCCTCCAGTTCCAATCCGATTCGAGTCGCGTGAAGGAAGCGGCGGCTCGCGAGCTCATTGTGTGAAAGCACATCTACATACTCAAAGTTTACAATTTCACTCTCGCCTTCGTCAGCCGTGTTTCCTGCGAAGATACCTACTTCGAACGGGCTTTGAAATTGAACGTTGATGATGGCTGGCTCATCTGGAGGCTGCTCAACAGAATCATCTGGAGGCTGTTCAGTGGCCCAAGATAGAGTCTTCACCATTTGTGTCCATTCGTCAGCTTCGTTGTACTTCCAGAAGGCTGAGTAATCTTCATAATTCTTGAGCACACGCAAGTATACTTCGGCCTTGTCGATTTCGACACTACCAATCATGTGACCTTTATGCTCCCAACGCACGTACCGCTTGCTTGGGTCGTCATTAGCTATCCCAACCTTGAGAGCCATCCAGTCTCTGTCGGCATAGGAGCAAACTGAGATTCCGCCGGTGCCCTGCGCACCTCCGAATTCCACGTGAGTGCTAACATCAAAAACTGAGTGGCCGCATTCTTGGTACAGCCGTGAGGTCAGGTCCTTTGTGCTGCCAATGTCACGACCTGGAGGCATCCGCATCTGGAGCCATCCTTGCTTGCCTACGTTGCAGTCCCACTCCTCCTCTCCCATGTTGACATCGGACCACAAGTCGTGACCCAGCACCCTGCCGACACCCACAAACTTGTCGGAAACAAGAAAATCCTCCTCCTCTTCACTGGTTTTCTTGTCCAGCAGAAATGCCTCTCCCTCAATGCACGCCAGCTCCCCCTGCAGCGTGACCAGATCCCTGTCTTTTACCTGATCTGCTAGAGTCAGCTTGATCACTTCAGCTGCCCCTTGCCTCGCTAGCCGGCTCAGCCTCGACTTCCAAGCTATCTTTGCAATGTCCACCCATAGCAGCGCCCGCTCTCGGCACACGGCTGACACTGTGCCTGCCTCTGCATCTGGAGGCGGCGAGGGATCTGTCGTCTGTGAGTCTACAATCATCGCTGCAGCTCGCTCCAATAGGGAGCCTACTACCTCTGGGTTCTTGGCGGGTCGTGCCTGATCTACTACTAACAACGCCTTCTCCTCAGGTCTCTCCGGCTGTGCATACATTGATACTTTCAAATCAAGTATTTGCTTAATAGGCAGCAGAAATCGGTCCAGCGGCCGCAATAGATCATACTTTTCGACTTGCGCCTGATTTCCGGCATAGTCCAGAGCTAGTGACTTGGTGCAGTGCTGATCGGCTTTCTTCACCAACTCATTCGCTAGTTCGCATTTGGTCATTTCGAGGTGCAGCAATGCTCGCAACTGATGTGAAGAAGACTCTAACTTCTCGAGTGCCTCCGCCGCGATATGCAGCACCGTCTTAGCACGCTCCCGCAGAGTGGGCTGCAGTAGCCTCAAAGAAAAGTTCCACGCCACGACACATGTGTCTTGAATCAATTCACCATCGTCAGCCCTGATGGCCATCTGGAGGCCCTTTTCTACCATCACGACGGCTTGTGTCAGCTGCTGCACCGTGTGCTCTGTGTACAGCTTGATATCTTCGCCCAGGTCATTCACGATTATTGCAGCACGAATCAACTCTAGCATCTGCGCGACTCGCATGTCTTTGGTCCCATAGCACTGAGTGATACACCGCTCTGCTATTGCCTTCCCCCCCACAGTGAGTGCTGCTATCCTACCCACACTGACCACCGCCTCTGCCAGCTCTGCAGGGAGTTGTTGACCGTCAACGTGTGCTTCACACGGTTTGCCTTCCCCCTGCAGGGCGTCCATTGCTGCTGTGAGTGCAGTCACAACTTCTGCGTCGTTCAGATCGAGCGAGCGAGTTGCCTGGATATACGGCAGCGCTAACAGCCCACTCTCCGGCTCGCAGCTTTTTGTTACATCCACCATCGCTGCCTGACCTTTTGACCGCGACAAGTGCATCTGTAGTCTGTAAGCCCATGGCAACAGCTCAGGCGCATGGTCCTTAGCAAGCGCCTTGGCGGCCTCGACGAACTTCAGACCCTCCTCGGGCTTGCCCTCGTCATCCAAACAACGACACAGGTTGAAAGCCGATCGCACCCTCCAAGCATAGTTATCGCTGTCCACGGTTTGCAGTGCCTCCACCACCTTAGTGTAAAGCGGCACAAGCGTGCGAGATGAACCTGGCCGCATCAGTGGTCGGACGATGTTCCATAGATGAACCGACGCGTTGTAGACCAGAAACCCATACCTGCTGACATTGTGTGGCTCCAAGGCCAGGTCGAGCCCTCGCTCCAAGTGACTGAGAGCGACCATGACTGTCGAGATCAGCTCGGGCTCTTTCAGGACATGTGCATTCACACCATCAAGCACTGCCTGACTATAGCACGCTCGGATGTAGTATTGATTCTTGGCCGGATCTGAAATCCAGAACCTCCGAAGCAGATCTGTGGCGATGGCTTTCATCTCAGTGATGGCCTGTGGCAGCCCGAACTCGGAGAGCTCGATGGCAGCTTCAGCAGCTGTCACGATCATGTCGGCGGTATACTTTGGATCCGCAATCCCATCCTCTGCGTGATCAGACCGATTCGTGCCAGCGATGAGCTCGTCGACAAATCCCTTGAAGGCCGCATGGTCTCGCTCCTCGGCAGCGGACTGGATCCGGTATCGCAGCCTGCGAGCGAACATGATGGTACGACAGTCCTCTCAAAACACTGCTCCTGGTGTGACTGATGAACCGTTCTGCTCACTGCTAGTGTCCAATCAGCGCCGCTGTCGTTGGTCACTGCCGGTCACTGCCATTT
>Ga0307402_10000128_pt1 | contig 8632 bp, 1 predicted proteins | sample SouOceMetPS10329_FD_200442 | JGI IMG/M metagenome (GOLD analysis project Ga0307402, IMG submission 200442) | Metatranscriptome of marine eukaryotic phytoplankton communities from Antarctic Ocean - PS103-29 (Eukaryote Community Metatranscriptome) | ecosystem: Environmental > Aquatic > Marine >... | reverse complement strand
GAAGGCGCTGCGCTGAGCAACTGGGCTTGTTTAGTCCACTGTACGATGCCAATTGCACAATATCAACGTGGCCAGACGGCGTGTCAAAAACTGAAAAGACCGCAATCTCAAGTTAATGCGTTCTCGCACTAATTTACATACACGGTCGTAAACTTCTGATGAGCACCTCCATCGGACAAATATAATTACTACGCAACATTTGTACAAGGTGTCCCTTGTCTCACTTTTTCTCGTAGCCAAGCACCGTGCTGCCAAGCCAGCGTTCTGTGCCCTCCACGCCACTCTCTCCACGGCGCTCCGAGTACGATGCGACTTGGTCTTTGTTGACCTGTCCCACAGAAAAGTACTTAGCTTGGGGATGTGCAAAGACGAGAGCCGAAACCGACGCTCCAGGAAGCATCATGTAAGACTCTGTCAACTCCAACTTGTTTTCTGTCAATCGATCGACGTCGAGGAGGTCCCACATGGTCTTCTTTTCTCGATGGTCTGGCTGCGATGGGTAGCCTGGCGCAGGTCGAATACCTTGGTATCTAACTTTGAGCAAATCATCCAAAGACAGTGCCTCATCTGGGGCATAGCCCCACAACGTCTTTCTGATCTTGAGATGAATGAGCTCAGCGAACGCCTCAGCCAGACGGTCGGCGACCGCTTCCAAAAGGATTGCACGGTCGATTTCGCCAGCGTCCTCAAAGATCTGTCGCTGTTTATGACAGCCAAGGCCACCAGTGCACGCAAAAGCCGCAATGTAATCTGGCGCCACGCCTTTGGGTGCAATAAAGTCGCTCTGGCACCAATACGTCTTCTCGCCCATGTCCAATTGCTGGCGGAGACCATAGAACTTGCCAGTTACTGTGTCTCTCTTCTCGTCGGAGTATACCTCAATGTCGTCGCCAACCGAGTTAGCTGGCCAAACGCCCACCACGCCAGAGGCCTGCAAGATGTTGTCCTTGACAATCCACTCCAACATTTCTTTTGCTTCCGCAAAGAGTTTGGATGCTTCCTCGCCTACACGTTCATCCTTGAAGATTGCAGGATAGTCTCGGTTAGGATACTTCCCACGCAGCTGGTAGACCTGGAAGAAGGGCGTCCAATCGATGTATTCAACGATCTCTGCAATCGAGTGTTCCTTGAGATACTGATTTCCAATGATCTTGGGCGCAGGTGGCACCTGGGTCCAATCCATCTCTGGTTTCATTTTCTGCGCCTGCGCAAGAGTCTTCCACTTTTTGTCGATAAGAGACGCATAGTATTCCTCGCGAATCTCCTGGTACTCCTCTTTGATGTCTGCAAGATAACTTTTTTTGTCGTCACTCAAGCAAGCGCTGACAACGGTGCAACTTCGCGAGGCGTCCAAAACGTGAATGACTCCGTGATCATACTTAGTTTGGACCCTGACAGCAGTGTGCCGCTTAGATGTTGTGGCGCCACCAATCATCAGTGGTAAGGTCATTCCTCGTTTCTTCATTTCCTCCGCGACATTAACCATCTCATCCAAAGATGGCGTGATGAGCCCAGACAAGCCGATGATGTCAACCTTTTCCTCCAAGGCTCTCTCTAAGATCTTTTCGCACGGCACCATGACACCCATATCAATAACTTTGTAGTTGTTACATCCAAGAACGACGCCAACAATGTTTTTGCCAATGTCGTGGACGTCGCCCTTCACTGTTGCCATCAAGACAACACCGTTCCACTTGGGTTGATCCGGGTCTGTTCCATTGGCGATTGCAGCCAACCGCTTCTCCTCGTCCATGAACGGTGTCAAGTGGGCTACTGCTTTTTTCATCACACGCGCGCTCTTAATGACCTGCGGCAAGAACATCTTTCCGGCACCGAACAGATCACCAATGATGCCCATGCCCTCCATGAGAGGACCCTCGATAATGTGCAACGGAACCTTCATATCCAGCCGCGCTTCCTCAACATCGCCTACGATGAACTTGTCGATTCCGTTGATGAGGCCGTGGTGGAGCCGCTCGACGTACGTCCCATTGCGCCACGCGTCCTTGGCGGGAACACCTCCAGCGGCACCAGTAGCTGCCGCCGCTGGCTTCTTTGCATTCTCCGCAAACTCCAAGAAGCGTTCGACATGGTTTCCATCAGCAGACTTGTTGAGGATTACCTCTTCGCACAACTTGCGAGTGTTTTCGTCTATGTCCTGGTACCTTGGCAAGCCACCAGGATTCACAATTGACATATTGAGGCCCTTTTTGACAGCGTGATACAAAAACACACTGTGCATAGCATCACGTACGGAATTCAAACCGCGGAACGAAAATGACAAGTTGCTCAAGCCGCCGCTGAAGGAGACGCAAGGGCATGTGCGTTTGATCTCAGCCACTGCGTTGATGAAGTCAATTCCGTAACCGTTGTGCTCGGGGAGACCCGTCGCGATGGTCAGCACGTTGCAATCGAATATGATATCCTCAGGTGCGAAGTCTAATTTCGTACGCAAGAGTTTGTAACTTCGCGTGCAGATTCGGACTTTCTCGTCATATGTCGCAGCTTGACCGTTTTCATCGAATGCCATGATGACAACAGCAGCACCGAAGCGTTGACACAATTTCGCTTGGCGCAAGAACTCCTCCTCGCCAACTTTCAAAGAAATTGAGTTCACAATACACTTACCCTGACAACACTTCAAGCCTTCCTCAATCACATTCCACTTGGACGAGTCAATCATGAATGGTAACTTGGCCACATTCGGTTCTGTAACGCACATGCGCATGAACTTGCTCATCGCTGCCTGTCCATCAATCAAGTCAGAGTCGAAGTTAAAATCCAAGACATCAGCCATCTTGTCGCATTGGGCTAAGCAAACCTCCATTGCATCATCCCACTTGTAGGCATCTACCAACTTCTTGAATTTCGCCGAACCCATCAAGTTGCATCGTTCACCGACCCACTGGAAGCCAACCTCAGGCTTTACGAGACAAGGCTCCAAACCAGAAAGTTGCATGTACGGATACTTTGGCAACACTGGTAACTTCCGTGGCGCAACGCCCTCGCATTTCTTCGCTACAGCAGCAATGTGCGAAGGGAAAGTGCCACAGCAACCGCCGACGAAGTTGAGCAGACCATCCTTGGCATAATCATAAATGTTGGTGGAGAAAATCTCCGGGGTCTCATCATAACCACCCATGGCGTTTGGCAAGCCTGCATTAGGGTAGACGTGGCACCACCCTGGGCACATGTCGGTGAGCTGCTTGTAGAACTTCTTCATCTGCCCAGCGCCCAGGGCGCAATTGATACCAACTGTGAAAGGCTTGGCGTGTTTGATGCTGATGAAGAAGGCCTCGATAGTTTGACCAGACAAAGTTCTGCCACTGTTGTCCACGATTGTGGCACTCAGCATAACGGGGAGGCGGTCTTTTCCTGTTTTCAAAAAATACTCGTCCACCGCAAAGATGGCCGCTTTTGCATTTTGCGTATCGAAGATCGTTTCAATCATCAACATATCCACGCCACCGTCCACCAAACCCGAAATCTGCTCCACGTACGCCTCGACCAACTCGTCCCAAGTGACATTTCGAAAGGATGAGTCCTCAACACTAGGCGACACTGACAAAGTTCGGCTGGTAGGACCAACTGCACCCGCAACAAAACGAGGCTTTCCTGGCTCGTCTTTCGTCACTTCCGCAGCTGCCTTCTTGGCAAGTTGAGCTCCAACCTTGTTCATCTCATATACGATATCCTGCATCTGGTACTCAATCTGCGAGACGCTTGTGCCATTGAATGTGTTGGTCTCACAAATATCCGAACCTCCAAGAAAGTACTCCTTGTGGATATCCTTGACCATGTCCGGCTTGGAGAAAATAAGCAAATCATTGTTGCCCTTCAAGGACACTGGCACACCATTCGCATCAATCATATGGAAATCCTTGAAACGTTCTCCTCGGTAGTCGTTCTCTTGCAAATTTTCTGCTTGGATCCTGGTGCCCATTCCTCCGTCCAGGAAGCAAATCCTTTCTTGTAACTCTTTGTTGAAGTACTTGGCAATGTCTGACGGGCTCGGGGTCTCACAAGCAATAATCTTGTCCACGAGCTGTTTCTTGTCAACCGTACCTTCCAATCGACATATGTCAGCCATGCCTGCCGACGCCTCTGCTACAACATGCTCTGCTTCACAAGAGACCTCGCAAGTTAGAGAACGCAACAACTCCTTCTGTTGTGCCGGAGTTGATTTCAAAATCGTAAGGGCGGGCGCGGCCGCAGGCGCGGCTGGAGGATTCTTGACCTTTTCTGCATACTCGAGAAACCTTTCCACATGATTGCCATCTGTTGATTTGTTGAGGATGACTTCTTCGCACAACGCTCGAGAGCGAGCATCGATGTCTTCGTAGCGCGGCAAGCTGCCAGGGTTGACGATGGACATGTTGAGGCCTTTTGGGACTGCATGATACAAGAATACGCTGTGCATCGCATCACGCAGCGAGTTCAGACCGCGGAATGAAAAAGAGAGATTACTCAACCCTCCACTGAAGGACACGCAAGGACACGTGCGCTTGATTTCAGCCACCGCGTTGATAAAATCAATTGCATAGCCGTTGTGTTCTGGTAGCCCAGTCGCAATCGTGAGTACATTGCAATCGAAGATAATATCTTCTGGGTTAAAATCTAATGAGGAACGCAGCAAATTGTAACTCCTTGTACAGATGCGCACTTTATCTTCAAACGTGGCAGCCTGACCCTGCTCATCGAATGCCATGATGACTACTGCGGCACCGAAACGCTGGCACAATTTTGCCTGTCGCAAGAATTCCTCCTCCCCAACTTTCAAGGAAATGGAATTGACGATGCATTTACCCTGTACACACTTGAGGCCCTCTTCAATTACGGCCCATTTCGAAGAGTCGATCATGAATGGCAACCTAGCCACGTTGGGTTCCGTGACGCACATGCGCATGAACTTGCTCATCGCATCCTTGCCATCGATCAAGTCAGAATCGAAGTTGAAATCCAAGATATCAGCCTTCTTTTCCGTCTGAGCCAAGCATACATCCATCGCTTCATCCCATTTGTACCCATCGACCAACTTCTTGAACTTGGCTGAACCCATCAAATTGCATCGTTCGCCAACAAATTGGAACCCAGACTCGGGTTTTAAAAAGTGTGGCTCCAAACCAGAGAGCTGCATGGATGGGAACTCGGGCAGAGCAGGGAGTGCACGCGGGGCGCAATCCTTCACTTTATTGGCAACAGCTGCAATGTGTGACGGAAACGTACCGCAGCATCCGCCAACGAAATTGAGCAAGCCATCCTTGGCGTAGTCATAGATGTTCGTGGAGAAGATCTCTGGATCCTCGTCATACCCGCCCATAGCATTCGGCAAACCAGCATTGGGGTAGACGTGGCACCATCCTGGATTAATATCTGTCAACTGTCTGTAGAACTTCTTCATCTGTGCTGCTCCGAGTGCGCAGTTGATACCGATAGTGTATGCCCTGGCGTGCTTTACGCTGACAAAGAACGCTTCAATGGTTTGCCCTGACAGGGTTCGCCCACTATTGTCAACGATGGTTGCGCTCAGCATCACTGGAAGGCGCTCCTTACCTGACTGCAAGAAATACTCGTCAACCGCAAAGATGGCCGCCTTGGCGTTCTGCGTGTCGAAGATCGTTTCGATCATCAACATATCCACGCCACCATCGACCAACCCGCGAATCTGCTCGACATACGATTCAACAAGATCGTCCCAGGTCACGTTACGGAAAGATGAGTCCTCGACACTAGGAGAAACCGACAAAGTACGGCTGGTGGGGCCGACTGCCCCTGCAACAAAGCGTGGCTTCCATGGCTCATCTTTCGTCACTTCGGCCGCGGCCTGCTTAGCGAGCTCAGCTCCCTTTTTATTCATCTCGTACACAACGGCCTGCATCTTGTACTCTATCTGAGAGATACTCGTGCCATTGAAGGTGTTGGTCTCGCAGACATCAGAACCACCGCGGAAATACTCCGCGTGAATGTCCTTGACCATGTCAGGCTTGCTAAAGATTAACAAATCGTTGTTGCCCTTCAAAGAAACCTTCACGCCATTGGCATCAATCTCATTGAAATCCTTGAAACGGTCTCCACGGTAGTCTGCTTCTTCCAAATGCTCAGCCTGAATCCGTGTTCCCATGCCTCCATCCAAGAAGCAAATCCGTTCTTTTAACTCAGTATTGAAATACTTGCAAACCTCAGACGGACTCGGTGTTCCCCCTGCAATAATCTTAGCCGCTATCTGCTCTTTGCTAATAGATCCTTCTATCCGGCACACATCTGGAAGTCTGGTAATCTTCTCACCTGACTTGCAAGACACGTCGCACTTCAGGGACTTTAAAAAATCCTTTTGTTGATCGGCCGATGACTTCTCAATTTTAAGCCCGTGGAAGGCTGGCTCTGGAGCAGGTGGACTCCGGACATTTTCCGCAAGCTCAATGAAGCGCTCAACATGGTTACCATCACTCGATTGATTCAAAATGACCTCCTCAGCTGCTTTTCGGAACGTGGGATCAATATCCGCATACCTTGGAAGGCTGCCAGGATTGACAATCGACATATTCAATCCCTTGGGAACAGCATGATATAAGAAAACGCTGTGCATAGCATCCCGGAACTTGTTCAAACCACGGAACGAAAATGACAAATTGCTCAACCCACCACTGAAGGAAACCCCAGGACAGACGCGCTTGATCTCGGCGACCGCATTGATGAAGTCGATGGCGTACGTATTGTGCTCAGGAAGACCCGTTGAAATGGTTAGTACGTTGCAATCAAATATGATATCTTCTGGATTGAAATCCAACTTCTTGCGCAGCAAGTTGTAGCTCCTTGTGCAAATGCGTACCTTGTCTTCATACGTTGCAGCCTGACCGTTTTCATCGAAGGCCATAATCACGACAGCGGCTCCGAAACGCTGGCAAAGCTTGGCCTGGCGCAAATACTCCTCTTCACCAACTTTCAATGAGATCGAGTTCACGATGCATTTGCCTTGGACGCATTTCAATCCCTCTTCAATCACAGCCCACTTTGAAGAGTCGATCATGAATGGCAGCTTCGCAACATTTGGTTCAGTAACGCACAATCGCATGAATTTTCCCATCGCAGACTTTCCATCGATCAAGTCTGAATCAAAATTAAAATCGAGAATATCAGCCTTCTTCTCTACTTGGGCTTGGCAAACCTCCATCGCTTCGTCCCACTTATATGCATCCACAAGCTTTTTGAACTTGGGAGACCCCATCAAGTTGCAACGCTCGCCGACCAACTGAAATCCAACCTCAGGGTTGAGGGTGCAAGGCTCCAGTCCAGACAGCTGCATGCAAGGGTTAGTATTCAGTTCAGGCAACTTCCGCGGAGCAACACCCTCACACTTCTTCATTACCGCAGCAATATGCGAGGGAAATGTACCGCAACAACCGCCGACGAAGTTCAGCAACCCATCTTTGGCGTAGTCGAGGATGTTGGTGGAAAAGATTTCTGGGTCTTCATCGTACCCGCCCATCGCATTGGGCAAGCCAGCATTGGGGTAGACATGGCACCATCCTGGGTTCATGTCTGTCAAACGTTTGTAAAACTTTTTCATCTGTCCAGCACCGAGCGCGCAATTGATACCTACAGTGAAGGCCTTCGCGTGCTTGATGCTGATGAAAAACGCTTCAATTGTTTGACCAGACAAGGTCCTGCCACTGTTATCAACGATGGTGGCACTGATCATGACTGGAAGTCTTTCCTTTCCAGTCTGCAGGAAGTACTCGTCGACAGCGAAGATTGCCGCCTTTGCGTTCTGTGTGTCAAAGATTGTCTCTATCATCAGCATATCGACGCCGCCATCCACCAAGCCGCGAACTTGTTCAACATATGCCTCAACGAGCTCGTCCCAAGTAACATTGCGAAAAGATGGATCTTCAACGCTTGGAGAAACTGATAATGTACGGCTGGTGGGACCAACAGCACCAGCAACGAAGCGTGGCTTTGATGGTTCTGCCTTTGTGACCTCCGCGGCCGCCTTCTTAGCAAGCTGGGCGCCCACTTTGTTCATTTCATAAACTATCTCTTGCATCTTATACTCCCCTTGGGAAATACTCGTGCCGTTGAAAGTGTTGGTCTCACAAACGTCGGATCCGCCAAGGAAGTATTCCTTGTGGATATCTTTAACCATGTCCGGTTGGCTGAAAATAAGCAGATCATTGTTCCCTTTCAACGAGACCTGCACACCATTCGCATCAAGCTGGCTGAAATCCTTGAAGCGATCTCCACGGTAGTCAGCCTCCTGGAGGTTCTCCGCCTGGATGCGTGTCCCCATACCACCATCCAAAAAACAAATGCGTTGTTTCAATTCTGCATTAAAATAATTGACGACTTCTGAAGGCGTGGGCGTGTTCCCCGCACTGATTTTCTCCGACAGCGCCTGCGTGTTTGCTTGGCCTTCTATGCGGCAGATGTCTGCGCAGCCGAGCCCTTGCTCTGGCTCCACGTGTTCTGCTTTACAGATAGACCCAGTCTCCAACGTCCGCAAGAACTGCTTCTGTGCCTCTGGGGAGCTGGTTTTGGCCAACTCTTGCTTCAAGGTGAGAGACATGGCGTTCATCACCTAAATAAATATATTAGGAAGCTAGGCGAACAAGAAACCTGAAGGAGTAAAATCGAG
>Ga0307402_10000124_pt1 | contig 8664 bp, 2 predicted proteins | sample SouOceMetPS10329_FD_200442 | JGI IMG/M metagenome (GOLD analysis project Ga0307402, IMG submission 200442) | Metatranscriptome of marine eukaryotic phytoplankton communities from Antarctic Ocean - PS103-29 (Eukaryote Community Metatranscriptome) | ecosystem: Environmental > Aquatic > Marine >... | reverse complement strand
GGGTGATGTTCTCAATCAGCGCTACCGCAATAGACCAGCAAGCTAATTGCTAAGACTACAACCATCAGTCCTCTCCTTTGGAGCCAAGCAGACTAACGTCTGGAGGACTGCTCATTGAGGCAGTGGTGCTCTTCGGGTTGATGCCTGATGTGCTCTCGGAAAATGACTGTGAGCCCATCAACAAATCATCCACATGGTTGATGAGTCTTTCATGCACTTTCTCGTAAGGGAAAAACAAGAAATGCCGCATGGAGGGGCACCTGAGTCGAGCGCACCGCTCGGCCAATATACGCATCAAACAACTGAAAGCACTCTACTGCAACAGACAACTGAAAGGCATACAATTTAAAAATAGGCCAATTATTTAAATCTATAAGCAACTGGCTTGGCCATTCGACCAGATCTGCAGATGAAATGACAAGATAGCGAGGCGTCACAAGCAACAGCGTCCAAAGCACTGACCTCCGCAATCACTCAGGCATTAATAAAGGACTCTATCGCTTCGACCAGATCCGATACCTTCTGTGAAGGCTCTGCAACTATTCTGAGTGGCACATTGACACCAAAGTGTTTGTTGAACGCGTTCCTCAGTCCAACCATCTCCAGCGAATCCAGACCTAATTTCACTAATGACTTGCCCTTGATGCGGCCCCAAGCTTGGCTCGTGTGATCGGCCATGAAATCCTCAATGGACGCTCTGCTCGTTTTTGAGCCAGGAGCATCAGCCGATGCGGCCAAAGGCTTGTCTTCGTGCCAAAGTTCCCTCTCGACTACAAGGTCTAATATTGGAAGATCTTTCCACTGCGAGCGCTGCCAATCAACGTCACAAGCGCAGAACTGAGTGGCCGCTTGTCCGGCTCTGCTTCCTGAACGCAGCGCGGCTGCCAAGCAACGCAAGGCAACATCAGTTTTTAAGGGAGTGTCACCTTCCCTCACGGCCAACTCGTAGGCCTTGGTGCCCACCTTTGCCATGCCAGCTTCGCCCCAAGGCCCCCAATTAATTGTTATTATAGGACACTTCAAAGAATCAGACCCCAATCCGAACACAGCCATCTGATCAAGCAATCCGTTTGCGGCCGAATAGTTAACCTGCCCGCCATAACCAAACAGCGAGGACGTAGAAGAAAAGCCGACGAGCCACTTCAAAGGCCATTTGAAAGCAATCGCAGCGCGAAGAAGTGACACTACGATGCCACACTTTGGTTGTGCAACCTTGCTCACACGTTCCTGAGTCATGCTGCCTATTATGCCATCGTCCAAAACACCAGCAAGATGGAAAACACCAGTCACATCTCCAATGTCTTTGAGGCCACAACTGACGAGTGCATCATAGTTGTCCGGGGATGCAACCTCGAGCACGCGGCACTGCGCCAAGATGCCTGTGAGAGGTGCGGAGCCAGATCGCCGGAGAAGGACAAGCTGCTCAACTGACAGCTGTTGCTTGGTAACTAACCACTCAATCACTGCACTGCCCAAGCCGCCTGTGGCACCTGTTAGAACATAGACTGCAAGCTCCCCATTCAAGCCTCTTTTGGGCACGCAGGGCACCTTTACACTTGGTTCAAGCGTGTGCTCCAAGCGCTGAACGACGACAGGCCAAGCGCTGCCGGGCATGTCCAAGGTTGCTTCGTGTTGAACCCAGAGGTCGCCCTCTTTCGAGTGCCGCTCTGCCACCTCAACTGCCTTAGCGGCTCCTTGATGTGCGCAGATTGACCATGGCAAAAAGACGCGCTGAATAATAAGCTCAGACGCTTCTAAGGCGACAGCTTTACTCGCACCAGCGACCATGGCACCCACTGCAGCTGACGGGCACACGAGGACAATGCTACCAGCAGCACCAGCCTCCAAGAGACGCTGGACAAGATGAATAAAACGCCAGCACTGATTCACTTCGTAATCCAAAGCATCTTTCTCCAAAATCCCGTGCTGAAGGGTGGAATCTTCCTGTCCTCTACTGTTGCAAACGACGACGACTTTTGAACCAGCCTTCAGTGCTGCTGCAGCCTCGTCGCAGATATCAGATGACACCTCGTTCAACAAAAACAAAAAATAAGGTGAAGATCTGTTTGTGGACAGCTGCACAAGCTCATCCACGACAGGGGGAACCCAACGCACAGCATAAAATGGCAGTTCCTGCTTTGGGGAGATCGGTCCAGCAACAACAGTTTCTCTAACAACTGGCGTTGTGGCACCTGGTGCGAATCCAAGAGCTGCAAGCCCTGCAATCTGTTTCTGCACAAATCGGCCAATAGCGTTCTGCTGCCAAGCCCTGAGGATCATCGGGCGCATCTCAATCAAGAACTCATGGCCTCCTGGCATGAAATGCATCCCAATGGGTGTCTGCACGAATCGCTGCCAGTCCTGGGCAGCAGCCCAAGGCGCCACCTGGTCATCGGTGCCACAAAACACTTCAAAAGCTACCGTTGCTGACAAGCGCTGCCCTTTTAAATGCAAGGCAGATAATCTCTTTTCAACGCGCAAGTCAAGCTCAAGGTCCGCACGAAGCTTAGGCAATGCATGCTCTCTAAACTCTGCGGAACGGACCACCTCAGGAGATGCCATAGCATAGCTTGCGAGAGCCTCATCGGACATATTAATTGTGCCAATGGCAGATGGATCGGCAGCTGGAGGCTTTCGGCCGGCAACATAAAGTGCAAGCGGCATTTGAGCCTTCATTGTTGCAAGCCGTAAGGCGATCTCCACACTCAAGTTGCCTCCCATTGAAAAACCAACAAGAACGTACGCCACTCCTTTGACATCTGCCATGATGGCCTTGCACAACTCATCAATCAAAACCATGTCATCAGCATCAGAAGCAGGAAGTTTGTCATCGGAACGACCACCCCGTCCTGGCATCTCCACCGCGATAATTTCAATTGCCTCATGGGTTTGATCAGTCCATGGAACAAAATGCGTGGAAGAACCACCAGCAAATGCCAAGCAATATGCGCGCAAACTAGGCTCTTTGCTCAGTTGATCCCCATAACGCACAAGAGCGGCAGAATGTGCCAGTGGCATGTCGCCTGGCACAAGTGTGTTTATAACAGCTCCTGTTTGCACGTCTCCCTTCACATAGACTGACCTCTCGGGTTTCTCCCAAAGTGATGTCCTTTTGAATGAATAGGGTGGCAAACGCAAAAGTGAAGGTATTGCTGCCGTCGTTGAGCCCAGGACGTTGGTATGCAAAGCTTGCCACTTGATGTCGCAACCAGCCTCCCACAACTGCCCAAGCATGCCGAGGAAAGCTTCCACATCATGGACGCCAACTGACTTTGGATGCCGCATAGCCTGTAAAAAAAGAGGAGACGTCGTGCCTTTGGGGATGCACTTCTTCGTGAGTGTTGACAAGGCGTTGCCAGGACCAACCTCGAGCACAATCGCAGGTTGCCACTGGTTGAGTAACTTCTCTGCATTCTCTCGCCACATGACTCCATTGCGCATATGATTAGTCCAATACGTGCCATCTCTTAGTGACTCTGCATTCAACCAACCTCCAGTGAAGTTTGACGTCACAGGGCAAACTGCAGAGGCACTGTTCTCAGCTGGCACACCAAGACCTTTCAAAGTATCTGCTGCTTCCTGCACCAGTCCAGAGTGAAAAGCTTTCCGTATCACCAAACGCGTACATCTCCGGCCCGCTGCTTTCAGCTCGGCCTCAAGTTCCTCAACTGCCGACGTTTCCCCGGATATCACTGCATGCACTGGAGAATTGATCGCAGCAAGCCACAAGTTCTTACGAGAGCCCGCTTTGATTGCTCGAAGCTCCTCGTCGGACCACTCTGAAACAGCAAGCATGGCTCCGTCTCTTGCAAGGGTCTCTGTTGCTTTGGATCGCGCAGCTACAATCTTCAATGCATCCTCAAGGGTCAAAAGCCCACTCACTGTGGCGGCAACATACTCGCCGAGCGAATGCCCACCTACCACTGCAGGCACCACCCCGACTGCCTGCAACATCTGCGCCATGGCATACTCAGTGACAAACATACTTGGCTGGAGTATCGACGGCTCAGCAAATTCTTTGTCCCTGTCTGATGAGAAGAGGATTGGTCGCAGATCCCTGCCGAGCAGGTCTGGGGCCAGCAAACGCTCGCAGCACTGGTCGACTGCTTCCTTGTACAATGGCACTTCATCGTAGAGATTGCGCCCCATCCGAAGGTACTGACTGCCCTGCCCAGGAAAGAGAAAAGCAACAGCTGGACGTTTCACAGCCTCCTCAATCTCGTCCAAGTCCTCCTCAGAGGGCACATTTGCCTCGACCAACTTCGCCAGAGCTGCAGATTGTTCGACAACGGGGAGATCACTGCCAGCACATGGCACAATGACAGCCTTTCGCAATGGCAATGCCGCACGACCCGTTTGTAATGTCCATGCGGTTGCAGGCAAATCCACACCATTCCCGACACTGCTCCGAATATCAGTCGCAAGACCTTTCAAGTTGTCTGCCAGCGACTCAGGGGACTTTGCAGAGAATGGTAGCACTTGAAAACTCCATTTGGCTGCAGGTGCAGATGGAGCTGCAGATGCCGGTGCCTCTTCAAGCACACAATGCGCATTGGTTCCACCGATTCCAAATGAGCTAACACCAGCACGAAGTGGGCGCCCACTGAAGTCCCATGAGGACAGTTCTGAATGCACCTGAAAAGGTGTTCCAGTGAGGTTCACCTTAGGGTTCAATGTCTTGAAGTTGGCCACTGGTGCAAGCTGTCTGCTCCTGAGCATTGACAGCACTTTGATCAATCCAGTTATTCCAGCGGCACAATTTGCATGAGCAATGTTCCCCTTCACAGAGCCCAGGGAGACCACAGCCTCGCCAATTTTCTTCTTACCACCAACCTGAGTGAAAGCATCGATCAAACCACGCACTTCAATGCCATCTCCAATCCTCGTCCCGGTGGCATGGCACTCAACATAGGAAAGCGACCATGGATCTGTCGAGTTCAACCGAAGCGCGTTCATGATCGCATGGCTTTGACCCACAGATGATGGAGCTGCATACCCAGCCTTCTGTCCACCATCATTTGTCGTGGAAAAACCTAAGAGTGACGCCCATGACAAGGCATTTGTTTTCTTCACATCGTCTGCTCTCCGGACAACAACAGCACCAACGGCATCCCCAAACACGGTGCCGTCGGCACCCTTGTCAAAGGGTCTTACATATCCATCGATTGACGCCACAAGACCTTCCTGATACAGATAGCCGAGGTTTGGAAAAGTGACAGACGAGGCTCCAGCCACAGCAGCATCACACTGGCCAAACGCGATTGCGGTACCAGCTTGAGAACAAGCCACCAGTGCCGACGAACAAGCAGAATTAACATTCATCGCTGGACCAGTGAAGTCCATAAGGTATGCGACACGAGTGGCAATATAATCTTTTTCGTTCCCGATCTCAGCAAAGAAAATGCTCTCTGGATCCAGTGAGTCCTTCAAGGGAGCTCCATCAAGATGATGTATTAAATACCCATCAATACCAGCCGCGGCAAACACACCGACCACATCATTGCTGAGCCCCCCTCGTGGTGGCAGAGCAGCATTCTCCAAGGCAGCCCACGATGTTTCTATAAAGACACGATGCTGAGGGTCCATGAGCGACGCCTCGGCCTTGCCAATGCCAAAAAAAACATGGTCGAACTTGTCCACCTCATCCATGATGTACCCACATTTGACAAAGTCTTTGTTGCTAATGACATTTTCAGGTACGCCCTTTTTTCGCAGGAGCTCTGGAGACAAGAAAGTTGCTGAAACAGCACCAGCTTTAATGTTTTGCCAGAACGCCTCCGCGCTACCTGCCCCTGGAAAGCGGCCAGCAAGACCAACAATCGCCAGAGGAACTTGAGCGCCAACCTTTGGAGGACTTCGTACCTGGCGAATGTCACTGTGTGCAACAACACCTTGAGGATCAATAAACTCAAGCAACGCGCCAAGTGTTGAGTTGGAGTAGATGTCAAGAACTGTGATGTTAAGTCCATAGTCCCCAGAAAGCTCTGAGGCCATCCTGGCAGCGAGTGTGGAGTGGCCACCAAGATCGAAGAAGTTCTCTTCCAAGTCGAGATTATTTGCATTCAAGTTCAAAGACTTTGCCCATGTAGCCCGCACGATCCCACGCACGCCACCTTCTGACTCAACAGTTGTGGTGACTGTGGCCTCATCTTCTACGACAGTTTCTTGCGCCGCTTTCGTTGCATCTGCCTGGAGGGACTCGAATGACACACTTTCGGCGAGCTTCCTTCGATCGAGTTTTCTGGACTCTCCACCACTTAATGCGTCGCTCGGCATGGGCTTGATGAAGGTGGGCATCATCCAACGAGGTATCTTTTTGGGACCCTCCACCTTGATCTTCTGGATAAGCGCCTTGAAATCAACACCATCGTGAGGCCCAACAAAAGCACACAGACACTCCACGATGCCTGGGGCACTGTAGATGGGCACGATGCCGCAGATTGCAACACCAACCACCTCCTGGATGGCGGCCTCCACGACAGGTATACCGACTTTGAAGCCGCGGATCTTGACTGTGCTGTCTATGCGTCCACGAATCTCCAAGACAGGTGGCTCGCCGACAAAACGACACAAATCACCTGTCTTGTAGAATGCGCCATCCCAAGCAGCCTGCATTTCCGTGTTGAAACCTCTGACAAACTTTTCGGCTGTGATGTCGGGTGCTTTGAAGTAGCCATTGGAAATGCCAGGACCTCCCACATACAGCTCCCCACACATGCCACGGGGCACGACTTTCTTTGTCTCTGGATCAATGATACAAGTAATGGCGCCAGGAGCCGCGTAGCCTGCGGTTGGAAACGTTTTGTTTGGTGTGTACTGCCGATCTGGATCAATGATAGCATAAGCAATGTCGCCAGATTCCCAGGTCGAGTAGTCGTTGAGGAGACGAATGTGGGGAACACTCTCACGGAACTTGTAAACAGACTTCATGGACAAGACCTCACCACATGTCCACCAGTGCTTCATTTTGGACAGCCGTCTCGCAAGGCCGGAGGCGCAATACTGCAAGATCGTGTTCATGAGCGAAGGAGTTGTCAGCACATGCGTGATGGCGAACTTTTCGAGAAAGCTCACGAATACATTTGGATCGAGAGTCGCGGAGTCGGGCAAGATGTAGCAAGTTTTGCTGCCATACATGGCCGGCTGGAGGACCTCCCAGATGAACATGACGTTGCACGCCATTCTGCAGTCGCCCTCAAATGGGTGCGACAATGTCTTCGCATGAAGACCAAGCGTGAGGAAGAAATGGGTGCCAGCAATCGTCTTCGGCCTTCCAGTTGTCCCAGACGTCATCATCAGAATGCAGATGTCGTCGGTCTTCGCCTCCGGAATATTGTCGAAGTGTGGATTTCGCCGATCGAGCTCACCAACCCAGTCGGGGCCTAGTTCGATGACGGAGCACCACTCGCTGAATTTGAAGGTGTGTTCTGGGCTCGAAAGCACGAGGCATGTAGAATTCTCCTGAGAAATCTCCCTGGCCATGTCTGGAGGAAAGTGCGCCTCGATGCAAAGAAAGATTGAGCATGAACGGAAGATGGCTACAAACCCAGTGACATAGGTGATGTCGTGTGGCGTCAGCAATGCCACCACCTTCTGCCGCTCACCTTTTAAGAAGCGCTGGTGCATGTCCATCGCGAGCAAATCAACTCGCCTCATGAACTCCCTGTAGGTCACCGATCCACGCTCGTCCACGAAGGCCAACATGTCAGGATTCTCCTCCATACGCATTCTGATCACTTCCTGTGATGGCTTCGTGTATATGTAGTCAGGAATCTTTACGGCGCTCTTCACAATACTCCTGGGCAATAACTCCAGAGACCGCTCAATGTGCTCCAGCAGCAGCCTGAGCGTCTTGACGAAGCTGTTCATGAGGTAGAAATGAGCTCCAGGCAACAATACAGGGCCAAGCAGTGCCTGGGTGGTCTCCTCCGCCCAACACTGTAGTGCAGCATCGCCAACTTTGTCCTCCTTGCCGCCCATGGCTGTGATGCTGCATGGTAACTTCTTCCGGTCAGCATCTGGGACATACGTCTCGTACATCTGAAAGTCAGCACGCAATCCTGGAATGACCGCCTTTAAAAGACCTTCATTAGAAAGCACTTCTGCAGGCAAAAAACCAAATCTTTCCACGGCCTTGACGAGATCGGGCACGTCCATGGTGTGCATCGTTCCAGATCCATCATCACGATGAGCAGCAGCTTGAGCTGGGCCGGCGTGAGCGCTGGCAAAAACATGAATTGGTCGTGGGCGCTGGGGAATCATCGTAGCATCCAACCGGCGCGCAACTTCACACGCGAGGACAGCGCCAAACGAATGGCCGAATAAAGCGTATGGCACATCATCGACGATGCCAGACTCAGAAAGCGCTTCTGTTATCTCGGCCACCAGCACCTTCCAGTCTTGAATCGGCTTGGCATCAATGCGTCGTTCGTGACCAGGTGTTGAAATAGCTACAACCTCGATCTTGAACTCGTCGAGCATTTCCGGCCAAGCGGCAAAGGCGGAGGGGCCTCCCCCGCTGTGTGGAAAGCAAACCAAACGAGCTCGAGCGTTGCTACATGTCTTGGGGATGGTGATGTAGTCCGACGGTTGCAGAGCCATGCTTCTTGAAGGGCGTTATACGACCCGCGCCGAATCACAGACGCCACGATGGAACAATTTTTG
>Ga0307402_10000120_pt1 | contig 8730 bp, 8 predicted proteins | sample SouOceMetPS10329_FD_200442 | JGI IMG/M metagenome (GOLD analysis project Ga0307402, IMG submission 200442) | Metatranscriptome of marine eukaryotic phytoplankton communities from Antarctic Ocean - PS103-29 (Eukaryote Community Metatranscriptome) | ecosystem: Environmental > Aquatic > Marine >... | reverse complement strand
TTCGTCTCGGTTGGGTCTGACTTACGTCCAACTACCATGGGAGTCAATATAATGCTGGTGTGGTGCAGAATCGAATCGATGACAATAACCTTGACCTCGATCTAGTAAACCAAGAAACTTAACTTAATGGGACTGTGCCTTCGGGCAACTTTGTCGGACGGTGGCTGATGCATCCACTGGCCTACGCCAAGCCACTGCAGCGTTCACCCATGGATGCAACTTGCCAAAATCCTGACGTGCCTTCCAATAATCCGTGTAATCGAGAACACCTTTCTGCCAGCAACTGTGGTGCTTCACGTTGGTGCCTTCACTATGGTGTTCCACTGCGCTACATCGCTGTGGTGCTCCTCTGTGGCGCCCGCTGTGATTGTTCGCTGTTACGCTCCACGGCGCCACTGCAATACTGCCCCAATGTGGTGGGTTGCTTGTTGGTGGTGTTAGGCCATTTTGCGTGGCCTTGGGTCGTGTTGATGGTGGCTCAGGTTTGTTGGTTGCGTGGTGGTTGAGGTGGTCAGGGTGCGGGTGGTGGTTGAAAAAATTATGAAGCGACGGTAGTGTTGGGAATGATGGTGGTAAGGTGCGTTCCATGATCACGATTCATTATGCATCTTCAGCAACCATCTCACGTGCTTGGCTGCGTAGAGGCAGAAACAGACAGAGACAGCCCCTGCTAAGACGCCTATTACCGAGCCAACAACAACTCCAATGTCGGCTCCTTCCTCTTTTGGTGGCGCTGTCGTCATTGTAGCTGGGCTCGGGGCTGGCGCGGCAACAAAAACGCGTGGCGCAATCGAGACAGAGATCTGCTGGATCACAACGTTGTGCTTGTTTTTGAGCGTGCTCGTGAAAAGTGTGTTCTGCAAGGTGCCACCTGAAGCCAGGTTTGTCACACGCTGCGCGAGTTCGGCTGCATCCGCAGTGGTGGTGCCCAGCTCATACGTCACCGCATACGTCTCGGTCACCAAACGGCGTGGCGCCAACAAGCCATCACCAATCAAGCGACGCCCGCTGTCGGAGAGCGAAACAAGTACTCTCAACACGGCAGCAATAGGAACTTGCAAGGCAGTGACCAAGGCGTCCTTTAACATAGCAGACAAATCCGACAAGCTCGCACCTCCTGCGTCGAGTTTGCACTGCAACGTGCCTGCCACCATGGCGCCATAGCTGGAGCCCTCCTGCCCAGCCAAAACGCAGCGCGCCTTGCCGAAGACTTGCCCTTCTGCCATGCATGCAAAGAAGCCGACGGAAGAGTAGCCAGCGGGGCACTGCACCCTGCATGTGTCTCCATCAGACATCGACATTTTACAATTGTGAGTGCTGATCGGCTGTGCATCCTTGTATAGAGCCAACACTGCTTTCAAGCCATCGCACCCAGAGTCTTCCTGACAATAGTTCAGAGGAATGATGCTACCATCTTTGGCACACATGGCCACGTTGCCATCAAGTGGCGGAACTGCAAAACCTCTATTGCAAGTCAACCTCCATGCCACAGTAGAGCCGGCTTTTTGCATGGCAACATACACCCCATTGGGATCATCAGGTGCCTCGCATATTGCTGGAGGGGCTGTAGTTGTGGTTGTGCTGGTGATGGTGCAATGGCCTGGCCGACTCATTGCGTCACACGTTAAGGACTGGGTATTCGATCTAAATAACTCCTCTCTGAGCAGCTCCTCCTTGGAGACAACTGGCCGGCACACTGCTGGTGGATCCGCGCAAGAGCACGTGTCAATGGAGGCTAAGCGGCGCTGCCAAGCCAGGCCGACCACCACTCCATATCGCACTTTTATAAAAGTTTGGCAAGGTTTGCATGTGGTGCTGCTTGTGCTGGTCGTCATGTTGGTGGTGGTTGTGGCATTCGTCGTTGTAATTGTAGTGATTGTCGTCGTGAAGGAGGTAATGCTCGTTGTCGTATTTGTCGTCGTGGTCGTGGTAGTTGTTGTGGTCGTGGTGGTTGTTGAGGTCGTCGTGGTCGAGGTAGTTGTTGTATTTGTCGTAGTTGTGCTTGTGGTGCTGGTGGTTGTCTTATTCGTGGTAGTAGTTGTGTTGGTGGTAGTTGTACTCGTCGTGCTGGTGGATGTCGTGTTAGTTGTGGTTTGAGTGGTTGTTGTGGTCGTCGTGGTGTTGGTCGTGGATGTGCTTGTGGTTGTGGTGGCCGTTGTATTGGATGTAGTGGTGGCGTTTGTTGTGGTCGAACGTGTGGTACTGGTGCCTGTTGTATTGGTTGTAGTGCTGGTGTTTGTTGTGGTGGTGGCGGTTGTTGTTGTATTCGTGGTGGTAGTTGTATTTGTGGTGGTCGTGCTTGTTGTGCTAGTTGTTGTGGTATTTGTGGTCGTGGTGGTATTTGTTGTGGTTGTGCTGGTTGTACTCGTCGTTGTTGTATTTGTGGTGGACGACACATTGCTTGTGGTTGTACTTGTGGTGCTGGTGGACGTTGTATTCGTTGTGGCAGTTGTGTTTGTAGATGTCGTGGTTGTGGTGCTGGTGGTTGTCGTGTTAGTTGTGACAGTCACATTGGTTGTTGTCGTGATTGTGGTACTCGTGGTTGTTCTATTTGTGGTTGTAGTGGTATTTGTTGTTGTAGTGCGTGTGGTTGTGGTACCGGTTGTATTTGTTGTAATAGTTGTATTTGTCGTGGTTGTGGTTGTGGTGCTGGCAGATGTCGTATTTGATGTAGTAGTGGTATTTGTCGTGGTTGGGGTTGTGGTGCTGGTGGTCGTCGTATTTGTTGTGGTGCTGGTGGTCGTCGTTGTAGTGGTTGTATTTGTCGTGGTTGTGGTTGTGGTTGTGGTAGTTGTCGTATTTACGAAAGATGTGCTGGTCACACCGGTGGTTGTATTTGTTGTGGTTGTGGTTGTGCTGGTGGTGGTTGACGTGTTTGTTGTGCTGGTGGTATTACTTGTGGTTGTGCGTGTTGTGCTGGTAGTCGTTGTGTTTGACGTAGTTGTTGTGTTTGTGCTAGTTGTGCTTGTTGTGCTTGTGGTTGTAGTATTGGTTGTCCTAGTTGTGTTTGTCGTGGTTGTGCTCGTGCTGCCTGTGCTTGTAGTGTTGGTTGTGGTAGTTGTGTTTGTTGAAGTCGTGGTTGTGGTGCGGGTGGATGTCGTATTGGTTGAGGTGGTGGTGTTCGTTGTGGTTGTGCTCGTGGTGGTAGTGCTTGTGGTATTGGTTGTCGTGCTTGTATTCGTTGTGCTTGTGGTGGTTGCAGTGCTTGAGGTCGTGTTTGTGGTGGTTGAAGTGTTTGTTGTGGTTGTGGTGGTTGTAGTGGTTGTGGTGGTGTTTGTGCTGGTTGTCGTTGTGGTGCTAGTGGCTGTTGTATTTGTCGTGGTCGTGGTATTCGTCGTAGTTGTGCTGGTTGTACTTGTGGTTGTTGTATTTGTGGTAGTTGTTGTATTTGTTGTAGTTGTGCTTGTGGTGCTGGTGGTTGTCCTATTGGTGGTAGTAGTTGTGTTGGTGGTAGTTGTACTTGTCGTGCTCGTGGTTGTCGTGTTTGTTGTGGTTTTTGTGGTTTGAGTGGTTGTTGTGACGTTGGTCGTGGTTGTGCTCGTGGTGGTAGTGGTCGTCGTATTGGTTGTAGTGCTTGTATTTGTTGTGCTTGTGGTGGTTGCAGTGCTTGAGGTGGTGTTTGTGGTGGTTGAGGTATTTGTTGTTGATGTGGTTGTTGTAGTGGTTGTGGTGGTGTTTGTAGTGGTTGTCGTAGTGGTGCTAGTGGCTGTTGTATTTGTCGTGGTCGTGGTATTCGTCGTAGTTGTGCTTGTTGTACTTGTGGTGGTTGTATTTGTGGTAGTTGTTGTATTTGTTGTAGTCGTGCTTGTGGTGCTAGTGCCCGTTGTATTGCTTGTTGTGGTTGTGTTTGTTGTGGTCGTGCTTGTGGTACTAGTGCTTGTTGCATTCGTTGTAGTAGTTGTATTTGTCGTGGTTTTGGTTGATGTGCTGGTGGTTGTCGTATTTGACGTGGTACTGGTGTTTGTCGTGGCGGTGCTTGTGGTACTCGTTGTTGTTGTGTTTGTAGTGGTTGTGGATGTGGTGCTAGTGGTTGTTCGGTTTGTGGTCGTTGTGGTATTTGTTGGGGTTGTGCGCGTGGTACTGGTCGTGGTCGTGTTTGTAGTGCTAGTGGTGTTCGTTGTCGTTCCGACCATGACGCTAGTCGTTGCATTTGTTGTGGTTACCGTTGTGGTGGTTGTGGTTGACTTGTTTGTTGTGCTGGTGGTGTTCAATGTGGTTGTGGATGTGGTGCTGGTTCTGGTTGTGTTTGAAGTCGTTGTTGTGTTTATTGTAGTTGCGCTTGTTGTGCTAGTGATTGTAGTATTGGTTGTCCTAGTTGTGTTTGTCGTGGTTGTGCTCGTGGTGATGGTGGATGTTGTGTTTGTCGTGGTAGTTGTGTTGGTCGGCGACGTGGTTGTGGTGCTGGTGGTTGTTGTGTTTGTTGTGGTTGTACTTGTGGTGCTGGTTGCTGATGTGTTTGTTGAGGTAGTCGTGTTTGTCGAAGTTGTGGTTGTGGTGGTGGTTCGTGTCGTATTAGTTGAGGACGTGGTATTCGTCGTCGTTGTGCCTGTGGTGGTGGAGGTCGTTGTATTGGTTGAAGTGGTGGTGTTAGTTGTGGTTGTGGTGGTGGTGGAGGTTGTGGTGGTGTTTGTGGTAGTTGTGCTCGTGGTGCTCGTGGTTGAAATATTCGTTGTAGCGGTGGTGTTAGTGGTAATTGTGCTTGTGCTGGTGGTGCTTGTCGAATTTGTAGTGGTCGTTGTGTTCGTGGTGCTGGCGGTTGTCGTATTTGTTGTGGAAGTGCTTGTCGTCGTGGTGGTAGTTGTGTTTGTAGTGGTCGTGCTTGTGGTGCTGTGTTTGATGGTTGATGTATTTGTTGTTGTTGATGTGTTTGTGCTGGTTGTCGTGGTGGTGCTGACGGTCGTTGTATTGGTTGTTGTCGTGGTTGTACTTGTTGTGGAAGAAGTGGTGGTGTTGCTTGTTGTGGTGGTTGATGTTGTGGTTGTCGTTGTGTTGGTTGTAGTGAGTGTGGTCGTGGTGATGCTTGTTGTGCTTGTGGTGTTCGTTGTAGTTGTGATATTTGTGCTGCTGGTGGTGCTAGTTGTTGTGGTGGTGGTTGTGACGGTAGTGTTTGTGCTGGTAGTTGTGTTTGTCGTGATAAAAATTGGACAGACACATGGGTCGGTGGTGGTGGTCATGGATGTGCTTGTGGTTGTTGAAGTGATGGTCGTCGATGTGATGGTTGGTGATGTGATGGTTGTTGTGATCGCGGTTGATGCTCCTGGTTGGGGTCTCTGACAAAGGGGGTAGCTCCCCTCAAGGAACCTGCTGGGCAAGCAAACCAGCGTCGTCGACGTGCCGACTTGGCCTCTTGGACAAGATATGGTACAATGCTTCCCTGTCACGATTCCAGTGCAATTATTCGCGAAGGCTATCCCTGAACCACCAGCATTGGGCAAGTTGTCCAAGCAAGGCAAGGCTTTGCACGCAGGACTTGCGCCTTGGAGGGCAATGCCGGAAGAGTCAGAACTCAAGCTGCAAGACCATTCTTGCGGAAGGCCGACCATATCATAGCCTAACCCACAGCTTGCCACACAAGTTTTCCCAAATACAACCCCGCCACCGCATGTGTCCACAACACCAGCTTCTGGACGCGAAGGGCATCTCTTCGGTGTGCATGTCGGCAAGTCGCCTTCAAGGTAGCCATTTGCAGCGCACGTGAATGGCGCGGCGGTGGGCCCGCCTTGCAAGCCAAGCGCGCACTCCACATTACACGACTGCCCTGTGGTCAAGGTGTCGCAGCCAGCGGAAACGAACTCTGAAGCTGGCGGAATACCATCACTGCATTTGTTGGGTATGCAAGTCGGCAACGCGTTTGGCATAAAAGATCCTGAGCTCTGGCAGGTTGCAAGAACTGCATCGCCTGTAATTGTCCAGCCATAGGCACAAGCAATAACACAATTTGATCCAGTTGTTGCCCCACTGCAGTCGTGATTGTACTTCTCTGGCGTGCCCAAAGTGAGCTCTTCGCAAGGAGCTGGCTCGCAAAAAGGCGCAAGGCCAACCATCTGGCCATCTGCTCCACATGTAAACATTTTTGTGGCCTCACCGGCGGCATAGTTGTAACCATCACCACATGTGGCCCAACATGTCTCCGCCGTTCTCGAAGAGGAGCAGTTGTGACGCACCCCAAGGCCATCAGGCATTGCATACTTGCAGATATTCGGGATGCACTTTGGTGGGCTGCCATCGTACTTGCCCACGTTGCAAGAATACATCTCTGCGTCGCCAGAAATGGAGTAGCCATCCTTGCATTCAGCAATGCATCTGTCTCCATTCGCCTTGCCTTTGCAATTCGACTGAACTCCAACTTCCTCCACAACCAGCTCAGTACTGCAACTGTCAAGTCTCCTGCTCTTTCCTCCTCCTCCCGACGAAGGTGCAACACAGGAGATCCCAACCTTCACTGCAACTAACTTGGCGCTACTTCCATCGAAGACGCATTTGTACTGTTTGACAGCTCCAGTGTATCCTTTGTCACAATATGACCAGCAGAAGGTATTTAACACCTTGTTCTGACAAGTACTGCTCACGCCTGCCCCAACATTGGGTGGAGCGCTTTCCTTGCACACCATTGGTGTGACTTTGGGGACAGAGCCCGCCAATGCTCCAGAGGCACCACATGTGAGAATACTTGAGGCAGGCAAGGCAATGAAACCAGGGGCTGCAAGAACTTTGCATGCCTGTGACGTTCGCGTCTTGCTGCACTCGTGAGCGACACCAAGCTGGGAAGGTATATTTATGGTGCAGATTCGGCCGATGCAGACGGGTGGCTTTGCAGTGAGACTATTCGTCCCGAGAAATCCACCAGTCGTAAGGCCTTGAGTTGGATCCGTGCTGTCACAAATAAGAGTCCTGGGCGAACCGGTAATGTCAAAACCTGCGGAGCACATTGCTGTGCAACTCTGGCCGAAGACCTTCCCAGAACATGTGGACTTCTGCGAGGTAGCTGAAAAACCACTGAATGAAGATAAAGTTCTACATCTTGCAGGTTCGCAAGTGATAGAAGTATCATTAAAAGAGCCACTCGCGCCACAAAATGTTGCGCCAACGCCCGTACTGGCTTCATAACCGCGCTTGCATATTGCAGCACATATGTCGCCAGTAACTTTACCGTTGCAGTCCGAAATAATTCCCACACCATAAGGCATCTTCAAAGTGCATGGAACTCCGATGCAGCTTGGTGGAGTCACTCTTAATCTGACTGTCTGTAATGGCTGTGCTTCGCATTTGCCAACAGCGAAACTCCCTTTAAAGCCGTCTGCACAATATGCTATGCAAGTCTGGTCGGTAATAATCCCGTTACAAGAATGCTGAACATGGGGCGCCACAAAGAGACTCTGTGTCGCACTGCATCTGAGGTATTCGCATTTGAGAGGGTCTCCTGCGAATTCCTCGTCACTACCACAACTGAATTTCTGCTGCGCGCGGGCAAAGACTGAACGGCAATTTGCCGTGCAACTTCTCCCAGCAACCATACCACGACATGCACTGCTATTCACGCCCACACCCGACGGCAATCTACTGCATCGAACGCGTTGGCAATTCAAGGAGGCACCAGAGAAAGTCCCTGCGCCGCTACCTCCACACTGCAAGGTTGTACTATTGAAATAAAAACCCTCGTTGCAAGTTGCGACACAAGTGTCGCCGCCCTGCATTTGCACACAAGAGCTGGCATTCACACCAACATTCATGCCCTGCGGCAGACCCACACACGTCACCCGCGTGGTTGTAACAGTTGTGGAGATCAGCGTTAGGCCACGGGGTGTGTCCAAACCACTGGTCACCACATCCTCCACACAGCTTCCATCTAACTTCGCACGCTGTATTTTCTTCGTACATATGTCCGTCCAATACAGCATACCAGCCATTGAGTCCACTGCAACAGCAAACGGTGAAATTATACCATCTGAGGCACGCGTCACAAGAGTGTCAACTCTTGACCCGTTCAAGCTCACTCTCTGTAGACTCATGCTTCCAGAATCGGCCCAATACAGCTGGTCGTCTCCTGTATGCAGGGCCAAGCCCTTCGGGCGACATCCAACCACTATATCAGTTGCGTTTGCACCAACTCTTCTTGGCAAACCTCTATCGTCCAAGGCGATGCTCTGGATTTTGCCTGAGCAAGCATCTGCCCATATCAATGTGCCAGAGGGATGGATTATCAGACCATCTGGGCATGGAGAAGACACAACGTCGTGCACATCCATGCCCTTCAAATTAGCAGACCCGATTGTCTCTCTGCTCCAATCTGTCCAATAAATGCGCCTTCTCTCCAAGTCCAATGCCAAGCTCCGTGGGTTGCTGACGTTCATAAAATCTTCTATATTTGCACCTTGCAAGTCCGACCGCTGGATACTTTGCGCATCCCAACTCGTCCAGTAAATGTAGCCTGCGATCGGATCGACTGCAATGCCAACTGGGAGTCGTAAACCTGCTGCAACTGTGTTCGGCTTCGTCCCTGTCGCCAGCGTCTGGGGGGGATCCGTCTCGAGCCGTTGCACATTGCCAGCTCCGCTGTCCGTCCAATACAGAGTCGCAGTGGATGTCACAGGACGGTGCGCAGAAATGCCGCAGAAAAAAACAAAGACCAACACGCTCCTGAAAGCGCTGTACAGCATAACCGCGCGGCCCCTGCGCGCTTGCAAGAGACCGCGCACAGCATTTACGGTCACGCTAATTGAAGCAACAAGA
>Ga0307402_10000115_pt1 | contig 8796 bp, 12 predicted proteins | sample SouOceMetPS10329_FD_200442 | JGI IMG/M metagenome (GOLD analysis project Ga0307402, IMG submission 200442) | Metatranscriptome of marine eukaryotic phytoplankton communities from Antarctic Ocean - PS103-29 (Eukaryote Community Metatranscriptome) | ecosystem: Environmental > Aquatic > Marine >... | reverse complement strand
TTTAAAAATATTGTTTATCATGGTTACATTTTTTAGTTCAAGAAATTTTGAAAAAAATTCTTGAAGTTTAGTTGTTAAAGATAAAAATGATTTAGAAAAATCATAATTTTGATATAGTAAAAAAGTTTTATAGAGTAATAAAAATAAAAGTAAGATTAAGTAAAGATGCTCAGCAATGGGAGTAGCCAAATTTCAATTTACTTTGGATTCAGCAAGCTTTGCTCACTTCTTCTTGGCATCTTCGGCCTCCTCTGGGGGCTTCTGTCCGGGATAGAAACCATCGGAGACACCCTCAACATCGAGAATAAGAGCGGCACCGGCGAGGATCCATTTTGCGGGGTTGTGCTTGGTCTTGAGCTGAGCAGTGAACACATAAGATTTATCTCTGTTAGTGGTCATGTAGCAGGGGCACTGGTAAATACCCTTGTCAACCTTACCATCCTGTACCATCAAAGCTTTGCAGTGAACAATGGGGACAACAGAGAACTGAATCTTGGGGATAGATTCTTCCATCTGGCCGGAGTTCTTCTCCCAGGCAGCACCTTCGAGTTAGAAACCAAACACATAGGCACCATCTTCGATCTTCTGGAGCATGGCAGGAATCTCAGGCTCCCAATGGAACTTCTTGAGAACATCAGTCTGGATGTAAAGCTTGTTCAGACCCTGTCCAGTCTTCTGGGCACAGACTTGCTTAATAGCAGTGAGATAAGAGTTAGGCTTGTAGAGTCTGTTCAAGAAGCAGATGGTCTTGTTGATCAAAGTAGGATCATCTTTCCATAAGTTAAGCATCTCAAGTCTCTGCTTGAGGTTATCCAACCAAGATCCGAGACCACGGGTGGTCATCCAAGATTTCTTAGCCCATTCAGCGCAGATTCTGTTAAGAGAGATGTTCTCCATCAAATCTTCCATAGCGGCAGTCATGGTCAACTCTCCCTTGAAGGCAAGATCTAGATCCTTGAGATCAGTTACGATAATCTTGATAAGAGTGTTGATCAACTCACACTCTTGCAAGTAGACGTTCTAGTAAGGGCCACGTGTGGACTCATCAGACAACTTACCATTAATTTCTTCAATGGGGAGTTTCTGGCTTTCTACTTGAGCTTCCTCGAATACACGAACAGAGAATTCTTTAGCAATATCAATGATAGTGGGGGCACCATCAGCGCCACCGCCACCACTCTTGGGTTAGAGTTCAACAAGAATTCCGAAGAGGTTAATACATTGGGTGGTGAGGAAATCAATCTCAGCATTGGGATGCATTCCAAAGGCAAGAGGAGTCTCTGGAGGCAATTCGTTCTCAATGTGCTCAAGATACTTGCCATGGGTGGCGGCAACAGGGCACTTGAAAGAAGCCTTTCCTTCAGCGTAGGGGAATAGCTCAGCTTCGTCAAGAAGTTGATCGTTAAGGAGGTTCTCGAGGTAAGAGGCACAAAGGAGTCTATCCCAATCGTTAACGATATGTCCTCCGTACATGATCTCTCCAATGAGATACTTCAAATCATCCCATGGCACCTTACCGGAACCACCAGCACCGTCCATATAGTTTTGTAAGACGATGGAGGAATCACGGAGATCACCATCAGAGAAGGGATATCTCATGTTGAATCCCTTAGGTCCGAACTTTCTGCGCTCACACATAACAGAGTGGAAGTAAGTGAGTCCGAAAAGAATGGTTCTAATCTTAGTCTCTCTTTCATCAAATTCTTCAGCCTTGTAAGAAACGAAAGCTCTGTTCATGTTAGCCTTGAATCCAGCTGGGGGCTCGTTGGTGAGCTTAATGGACTGCTCAAGGAGATCAATAGGGATAGCGTTAGATGGATCAGAAGTGAGGAAGATTCTGAAAGTAGGGTGAGAACCCTCAGATGCGAAAGTATCCATACGTTTGGTAAGCTCGAATAGGAAACCAGGCATGAGATGCACGTTCTGGAGCATGATCCATTGTCCTTCCTTATGTCCCTAATCAAGTAGCTAGTTGGCAACAACATCTTGACCTTGACCCAAAGCAACCTGCAAGAGTTACTTAGCGGGGTCTAATCCGTGGTGTAGAGCGAGAGCTTACACATTCTTGATAGGGTTAGCACCGGGGGAGAGGATGAAGTAGATGGGGGTCTGGGGAGTAGAGTCAGCGTAAGAGGAGAAGAGGACTTCTTCAGCAGAGCTAGTAGCATCACACTCAACGAAACTCTTACCAGAAGGTAAAGTCTTGGTGATGAAGTGACTGAGAGCAACAGTGACACGATCAGGTCTGAGGCATCTGGTGACGAGCATCTTCTGGAAGGGTAGAGATTCAAGTCTCTTCCAATCAAGAGGGAGCTTCTCAGTCTCAGGGGCAAGATAGTTATACCAATCTTAGAATCTACGGGGAGCTTCTTTCTCAAGGTGAGTAGAGAACTGCTCGAATCCATCAAGCTTGATCAAACTCTGGATAGCGTACCAAGCGGTTTCGGGTAGCCACTCCTTAAGAGAGGCGGGGCGAGGCACATCGGTGGTCAAGGGGCAGTAAACGAGGAACTGCATCTGAGCTTGGTTGTATTCAGCCTCAAGTTGGCCCTTCTGCATGAGACGGAAAGTCAAGAGAGAAAGGAAAATTTGCTTATGGCGTTCGAAAAGACCACGAGCGACCCACTGGTAGATGGTGATACGGATCTGCTGGACTAGGTCAAGCACACGGGCGTTATCATCATCGTTCTCTTCAGCCTTCTCAATAGCCTTGAAGAAGTAGACAGAGAAGGATTCAAGGGAATACTGGTACATGTGATCAACAATGCAAAGTTTGATCAACAAGAAATAGAGCATAGCACCCTCAGCTGAGACTCTTCTGTATACTTCACGGGAAATAGCAATAGTCTTCTCAGTAGCTTTAGCAATGATTTATTGCTCCTGGATAGTAGTAGAGGTCTTCTTGGTGACTTCTAGACCTTCAATAAGGGCAAAGTTCTCAAGGATAGTGGCAGGATCAGCATCAGAAAGGTTCTGGAGAAGATCTTCCTCAAGCTTGGCAAGAGTAATTTCGAATTCGTTTTGTTGTTTAACGAGATCATCTCTAGTTTACTCAAGATCGGGCTTCTCAATACGCACGACTTCAGCCAAAAGTTGATCCTCAAGACCAGACTCAGTGACAATGAAGTTAATAATTGTGCACTGAGCAGCAATTTCGGGCTTGTAATGAGGGTTCTGCATTCTAGACTGTAAGTAAAGTTTGAAAGTGCTTCCAACTTCACATTCTTCAGCTCCGAGCTTAACAAACTGGTTCTTACCCTTTCTGGTAAAGGCTCTGGAAAGGAGGGGATCAAGGACAGCATCAATTTCTTGTCCAAGAGCCTCAATCATGAGGCAGGCTCCGTTACCAAGAGCAAGTTCGACCTTCTTAGGCCATCCCTTCTGTGAAAGTTGGATAATTTGCATGGCACTGCCTTCCTTTCCTTTAATCCATGTTTGTCCCTGAAGTTGGGGATCGATAATAAGAGGATATCTGGAGCAAGAAGAGATAATGGCAGCATTTTCAAGAGAAACTCTATCAGCGGGGAGACCTTCAGTCTTCCATCCAGCCTGAATAGAAAGGTTAGAGAGAATGAATAGGGGATCAACTCCTTAAGTGTGAGGAATCTTGTTCTTCACAATATCTCCAAGCCATTCAGTTTCCCAAAGTTCGGATCTGAACTCGTATGAGAAGGGTCCAATGTAAGATACAAAGGCAGCAGAGATAATAGCATTACCAATCATAGTGAGTGACTCATCGGAGAGGGTAATGACAGATTCTTTCCAACGCTTGTTTTCGTCAGCTAGACCACCAACGAGACGGTTAGCAAGATCAAGCTTAGCGTTTAAAGCAGCAGCTCTGGCCTCAACATTAGCCTTTTTGGCTTCAGCAGCGGCAAGTTAGTCCTTAAGGTCCTGAACCTTGGCCATAATTCCGGCGACCTTTTCACGTACGAGCTCAAGCTCAGCAAGCTTAGTATCAGCGGTGTTCTTAGCCTCCTTGGCTTCATCTTCAAGAGGCTTAACGAATTTGTAAACCTTGTTGTAAGAGCAAACAGCAATAGACCACTTGCAGAGGGTACCAGCAGCGGAAGATTTCTTGTTAATGATCTCGAATTTGTAGATATCTTATGCAAGAATGAGATCCATTTCCTTAAGAATCCAGTCGTCAATGTTTTCTTTGTCGAAAGTTTTAAGTTCCATAATGAACTTGTTGGGATCCTTAATCATTTTCTTACAGTTATCCCAAGAGTAGTTCTTCTTTTCCTTCTTGTTCAGGAGGAGGCAAGCCTTGGTGACATAATCTAGACCAGCAGCAAGTGTGGAGAAGGATTTGAATTCGTTAATAGCATTAACATTCAAGCAATCAACAGCAGCTTCGGCTTCCTTAATGAGGGGAATAGCGGAGGCAAGTTCAACATCACAAGCAGCCATCTTCTCCTTAGCGGCATTAGCGAGAACGTTAGTCTCATCTTCCTGTACTTAAGCAATTTCTTATTCTTTAGCAGCTTCGGCAGACTGCTCGTCGACAACGGTAATAATCTTACCAGTGGCTTCAATTTCTTCAGCAACAACCTTCATAGTCTCATCGAGTTCAATCTGGAGGTCAGCGACAACCTTATTAGTATCGTCCATAGTCTGGAGACCGATCTTAAGTCTCTCAATTTAGTCGATAATCTTACCACGCTTCTGTCCGAGTAACTGCTTATAGAATTTAATGAATTCTAAGAAAGAAGTAGGAGTGGTGTAATTGTAACGTCTCTCCATAGCCAAATACTTTTGGTTATATTCACCGATGATTTGATGAACGTAGGCCATATGGTTGGAAAGAGTTTACTATAGCTCTTCAGATGGAAGTTCAACTTCATCAAGGAACTTGTTGGCGACATTAACCAATGCATCTGTGGGCCAGGGGTGGAAGTAATCAATAGTAGTAGATCCAATGAGTCCGGGGAACATGCGACTTCTGATACGGAACTTATCTCCAACAGGGGAGAAGCAGAGGTTCATATGCAAATTCTTCTGCACTTTCTGGAGGAAGAATCTAAAGAGATCATCAGGAGTATCGAGGAAACCATTAGCTTTGGCTTCACCTCTTACCTTGTTTTGAATGGCCTCAAGCTCATCCTGAGCAAAGAGCTCGGGAACATAACCAGTGGAAAGAATATCATTGATATACATGAGGAATCTGTCGTTAATGATCTGACCATCAGTGAGAATGAACATAAGGTCAAGTCCTTAGGCACCAGACTTCATGAAAGCAGTTTAGATATCGGTCTTAAGATCAGACATGCTGTAGTTGGTAGAGACAACAATTCTGAAGATATCTTGTCCCAAAATGTAAGCAGCAAGCTTGGAAAGAGATTACTTTCCAGAACCACCGACACCGACAAGTAGAGAGTGACCGGAAGGCTGGTTGACGATTCTGCAGATACTGGCAATGTGCTCCATAGCCTGTTAGAAAAGTACGAGTTCCATAGAAGCAACGTTTTCGTTGTATTCTTCCATTTTCTGTTAAAGAGCTTCATTGAGCTCAGCGTTGTCTTTAATAGCTCTGTAAGAAGCTTCATGACCCTTGCAGGCATCGACAAAAGAGGTGAAAATTAGGGGTTCTCCGAAGATAGCAGCCTCCTGGTAGTCAACAAATTATTCCTTTTGAGCGGCAACCATAGTTTTCTTGTATTGCTCCATATCTTCAGCAAGGATGAGTCTATCGGCCCAAACACGATTGCACTCGTGAGCCCAAAGTCTAACAATTTCCATAGGCTTTCCTTTGTATTCCTTAGGAGTGGTGTTACAAATGTTCTGAATAATCTTAGCAAAATCTCTCATGTTGAATTAGTAATGGAACTTGAGAGCAGTAGGAGCGAACTTAGGGTTCTTAGACATGTCTACGAAGCACTTCTAAGTAGCAGCAATAATCTTAGGACACATCTTCTGGATGTTTTCATCGAATTCTCTTAAGTGACCAGCGAGGATCTGGCTGTAAATAGTAGCAAGAATTTCCTTTTCGGGGATAGACAAGCAGACGGTAGTAAGATGTCTAGTTAAGCGGACATCAACGAAGAAAGATCCAGCCTTGGGGTTCATGCAAGTAACGAACATGATATCAGCGATCTTTTTCTGTACGGATAGATCATCTCTATCATAGTAGGTGTGATAATCAATTAGCTGTCTAACGAGCGCAATGGGTTATTAAGTGAAATACTTATCGACCTTAGGCATGTTGAGATCATCAACAAAGTAGATCAAAGTCTTACCAGTAGGAGGTCCATAAAGAATACCAGTTCTCTTATCAACATTGGACTCAATAACTACTTAAAGACTCATGGAGTCAGTGTAAGAGTTGAAATTGATCTGAGTGGTGAGAACGGAATCGGGATCAACATCCTTGAAGTAATCTTTCACAATGGATGTCTTACCAGTACCAGCGGTACCAACATAAAGAATACCCTTCTATGCTTCAGTTCCGATCTTAAGAAGAAGCTTTTGTCTAGCAGTTTCAGCAGTAGCAACAGTAATGGCAGAGAAAGCTTACTCAATATCAGCGTTGAAAGGCTTAACCTGGTCCATCCAGTTGCACCATTTGTTCTCAATGGGGTCAAAGAAGTAGTCATAAACACTTCCAGTTTCGGGGAACTTAAGCTTGGAGCAAGTAGCTCTAAGGTATCCATTAAAATCTCTCTTAGATTCATCAAGGCAGGCTCCGAAAGACCAGATCATAGCAAATGCAAAGAAACAATCGTACATCTGCTTGATTCTATCAAGAACATCGTTACTGCTTGTTCCCTCTGCCTTAAGTTCACGGAAGAACTCTGCAGATTACTTATTAATAGTCATCTGTTTCATTTGGTAGTCAACAATAACGGTAAGAGATTCAACCCAGGCAATTTCTACCATAGGTTAACAGACATCAAATTACATTCTCATTTAATCGAGGAAAGAGTCGTTGATGTAGTGAGACTGAGCGAGCTGGAATTGAGTATAAGCAGTTTCGTCTTCAGTCTTGGCTCCCTTCTTCTTGAATTAGGCTAACCAGGAATTGTAGAATGGTTACCATCCAATATCTCCATTGTTAATGAAGAGAACACCACCACGGGAGACAGTGGCGGGAGTTGCGTTTCTCAAATTAGCAACTTCAATAATAAGACGCATCTCAGGGGTGAGAGGAATACGCTCATTGGATACAAGAGTGAGCACCTTGTTATCATCCATGACAGTGTTAAGGGATTCAATCCATTCAGGATCGACATCACCATCCATGACAACCCACTTATATTTCTGTTTGTCAGTGAATTTACCCCAGTTCTTTACCATATTTCTAAACATGGAGGATAGGACACCATCACGCCATTCCTTGGTCTTAAGATTCTCCCAACCACAAAGCTCATCAGAGGAGACGGCCTTGGGATCAACTTACTGAACAATAGTAGTCCAGTCCATGATAGGAGTAGATAGGGCTTAAGCAAGATTCTTCCAGGTAGCAGATTTACCAAGTCCAGAAGCACCAATTAAGAAGATAGAGTGACGTACTTGAAGGATATCAAACATCTGCTCACACTTGAGGATAAATCCAGGATCGGTCTATAAGTTAGCCTTAATAGCAACTTCACAGCATGCTTCTCTGAGCTTAACGTTCTAGACAGCTTCAGCTTCCATACCAGGGAAAAGAGTCTTAATAAGTCCCATGAAAATGGAAATATCAGCCTCAACAATCTTGGCAATATTGAAATCTCTCAAGGCTTTCATGAGAATGAGATCTTCAGAGGAAGTAAGATCACCACGCTTAAGTGCACCAGCACTTCTTAGGAGAGACTTGACAGCTCTTAGACCCCAATCGTAATGTACCATACCAGAAAGGAGGGATTTACAAAGGTCGTACAAAGTCATGAACTTTTTAGCGAGTTCCTTAGCAGTTTCGAAACCTTCAGACATAAGCATGTTCTCACAAATGAGCACCATATCGGGAACAACCATAGCACAGTATCTGAATTAGGCCTTAAGGTTCTCAGGAAGCTCAGTACGCCCAGCGTAACCGGGGTTCATTGTAATGAAGAATCCGACAGTATTTTTGAGAGGAATATCTTCAGCGGTCTCAGCGTTCATAAAGATGAAAGTGTTTTTCACACCAGCAGACTGTTTGTAAGCAATTAAGGCATCAAGTACGTTCTTTACCTGAGAAGAGACGACAGAGAGTACTTCAATAGAGATACGGTTAAACTCATCGAAACATCCCCAGAAACCAGACTGTGAAAGTCCCATGAAAATCTGAGCAAGAGTCTTGTAATTCATCTGATCAGAGCAGTTATATACAACGACTCTAAGACCGAGAGCTCTACCCAAATCCTTGGTGGTCTCAGTCTTACCAGTTCCGGCAGGACCAGCAGGAGCAGCTCCCATCTGCAAGTTAAGAGCTTAAGTAAGGGTGATATAGCATCTATCAGTGAGAGGAGTAATAACAAGACGTCCACAGTTACCGACATATTCGTAAGAGTACCATGTCATCCAATCACAGATGTTAACGATGCAATGCATGTGTTCCATCTTAGGGTCAAGATGGAATCCAGGGTGCTTTTCCATACCAAATTTAAGCTGACGAGCCCACAAGAAGTTAGTGGAATCCATAATCTTCTTAGCGACACATTCATCAACAATATCTCTAGCATGCACATCGACAGTAATGATGGTAATGATCTTAATACGCACTTCCATTTCGAGATTAACATCTCTAACACGCTCAATAAGTTTACTGATACGCTTCTTAATGAGGTCGAAATTCTCTTTCATAGCAGATTCAGCACCACTCTCAAGTTCTTC
>Ga0307402_10000114_pt1 | contig 8803 bp, 1 predicted proteins | sample SouOceMetPS10329_FD_200442 | JGI IMG/M metagenome (GOLD analysis project Ga0307402, IMG submission 200442) | Metatranscriptome of marine eukaryotic phytoplankton communities from Antarctic Ocean - PS103-29 (Eukaryote Community Metatranscriptome) | ecosystem: Environmental > Aquatic > Marine >... | reverse complement strand
TGCTTCTCAGGGTGCTTCTCAGGGTGCTTCTCAGGGTGCTGATTCTCAGGGTGCTGATTCTCAGGGTGCTTCTCAGGGTGGTGCTTCTCAGGGTGCTCAGGGTGCTCAGGAGTACCACAGGCGCTTGGAAGGAGAGATGTTGGCGATGCACAGAAGACTCGCGGCATATTCACAAGCGGGCGCGGACGACGACGATGGTCAGGGCGCTCGGGGTGCATCGTCAGATGGTTACGGGGGAGAGTCCGCAGCTAACGTGGACAACTATGGCGAGAAACGTGCAGCAGAAGTAGCGAAGGCCTACACGCACAAGATCCACGCTAATTTGAAGTACCATGAAAGCAACACCCTGAAAGCCAAGGCAGCCGGTTACGCCAATCTCGTTCCTGTGGCGAGTAAGGCTCAGTACGCCGTGCCTAAGCAGGTGTTCCACCTCTCCACAGCGCATCCTTCTTACTCACCAACTTACGCACCAACTTACCCCACTCCGATGCCCACCTCAGCAATGGACGCTTACAAGTCGCGCGAGAAAGCGTACAAGAAGAACTACGCCCCCGCACCCACGCCATGGAAATACCAAGGCGGCGCCTACAGCGAGAAGATGGCCGCTTACACCGAGTACGGCTACAACTACCAATGGAAGCAGGTGGCCAAATTGCAGGTACCCAAGCTTCACCACCAGGGCCTCACCGAATATGGCGAAAAGATCTACTTCGATCGCTGTGGTATCTCTGTCGGCATTGCCGGCACCACTGCCGTGATGGGCTGTCCCGGTGACTCTGAGCACGGAGTCGCCGCCGGGGCGGCATATGTTTTCACGCGTTCGTCGTGGACGGTGGTAAATCCAGTAGCGCAGCAGCACTATTACGGGCAGACTACTTCGCACAACGTTCGCCACCACTCACCACTTGCCAACGACGAAGGCAAGGATGTGTCGCAGGACACTCAGGCCTTTGCCAAGAACCCCTTTGCAAAAAACCAGGCGCAGGAGGAAGAGGAAATCAACGAGAAACATGCTTCTGAGAACTTCAGAAGACGCCTTGCTGAGGTCAACGGCGAATGCGCTAGCTCACCCATTAAAAAATGCAAGATGGAGTGCCCTTTCCACGCCTGCCCCCCCGGCAAGTGCTTCATGCGCAACGCCGATGCCTGCTGCAACGGCGCCTGCATGTCCGACCCCGACGCCAAATACGTGGACGATGATGGGAACGTGAAGCCCAACGACGAAGACAGCAAGGACGACGACATGGCCATAATCAATGATATTGCCGAGCACACTCGCTTCACTGATGACAAGCCCGGCTTGGGCAAGGCCCACGTTGCCAAGGACTGCGGCCATCACCACTCCATGCCCAAGAAATGCAAGGACTCATGTCCCGACCTGGCCTGCTACAGCCCCTACTCGTGCACGCTTCGTGTGGACGACTGCTGCTCGCGCAAATGTGTCGTACTTATCGGAGTCGATACGGACCGCATCAGAGACCGTGCGAATGAACAGCGGGAGAAGGGTGCTGCGGCTTACAAGGGCAAGCACGACTTCTATGTCGGCGACTTGGTAGAGATCAACGGGCTCCAGTACGACACCAAGCTGAACGGCGCCAAGGGACTTGTGGTGCAGAAGCTCAAGAAGGGCTGGCGCGTCAAGGTTCTCAAGGCGGGCAAGGGCGGCGATTCTTACGACGAAGGCAAGGTCAAAAAGGTACGCGGCTCCAATCTGATCCCGGACCCCGATGCTGACGGCGGCAAAAAAGACCCGCTCTATACCCCCGACAAGAAGTTGGACTACGGTACGGGCGATGCAAAGAAGGGCGAGAAGTGTAACCTCACCAGTGACCCACCGAAGTATTGCGTCGCGGGTCTTTTGTGCAACACCCCTCCGCAGGGCGACACCGGATACCACGAGGGCACGTGCACAGAGACGCCCCATTACACCGACCCGCCCACCTACTCACCGACTTACCAGAAGAAGAAGTACGGTGGCTCCCTGGAAGGTGAGCGTTGCAACCTCAGCTCCTACCCTCCCGTGCTTTGCGCAAAGGGATACAGCCTGCAGTGCGTGCACCCCACAGTGGAGCGCTACGCTGGTGGCAAGGCTCAGTTGCAGCTGGTCGAGGCGCCCGTCGTAGGCGCTTCGGGCGTCTGCAAGGTCGTCAAGTCTGCTCCCACTTACGCCCCCACCTACGCGCCGACCTACAAGGCGGGCCCAATGTACAAGAGTGTGAGCACCCACATCACTCAGTGGGGCCTTACCGCCAAGTTGACCCCACAGGATGCCGATCTCGACGTCAAGGGCTTCGGCTCTGAAGTGGCCGTATCCGCATCATCGGCGGAGGCACTCGTGATCGCTTCCGCCTACCCCGACGAGCTCACGGACGCAGCGGTACTCGCTGCATCCAATGCCAAGGGGGAGTCGGAAATCGACGCCGAGGAGATTGTCAACTCCATCGACCGAAGCGCTGGTACCACGACCAGCGGGCAGCAGTACGCCGAAGCTAAGGCTGAGGATATTTTCTTCACCGACCACTCATGGGCGGCTTCGACCGATATGTGCGTCCCAAAGCCTTTGACGCATGACGAGTGCCCTGCAGGCACTCGCTGCGTGCCAACTCCCGCAAAGTTCGGCGGCAGCGGAGCGAACAGCGCTGGCCGTTGCGTCGCATGGGCCGACAAGTTCTCTTGCTCGCACGAGGCTCGTACCGCGCTGAAGCTCGGTGCCACTGGCCTGTACACCGTGGTGTTCCAGGAGCAAGGCCTATCGCAATTCGTGCCCTTACGCGAGGCCGGTGTCCCGGACCATCAGGTGTTGAGCCGAAGGGAAGACTTCCCTTCCGCTGAAGTGAAGCTCACCTATCCCGAGCTGAACAAGCTGCTCAACAACATGCACGTCAAGACTGTGGCGTGCAACGAGCCTCTTGACGCCGCCGAAAACGCAGAAGGCCACGGCTACAACACGGACCAGGACAGCCCTCTGCGGCATTCGAATTTTGCACGTGCTGAGGTGTCGAACAAGTACTCCGGAACCGGTAGTGCTCGCGGCGGCCGGCGCCTTGGCGAAGTCGCCGGCTACAGTGATGTAGTCGTGGAAGAGAAGCAGGTTGCCGAGGAGTACGAGGAGGAGGGAGAGGACAAGACCCGCGCCAAGGCCGAGGCACAAGAGCAGCAGGCACTCGCGGACAGGTACGAGAAGGGTGGTGCCACGCAGCAGGTTGCGGAATACGCCGCCCACGAAGCCGTGGGGGAGATGCAGACGCTCGAGGAGCAGGGCTACGGCGGTGAGCGGGCCGAAATCCGCGCTCAGAACGAGTACGCCCCAAAGACCTTCGACGCGTCCGAGATTGTCAAGGCCAACACGTATGCCGCCGAGGTCAAGGAAGCCTCCGCGTACAGTATCGACCCTGATGAAGTTGGCAACCCGTATGGCGCAGCCAACTCCAAGGTTTACAAGCCACCGAGGCTGACGCTGCGCATCGAGCACCAGGGAGCTGCCTACATCTTCAAGAAATCCGGCTCGTACAAGTCGTACTCTTCTCCGTGGGCGTCTTACGACTACGGCACTGGCGGCGACTACAGCAACGGCATGGGCCTTGCCCCACAGTTTGTGCACGGCGCCACCGGTGAAGATACGAACGGGGATGTATTAGGCCAGTGGAAGCAGGTCACCAAGTTGGCCCCGGATGGCAATCTCGATTCATCCGACGCGCTGAACGGCAAGTTGGACTGCGGTGGGCTCGGCACTGCCGAGCTCCCCACCGGCGCACGCCGCTACACCGTCATGATGGACACCGGTATGGCCGACCCCAAAACCAACCTGCTGCCAGAGAAAAAGGTGGAAGAGCTGCTGAAGGTCGCGCGCATCTCCGTCGGGCACAACGGCGAGCTGCAAGTGCTGGACAAAATGGCCGGTAGTACCGGCTTCGAAGTGCTCGCCGACAAGCAGCACCTCCTTGCACTCCTCCGCCAGCCTAGTACCGCGCTCATTGCGTGCCGCGACATGGTCCACCAGTTCGACGACACCCAGAACGTGGAGTCTGACAAAGAGCTCGCCTCGTCGGTGAACGGCCACCCCGATCTGGAGACCGGCTATGCTGGCAAGCTGGAGTGTGGCGGCATTTTCGAAGTCGAGAAGCTGCCTGAGGAGAGCCAGTACTTGGTCATGCTCACTGCCGACGTGGCGCAGGAGAACGACAAGATGAAGGACATGGTCGAGATTCTCCACCAGGTCATGGCCACTTGCAACGTGCACAAATCGACCCCGACCTACCTTGGCATGTCGAAGGCCTCCGACGCCTTCCAGCAAAGCCTGACCCGCAAGAACATCCATTGCTTGCTCGCGCACAGTCACGTCCAGACTGTGCAGTGTTCTGCTGAGGTCTCTGAACATACACCCCAGGCCGTGTCCGAGAACGACAATTACCACCACCCCCTGTCACCCGAATCTGGTGTCCGTGGTGTCCGTCTTCTATCGGCGGAGAAGAAGAAAAGCTTCGATGATGATTCCGTTGGCGACGACGATGATGATGACGCCAAGGGCGGCGAGGGTGCTTCTCAGGGCGCTGAACACAGTGCTTCTCAGGGTGCTTCCCAGGGTGCTTCCCAGGGTGCTTCTCAGGGTGCTTCCCCCAAGTTTGGCAAAATCATCTGGGGTGCCACAGGTAAAAAATCCGAATTGCAGCTTGAAATGGAAAAACGGCAAAATAAGGCTGAGGAATCCGAGGGCGCCGAGGGTGTATCGGAGGGTAGCGAGTACAAAAAGGAAAAGAGGAAGGAGCACAAAAAGGAAGAGAAGCTCGAGAAGGCCGGCATGTCACCTGCGAAGGCAGTCGCGAAGGCCGTACGTGAGGTGGAAAAGAAGGAGAAGAAGCACGAGGAGCTCACTCCGGAAGAACACGCCGAGAAGAAGGAAGAGAAACACGAGGAAAAGGCAGAAAGGGCCGAGGAACACGCCGCCATGACCGGCAACGGTGGTGCGTACGGTGCCAGCACCTTCGACAAGTACGCTAAAGCCAAGGCAGAAGGCAAGTACAACCCGCCCACTCCATACGCACCTACGTACGAACCCACCTACAAGCCCACCTACAAGCCCACGTACAAGCCGACCTACCACCCCACGGTCTACGCGACGGATATCCCCACCGAATACCCCACCAAGTTCCCCACGTACCGCCCGACGAAGTACCCCACGTACTTCCCCACGCCTTTCCCCACCAAGTTCCCGACCTACTTCCCCACGCCTTTCCCTACTCCCTTCCCCACGCCATTCCCTACCCCATTCCCCACGCCTTTTCCCACGCCCTTCCCCACCCCGTTCCCCACTGAGACGCCGACACCGGGACCAACAGCGACCCCCACACTCGCGCCCACACCCGAATTCTTCCCTGGCGTATCCGAGTCCGTTGAGATCCACATGGAAGTCCGTAAGCTTGTGATGAAGGCAGTGGCAATCGACTCCGACTACTACGGGTACGACGTGTCGCAGACCTCTCTAGTATACGAGACCGAGAGGGAACGCGAAGGCTACAAGAGCAAGTACCAGGCTTACAACACCGGAAGCGCCAAGCCCGAAGAAGTGCCTGGCCAGTGCTGCCACGAGGCCTTCTCCGCCGCGTTCGACCTGCAGTGCGAGGCAGGCACCACCAAGCCCCTCTGCGAGAACTACTCCGAATGCTTCAGCGACGGCAAGTCCCCCCCCCGGTGCAAGCGTTTGGAAGAGTGCTACCGCAAGGACTACCACGGCGACGACCTGCCCGACCGCCTCGACGGCAAGTCCTGCCCCGCCAACACCGTCTGCGTCTTCACAGGCATCGAGCACTCCCCCGGAGTGCCCATCTGTGTCAACGAAGGCGCCACGGCGTACAAGGAGTGCTGCCCCGGCGACTTCGCCGCTGAGGACTGCCCGTTCAATAGTGCCAAGGACTCCTGCCCGGCGGACCAGGTCTGCTACTGGCCAGGGTCTGACATCGGCCCTCCTCGTTGCGTGAGGGATGGTGACGCGTACCGTGCGATCGAAGGCTCGAAATTCTCCGGTCGTGATCACAACGCCCCCGTGGAAACTCGGTCCCAATCTTCTGCTGGGCACAGTGGCGGATACCGCCGTCTCACCTCCGCGGAGAGTGACGGATACCATCTTCTCACCTCCACGGAGGAGCGCTGGCTGAAGGCGGCGAGAGTGAACTCGGACAAGCCGGAGCAGGCCAGGCGCGTGCGCGAGCTCCGTGCGCAGAAATCGCAGAAATCGCAGGCATCGCAGACATCGCAGCAGTACAACACCGCCGCGAACTCCGCGATGCACCCACTGAACAAGCGCAGAGGCGGCCAGGGCGCTCGCGGGCAGAAAATGAAGGGATTCGCTGGCCTCGGCGCCGCAGTACTCGACAAGTTCGTCCCTCCCAACTCCATGTCCATCTACTGCCTCGAGCAGCCCGTACCCGCACCGATGCCGTATGCCACCCGCTTCCCTACTATGCTACCGACCAACTCGCCGACGGACACGTCCGAGCTTCCGCCTACTCCCATACCCACCGAAAAACCCACCAGGCGGCCGACAAACAAACCCACCAAGATACCTACCGAAGAGCCTACGGGTGCGCCGACTGCCCCTACCGAGGCACCAACTTTCGCCCTCGGCGGCGAGGGTGATGCATGTGGACAAGTCGAAGCTCGCGATCAAGGTGCTGGCGAAGGTGCCGATCAAGGTGCTGGCGAAGGTGCCGATCAAGGTGCTGGCGAAGGTGGCGATTGTGCAGCTGGCTTGGAGTGCAAGGCGTCGGGTAGAGGCGGCTCCGTGTGCACCAAAAAGGAAGAGAAACCTTCCGCCGAAGGTGAGCCGTGCTTGCCGGGCAAGTGCGCCGAAGGACTCGAATGCCTCGTTGGTAAGGCGATCGGTGACGCATGCGATCCCACCAAGGACGAGGAGTGTGCATCGGGCCTGGTCTGCGAGGAGAGCGGCCGCGGAGGCGCTGTTTGCAAAGCGGAGGCGAACGCAGAGGCCTTCATCCAGTCTGCTGAGAAGGGCAAGGGCATCTGCACATCGCCGAAGAGGGAGGCCGCAGCAGCAGGTGAGAAATGCGACGCGGATGCGGACTGTGTCGAAGGGCTTCAGTGCAAGGAGTCGGCACGGGGCGGTAGCACTTGCTCGAGTGCGGCGTCGGCATCAGCAGGTGAGGGTGATGCATGTGGTGAAATTGAAAGTGACGGAGAAGGTGCCGAAGGTGCCAAGATTGAATGTGGAGACGGGCTGTCTTGTGTCGCAAGTGGCAGGGGTGGGTCCACGTGTGAAAAGAAGCTTGACCTCGGGGAAGCCGCTGCGAAGAAGGAGAAAGGCGAGGCCCTCAAAGAGGAGAACGACAAGTTCCACACGAAGAACGAAAAGTGCGACGTTCTTTGCGACCGCACATTCCTCGGCGACGGCGAGTGTGACGAGCCTTGCAACAGCGCGGCGTGCAAGTGGGATGGTGGTGACTGCAAAGAGGGGAATGCTCTTGGCGTTGCCGAGGAGGAGGAGAAAGAGAAGAAGGTGCAGAGGGTTGAAGATGTTGGCTGGGACGAGAACACTCCAGAAGAAAAGGAGCTGAAGGATGAGAAGCTTGTGGAGGAGCAGAAGGAGGAGCAGGTGGTGGAGGTTGAGGCGGAGCAGAAGGAGGAGCAGCAGAAGGAGGCAGAAGAAAAGGCGGAGGAAGAGAAGAAGGAGGAGAAGGAGGAGGAGAAGGAGGAGGAGAAGGAGGAGGAGAAGGAGGAGGAGAAGGAGGAGGAGAAGAGCGAAAAGTGCAACGTTCTTTGCGACCGTTCATTCCGCGGCGACGGCGAGTGTGACGAGCCTTGCAACAGCGCGGCGTGCAAGTGGGATGACGGTGACTGCAAAGAGGGCGCTGCCCCTCTTCCCGCTGCCGAGGAGGAGGAGAAGGAGGAGACGGCCGAGGAGACGCACGTCCTCGGAGGCAACGTCGAGAAGCATTTGGAAGAAGCGAAGGAGGAGCAGAGCAAGGAGACGGAAGCCATGAAGGAGGAGGCGCAGGAGAAGGCCGAAGAAGCCAAGGAAGAAGACGACGAAGTGAAGAAGGAGTTGGAGAAGGCCAGCCAGGGCGAGGGCAAGGGCGAGACTGAGGGTCGTAAAGAGAAGGTGATGCGGATGGGTGAGATTGAAGTAGAGCAGGAAGGTGACGGATTAGACGATTGCCTTCTGTCCTGCCCTAATGCCAACGCAAGGAATTTCAAGGAAATGAAATGCGCTGCCCGCAAAGAATGGGTGGAGTCGATCGCTCAGCACCCGTGCTTGAAGGACTGCTCGAAGTCGACACAAGACGGCCTTCAGCTGATGGCGTCTCCTGAATTCCATTGTTCAGGCGCCGCAGCAGTAGCAGAGGAAAAGGAAAACCAAGATACATCAGCAACAGCGAAATCCTCGCTGAGAAAAGGCAGTCAGTTCGAAGTACTGAGAGCGTTGCCCAAGCTGCAGCTAGGCGCAGGTCGCGCAGCGCCGCCGCCACCAAAGCAAGCAAGCAAGAGTGGAGGCGTGCTGCTAGGATTAGTTTGTGTTTCAGCCTTCCTTGTGGCTGGTGCTCTTGTGATGTACGCCCCCAAGCACGGTCTATTAGCTCGTCGTGCCGCAAATAGTGCCGCAGCAGAATCAGCCAGCACCCCGGCAGTGGATTTCGGGGGAGATGGCGAACAAATTGCTGCCCCTCCGGGAATGGTTGACGCATTGACAGGCCAACCAGCACCAGAAGGAGCCATATAAAGGCACTTTCTTTTCTTTTCGGTGAAGAAACCCATGTGCCGTGTGCCGTGTATACTATGCTAAATAACCCGC
>Ga0307402_10000107_pt1 | contig 8931 bp, 1 predicted proteins | sample SouOceMetPS10329_FD_200442 | JGI IMG/M metagenome (GOLD analysis project Ga0307402, IMG submission 200442) | Metatranscriptome of marine eukaryotic phytoplankton communities from Antarctic Ocean - PS103-29 (Eukaryote Community Metatranscriptome) | ecosystem: Environmental > Aquatic > Marine >... | reverse complement strand
GGGACTTCGATGGAGGTGCCGCTGAAGATCGGCGATGTTGTCTCCATCAGGAATCTCACGGACGGCGGGACGCTGGAAGGTGAAGGCATCCTGGACGAAGACTTGACGATCAGCTCGCCACCTGGCAATTTCGATAATTGTTTGTTCCAATTGTGCGTGCGCACGCGTGTGACTGCTGCAGAGGAATTCGCGGAATTGGAAGAAAAGCACAGTAAGAATGCAGCATTGCGATCAGACGAAAGTTCAAAAATGCAGCTGGCTACATTGAAGCGAGTCAAAGATAAAGAAGCCGAGATGAACAAGAAAACAATGCAAGACAAAAGGGGTCAAACAATTAGCTACGGAGACGTCGTCCAATTGTTGCATCTCAGATCAGAAAAGTTTTTGACCGTATCTCGGACTGATGTGGCAAAAGTGGAGCCTGAGAATTTCCAGGTGGGCTTGGTAAAGGACGCCTCTACCTTGTCATGGTTCACTTTGAAGCCTTCTGCCGCATTCCACAATGAGAACGATCCTGTGGTTGATGGAAGTGAAGTGGTGTTTTGCGTGACAGTTCGAGATGAAGAATTTCTTCACATGTCTACACGCGGTTACAGCCATGTCGATTGGCTCAAGAAAGCGGCACTCACAAAGAAGCACCCAAACCAAAGCGTATTGGAGATCAATTCATCTTTAGAACGTACACGATTTAAGATGAACCGCTACTGTGAATCTGTTGATCCTGTAGCCGCTGACAGCGATTTAGACAAGGTGCCAGTCAAAGCTGGTGACATAGTCGCTTTATTTGATCCACAAACTCGGAGTTATGCGTGCTGCTCCAACGGCAAAGATTCAAAAGACTTGACTAACAAGCTCGTCTATGAACCATCGGACAACGATGAAACGGAGCCCGTAAAAATCCCCAACACTCCCGGGTTATTTGTAATTGAGATGGAACACGAAGAATTGGGAGGGTTGATTGAATGGAATTCTCCAATTGTTCTAAAACAACTCAATACTGGTAGATTTCTTTCCATGGGGAATGATAAGGAGAGTGTCGTCACGGTCAATGATCGAAATTCTGAGACTGTATGTCTAGAGCTACACCCTCTGCCCACAACGACATTAAGTGACGAAGAGCAGTCCGTGTTTCAAAACCAAGCAGTCTTTTTGCGTCGCCAGGATCGTTACCTCAAAGCTGTTGAGAGCGACGGTTTGCAGCAGGCAGTCGTGACGAGCGCAGAAGATTTGTTCACCATTCCTAACGATGCAAATGCACTCGTGCTGCAAGTGATCACCGATGTGGACCTCCTGGTGGATATTAGATTTGGGAACTGCGCCCGTCCAAGACTGGAAGTTTTCTCTGAAGAGCTGCAGCGTTTGTCTGCAGACAACAAATCAATGCTCAACTCTCATTCACATTTTGACGCAAAGGTCCAGAGCATCAGCCAATTGACAGCTAAAATTCAGCAATTCACTTGTGTGGGCCAACATGGAGTGCATAATGAACCTGGCAATGCAGAAACGAGCCTTATTTGTATGCCCCACAAGCAGCGGCTTTTGCAAGAGCAGGGTATTTTGGATTTGCTTGTAGATATTGCAGAAGAAGCGCTCAAAGTCAAACGGTCACTTGAAGCAAAGCTACAGTCTAGTTCAGAAAGTCATCATACCAAGCAACTGGCTGACGCGGCTATCAGAACTATTGATGTATTATGTGAGCGATGTTTTTCCGCCCTGCGAGTTGCTTTGACGCAAAGTCCATCAAACCAGTTGTACCTTGGAGACAGATTTCCCGTATTGCTCTCGTTTGTTGGCAGCGGATCTGCGCAATCTGCTATGGCTTGCATCACGCAAATGTTGGATAACATTGAAATTCAGCAAGAAAGAGTCAACGAGGATGAAATCAACTTGTTTATCGACATGTTGCGAATAAGCCCCCTGAACACACCCATTCTCAACGTGTTTACGGTTATGTGCACATGCAATGGCATGGCAGTTGAAGATAACCAATGCCTTCTTTCCGAAAAATTGCTACAAAATAATGGAGATTTGCTAGTTCAGGTGGACGCAAGTTCAACCAATGTACAGTTCAAATTCCCTGGCCAAACTCAATCCGTCAGCGCAAAACAAATGACAAAGAAGCAGATCGCTTTCCTTTCTGGTCAGCTGTATCTCCTGGCAGACATGTGTTTTGATCGCAATTACATCGCGATCCGGGAAGTCGAGAAGCAGATGAACGTTGGGGTTGCTGTGTCTTGTATTAAAAGCAACGACCTGCCTGCGCAGGTGCGGTCCGCCTTCGTCCGTCTCGTGACGCATCTGTACGTAGACCGCATGCCTCAAAAGAAAGATCGCATCCGAAATTTGACATTCCCCTGGTCCACCATTGGCGGTAACCAAGTTTCTGTCTCTGGTGGCACGCACGCTGGTACTTTCAGCGATCTTCAGACGACAATTGCCGATCACATTGCCGGCAAGGAATGGACTTCGTTGACGGAGCATCTCGTTGGATTGCTACTAAAATTGTTGCAGTTCAAGTTTTACAACAATAAGACCCCTGAGTTGCGTAGTGTGCTTCAAAATATTGTTAGCAGGCTCGAAGCAGAATGCGACGACGCAAATGACCTCCGGCTCGCTATAAGCAGCCGTCCCAAGAAAGCAGTAGCCTCTGGTGTGAGTAAAATCCCGTCCAAGCGGAATCAAGGAAGCAAGTACCACCCCAGCAAAATTATTCCCGACGATGAGGATGAGGAAGAGTACAGTGAACTTGATGACGGTAATAGCAGCTTCAGCTGCTGGGATCTTTTTTCAGCTGATTCTAAAAAGAAATTGTTGAAAGTCCTCGACAGTTTCCGTTGTATCATCTTCATGGTCGGGTTGACAATATTTTCTTTAATTGTGGACTTTTGTCCACCGGACATATGGACAAGTGAGACAGATACGAATGGTGACGTCGTCACGCCAGATCTGTTGGAAGCATGGAACCTTCTCGTTTTCACCGTTTTCGCCATAGAGCTGACGTTGCGTTTCTGGGCAATGTCTGATCCAGTGGGTTTCTTCGTGGGGACAAAAGCGGAGAGGAAAAAGGGCGGCAAGGATTGCGTCTATCGAATCATGGATTTCTTAGTTGTTTCTTTGGATATTGTGGTGTTGGTCGCAAAGGGTCTTTTGCCCATCAACCCAAAAGTGCTCAGAATCGTAAGAATTTTTCGTTTGTCGAAATTGTCGAAGATTATGCGTTTGATGGACCGATTGCGCGACGAGATGAATCGCAAGAAAGAGGTTCCGCCGTGGGTTTTGGCCAAAAAATTCACCCAATCACCGAAAGAGAAGCTGCTTGCTATGACTGAGATGGTGCATGTCCTCTACCAGACGTCACAAATCGAACAGCGTTTCAAATTGACCGGTCTGCTAATGGCCATCAAACAGGAATCCAAGACGCCAGCGCAGCAACAGGAAGAAAAATTTCCAGACGGCATGTACAATAGCGCCTTGACGTCTGGCGCCACGTTATCGTGGGGTAGCTCCAACTCTACCAAGGATGACATTTTGCTTCATCTTATTCTCTACGACTACTCTGAGTTGGTCCAGGTTGCTCTAAGTACTCTGATGTTATTTCATTCTGGACAGGGGGCGCTTGTGGGCGACCTTAGATCTGCTCAGCTGCTGGCTGCATCTGTCGATGAGAACTTGTATGCCAAAATTGAATCCAAACTTGACCAAGTATCAACAGAGCTGGAAAGTTTCGAACTATGGGGAACACTGGAAACCGACGCAGATATTGCAAAAGGCCACAGTGTTAAGACGATCCTCGCTGAGCTTACCCGGCTTTGTCGATCAGATAGCACTTCTTTCATCACCGGTGGTCCCAGATTTGAACCAAATTCACAAGCACAAACTATGTTGCGCAACCTCGAAACTATGGATGCATACCTCAGCTGGAGAGACGCGGTGCCTTATCCTGCGCCAGAGGCCAACGATGCCGAGGCAATCCTATCACGGGAGATCAGATTGTTGGCCAACCAATTTCTGTACTGGTGGATTTTCCAAAACGTCGACAACCAAGACCTCGCTTTCGCGTATCTTGAAACAGTGTTCACTGAGGATTTGAAGTTGAGCAACGTTGCAGGTTGCTCTGCTGTTATGAGTGCCATACTTCACGGGAATGAGCGACTGATCAAGCTGATACCCGGCAATTTTGTAGAGATGCTTTGTACTCATCTGAAGGCGAACAAAGACCCAGATGCCTTGTCTTTGTTAGCTAGTCTAACGCAAATCGGGAGGACGCCTTTGAAAGAAAACCAGATCAAGGTGATGATTCTTCTCACCGATCCAAATTACAAGCAGGATGTTCTCTACTTGTGCAGCGACAGTGCTTCAGATGACCACGCAGAGAGAAAGGCGCTGATGCAGGAAGTCAAGACCAAAGAGAATGAAAGTGCAGGGGGTGGTGGTGTTGGTGGACCTCCCGTGCCACTGCCAGGGCCAAGTGTAGCAGCAATGGATGACCCCATGAACGCAGATTCGGTCCTTGGGCACTTGCCTCTGAAGCTGCAGTACCATGTGCGCTTGCTTGATTTACTCTCAGCATGTGCCGCAGGCGGTATCAATATTGTGGAAGCAAAAGTGCAAAATTTGTATCCTTACACGCCGCTTCTTGAGGACCTGGTTGCTCCAGAAACATGCATGAATATTAAGATCGCGTTGGCTAAGCTTATGTTTGAAGCGGTTGTTGAGGTGCAAGTTCCTGTGGAGAATCTTTGCCAAGACATGATGATGTGGGAATGGATGTTTAGTTTTCCTACAGTTCTCGGAGAAGCTACCATGCACCTTCAGCAGCTCCAGCAGGGAGGTGTCAGTAGTGTCGCACAGCAGATGCAGTGCCGCCATCTTATGGTTTATGTGTTTGAATGCATCTTACCGTCCATTACACACTTCTTCCGAGCATACTACGATCCTGACGACATTCCGGACGATCGACGGATTAAAGAATTGCCCGCACAGCTTGCTGAGGCTGTGTCAAGTTTTCACAAGAGTGCCATAGGAGCGTCAATTCCACAGGCAATTGTCTCCGAAGAGACGGCGAGTACCATGAAGAAGTATTCTGGAGGCGTGAAAGGTTACGTTGCTGTCAATTCGCCTGTCGCTAAAAATCGTAGTTTATCTACTTCTGCTGGTGATAGCACGACGGAGGCCAAACGGTACAGCGTGAGTGCAATTGTTGCTGAGTCCAAGACGCAAGAGCAGACACCTTTGGAAGTTTCCCTTGCCAGGCGCATCAACCTCCTGGCACAATCCGAAGAGGTTATGGAAGGTGAAAAGCTTGACATTGAATCGCTGCTTCAGTTTCTGAAAGATCTTCCAAGGCTAGCTTCTAGGGATTTGCCCAGAGACGTTGTGCATTTACGGCTAGAGCCTTTACTGGGGAAGCTTGTGAGTCATGTCCTCTCCTTTGTGAATGTACAAGGCGATCGCAAAACTCTTGATGCTCGGTATGTGCAGACCACCGTTTGGACGATCAATCTTTTCCGCAAAATGATCGAGTATGATTGGAAGTTCACAGTGGACGACCGTGATGACGAGGGTGACGATGACAGTGACGAAAATGTGCGATGGATTCAAGATGCTCTAGACGATGCTGGTGCCACCGCCATGTGCCTCGACCTTATTGCTAAAGGCTTAACGTCGGAAGTAAAGGACGGAGCGATTAAATTACTGATGGCGCTGCTATTCCAGGAGGGTGGCAATCCGAAAGTACAGCAAACCATCCACGCACACTTAAATCTGCCACATTGCGAGTCTTTTTTGCGGGAAGTCAAAGACACGTTGGCACGGATCACAGCGTACCACCAATCAGCGTCGGGTGAAGACGACAGCGAGGAAGGCCCCCCGGGTATTCTTCTGCTCAAGGCCTTGCAACTGTCCTGCGAAGGTCACTTTTTGAAGAACCAAGATATCATTCGGGAGCAGCCAAACAATGAGGTGTCTGTCAACCTTCTTAAACCCTTCGTTGCCTTGCTCAAAGATGTGAGCAAATTTCGTGGGGCAAGTTCTCGAGGCACGATCATGAGTGTGCTTGACCTCATCTTGGAAGTTCTCCAAGGACCATGCAAAGGTAACCAGGAGTGCCTTTGCCAACAGACCGACCTACTGGAGACGATGAATAGAATGATGCGGGAGAAAGCAGAAGACGACCCTGCATTTGCATCGGGCACTGACGAGGATAAGGAGGAAATTCAGGAGGAGATGGAAGAAGTTAAAACGACGATCCTGTGTATTTTCAGAGCTCTTTTGGAAGGGCAAGGCAACGGGCAGCCATCAGCAATTTATCGACGTGTCTTATCTGTACTGCATTTGGAAGTGTTACAGTTCTTGCTCAACCCACCCAAACTGGAGATGGCAGGCAACCTAGAAGCGCAGATTGAAGAAGAAGAGCGCCTTGAGAAGCAGCCACTTACCCCGCTACAGGTTCAAAGTTTGGTGCTAATCAAGATGTTGACCGGCTACAATCCTGCCCTCCAAGACGAGCTCACGCTGTCAGCTTCGGTGCAGAAGAAAATGGGGACCGAAGTGCTTTCGATCGAGGTTGTGTGGAACGACACTTTAGAAAAGAAATACTTTAAACGGCCTGAGATCAGTTCACACCTTTCGAAGAAAGCTCAGGATGACATTGTAGAGGACGTGGATCGAGAAAACCAGGATAAGAAGTTGACAGATTTTGTTGTGAGGTCAAAAACTGTTTTGGAAGAACTTGAACATATGGAATTTCTGGAAAAATTCGGTATTTCCTTTTTGTTCAACCGCACAGTGCAGAACTACGTGACTTGGGTCACTTTTTACATCAATTTAGCTATCAACGCCTTGTATCTTTTCAATTTGTCGTACGTGTCAGACGATTCCAATGCGCTGACAGACAAGAGTGGCATTCAGAAACTTTTCAGGAGTGATATGGGAGCATCAATCACAGAGCCGGGTACCTGGAAACAAGCCTGGAGAAACGACGATGATGCTCCAATGAGCGACTTTTTGGAGTCCACCTCTGGTGCAGGAGGATTATCGCACGATTTCAAAACACCAACGAAATGCCTCCATGCTCTCAATACCAATTGCTACAATCTTGGGGATGAGGGCTTGGAAGATTTGTTGCAGGGGTTGAACGTGGCTCAAGTTTGCTTTTCTTTCTTTACATTGTGTTTGGTCATGGTGGTCATTGTGCCAGTCTCTTACAGGCTCACGATGAAGGAAACAGAAAACGATATGTTCCAAAGTCTTTGGGCTGCTTTTTTGGCGTCGTTGTATTACGTTTACTACTTATGTTTCGCTACTCTTGGCATGGAAGTTTCACCGTTTTACAACACCGTCCTTCTTCTTGACCTCATGAAGAAAGACCCAACTGCTGGTGATGTGTTGCAAGCGGTGTGGCTACCGAGAGAAATGCTTATGGTCACGGTCATGTTGGGCATTTTCGTAATTTACATTTTCACGTTCATGATTTTCTTCATCAATTCAATTCGGGGGCAAGCAGAATTCTTATACGGTGAATGCGACTATTTGTTCAAGTGTTTGCAGTGGGCTGTTGGATTTGGCATGCGAAATGGCGGTGGCCTTGCAGATTATTTCAACGCATCGAGTCGCTATCGCATGCAGTATAGTTACATTCTGGATTGGGCTTTTTTCGTGGTCATTGTCATCATTTTCATGTCCATTTTGTTCGGCATCATCATCGATAGATTTGGACAATTGCGTGAAGAAAAAAAAAAGAGAAGCTCGAAGATACCACTGAAATTTGTTTTATTTGTGGTATCGATAAGTCGGATTTCGACCAGCTTGGCGGTCGAGTCTGGCAGAAGCATATAGGAGATGAACACAATATGTGGGCGTACCTGAAGTTCATGGTTTTCATCTGGCAACAGGACCAGGATGATGATGATGGATTGGAGCAGTATGTGCGCAGTTGCCTCGATACGAATGATCTGCGGTGGTACCCACACCAAAAGGCAATGCTTTTCTCTGAAGTACAGGGTGACGATGGCCAAGACCGTAGCCTACTCAGTGCCATTGAGGAATTACAGCACAAGATGCATACAGAATTGACGAAAGTGCAAGCGCATACCAATGACCAGTACAAGCAAATAATGGAGGAGATCAGCAAGCTAAATGAGGATCAAGCCGACAATTCTCAACCGGATGCAACTGCGCCTTCAGCTAAGCTGGATCCTCTCGCTGCTGCCAAATAGCCACCGGTAACGAGAGAGAAAAGACACCACTCGGGCAACTGGTGCCTGTCTATATATATAGACAGATAGAAAGTAAGATAGATAGACAATAGACATAGATAGATACCGGTATGGTTTTATCTGGATTTTATACTATATAAGCGATCGAATCGAATCGAATCATGTCTTATTATTCGATAATATTCGCGTGCGAATTATAATTATACATACGCCAAACAAGCCACGACTATATATATATATAGCAACTGGCATCTAGCATGGAGAGTTGACAATAAATATCAAACTAGACTAGACTAGACTTTTGTATTTATAGCTTGTATTAAGAACGGTACTATCCACACCACACAGCTAGCTCATACTATTTTTGCTGGGAAAGTGTCGCTTACATCATGTCGTCGAATTCCTCGTCTTCGTCGAACTCGCCTTCTTCTTCGGCGGTGGCGTCCTGGTACTGTTGGTATTCTGATACCAAATCGTTCATGTTGGACTCGGCTTCGGTGAATTCCATCTCGTCCATGCCTTCGCCGGTGTACCAGTGAAGGAAGGCCTTGCGGCGGAACATGCCAGTGAACTGCTCGGACACACGCTTAAACATCTCCTGGATGGCGGTGGAGTGACCGAGGGAGCACCCAGCCATCTTGAGGCCCGTGGCGGGGATGTCGCAGACGGTAGACTTTATGTTGTTGGGGATCCACTCGACCAAGTAGCAAGAGTT
>Ga0307402_10000104_pt1 | contig 8971 bp, 7 predicted proteins | sample SouOceMetPS10329_FD_200442 | JGI IMG/M metagenome (GOLD analysis project Ga0307402, IMG submission 200442) | Metatranscriptome of marine eukaryotic phytoplankton communities from Antarctic Ocean - PS103-29 (Eukaryote Community Metatranscriptome) | ecosystem: Environmental > Aquatic > Marine >... | reverse complement strand
GGCACGTCTGGCGCAGCCGTTGCGCTGATGCCTTTGTAACCGGCATTGCAAAACAACGAACACTTCTCACCGACGTACATCGAGCCACTGCCGCATTTCACAGTTGCACCGAAGCCTTGACTAATAAGGTCAATCGTTGAACAGCTCTGGGGCTCGCACACTGGCCAGAAAAAATCAGAAGCTGAAAAGCTCCCGAAACGTTGAAACCTACCATACCGGCAGCGGAACTCTGAAGCTCCCACTTGCCGTCGATAGCCAGCATTGCACCGCAAACCACACCTGGCATCGTGAGCAAGATGGTTCGATCCGCTTAGCAAGCCGCAATTCTTTGACGTATTGGATGGCATAAAATAGGAATTGAAAAAAGGCACGGCACTTGTGTTGGGTGGTGCTGTGCAATCTCCTGGTTTGCACTGAGGATGTGGCTGCTTAAAATTACCAATAAACCATGACGTCCTGCGACATTGGAAGCTCCCTATTGGCATGTAGCCCTCCGCACAATGAAGAGGTCGAGTGGAGTCATTTGCCTGTACCGGCGCATAGCTATTTACATAAGTCGTATTGCTCATGTTCGGCGAAAGGCTGCTGACTGGACCTGGCGGCGTCATGCACCAAGGGCAATCGCAGACCTCCTTGTACCTTTTTGTCACATCGCCAACTCCATTTAGGGACACACCCTGTCTATTGGTGCAAGGTAATCCAAAACGGCTCGATGGCCGATACACTCGAACTTCCCGTGAAACTTCGCCGAGCACAAGCTTTGTACCACCTTTGGGGTCCTTGTAACAACTTTTGCTACTCGCGCCCCCGTCGCAAGCGTAGAAACCAGGGGCATTGTCAGCCTGGAAACAATTCGTCTCGCGGAAAGTTCTGAAAATCAATGCTTCGTCAAGAGTCCTAAGTGCATCGAAGCCGCCTGCCACCATTATATTGTTGGATGTATCCACAGCAGCGCTGGCCCCATACCGTGCGCCGGTCGAAAAGAAGTTGGGGATCTTCGTGAATACCACTTTGGCGTTCGTGATGAAGAAGTGCCCCGAACTTTCTGTAAGACCTGCATAACTGTTGCCTACAAGATCATGAAAGGCTCCCTTATCCACTGTCACTGTGTATCTCTCACCTGGCATAAGAGGCTCTGTTGGCAGCACGATAGCGGTTGAACCGATGATCACCCAACTGCTTGAATTCAGGGAGACCACCTTTGAGGAATATCGCGGAATGAGCCTCACGTCATGGCCTTTGAAGCCAGACTTCACAGGCTCACTGAAGCTGAGTTTGAGAGATGTTGTGATCGCCACAGACGAAGCAGAAACTGGCACAATGATTGCTGTCAGAGCTGTAGCAACCTTCTCCAAGGTGGTGATGGTTGTTGTGGTCGAAGTGGTGGTTGTGCTGCTGGTCGTTGTTGAACTTGTGCTTGTGGTGGTGGTGGTGGTCGATGTGGTGGTTGTGGTACTTGTGGTCGTTGTCGTGGTTGTGCTGGTGGTTGTGGTGCTGGTTGTGGTTGTGGTGGTGGTGGTAATGGTGGTGGTTGTGACTAGGGGTGTGCTGGTGGTTGTGGTGAGGGTGGTGGTGATGGTTGTGGTGGTGATGGTCGTCAAGGTTATGGTTGTGGTTGTGATGATCGTCGAGGTTGTGCTTGTTGTGGTTGTGGTTGTGCTGGTGGTGGTGGTCGTCGTGGTGCTTGTGGTGGTGGTCGTGGTGGTTGTGGTCGTGACTTGCACGCGAAATCTGTACAATGGTTGTCCAACTGTGTGTGTTGTGTCATGGTAGCTGTTCCCAGCAACGTCCATCACTGACGACGCAGGAAGAAACACGCCATACATGGTGGAACTTCTGATGGGCCCAATGAGGGATAGCACCAGAATTTGGCGGCTGATAGTGACGCTGATCGGAAATGGACTGTCTGCATTGGCGCCGGTTCCACCGACAACCGAGTTTTTGCCCAAGCTCTGAATCTTAATCGATTTGACAGCCGCTCCTGCTTGTATGTTTTCACTAAAATATATGAAGACCGTCCTCGTTCCAATGGGCGTATTTGATGATTGTTCCGTGGCTCTCGGGAAGTACCCCCGCACAGTTGGTGCTGCGATATCCATTTGTGGTGGATGTGAATGGTATGCACTGGGAAGGGCTGCTGCAGAGTTTGGTTTATGACCGCCTACGAGGAAGATCGTGTTGTCATTTGCCATTGTCGCGGCCACATATCGACCAACACCGTGCGAGCTGGCAGACCACAGGTCAGGGGCAAAGTTGGCAGTCTGTGGCGACCAAGTGATGCCCGCATCGGATGATATCCAAACGTCATTGTTGACAAGATTGTTTGAGCATTTTGCGTCGTTGCACCGGTGACCACCGATCAGGAATAATTTCGCATCAGAGCTTGCTGCCAACAATGGATCCCGGCGCTCTCCAAAAATCGCTCGAGCGCTGCCCACACGCCTCACGTGCGCCAATGCTCTGTCCAAGAATTGCCAAACTCCATCGTCGTGGGCACTGGCTGCGCTCACGATTACCAGTTGCCAGCCACCAACAAAGACCATGTTGTGGCCAGCAAAATCCGCTGGGTAGGCTGGTGGGGGAACCATGTTGTAGGGCACTACCGCAGGTCTCGCTATCGGGGACCAAGTGCCGGTTACTATGTTGCTTGGTCTTGTCAAACTCAAGCTGTACATTGTGCCACCTGGGGCGCCACATGCACCACCGAGCAATACGATGCGGCCTGTGGAGTCGACAGCTGTGGGTGTGTGCGCAGCAGTAACCTGACTACCACTCAACACCGCTTGAGTCCAATTGTCTCCACTTGCTGAGACCATCAACATGTCGAAAATTCCTCCTGAGCAAGAGAGCGATGTGGTGGTACCACCAAAGAGCACGAATCCAAATCCTTGGATGTGGTGCAGCATCGCCCCTGCCCTTGCATCGAAGGCATCATAATAGACAGTGGGCACTGCAGATACGGTCTGGTAGTTGAAGGTGTATGCCGGAAACATGTTGCTACTGTCGACGCCGTAAAGGTCCCGAAATGCACCGGCATCAATGGCCACGGACACTGACTGTCCATAATCCAAGTCCTTGTAAGGGAAAATGGTCAGCAAGGAATTTTCCAAGATGATCTTACCCTGCGTGAAATCAGTGTTGGTCACTGGGATTGCTGCAAGCAATGTTGCGCCAGATGTGATCCTGATCTTTTTCAGCGGGCTGGTGCTCGCCTGCACTGCCTCGCCGAAGTACATCCGAATCTGCATGTGTAGTTGATTTTTGGCTGTAGGATCGTCTGGGTACCGTTTTAAGACCTTTGGGGTGCGAATGTCGCTTGCCACGACAGTGAACTTGAAGTTGATGGCGCCAAGGCCCAAGTGATTGTGGGAAGTGTCCTTGAAAACGCCTTTGCTACCAGTTGTGACTGTGTACGTGCTCAGCTTGCCAGGCTTGCTGAAAACCAATTTTTCATGTTGAACGTAGACTTTGCGTCCCTCGAACCTTACATCCTTACCCGCGACATCGACCTTGTAGCTTCCGATCTGAATGTGTCCGGCGCCAGCTTGAACATGCTCACTGAAAGTGAGGGTCACGACTCTCCCGGGAGGAACGTCTGTGGCTCCGTTTGCTGGATGTGTAGTCACAGCTGCGACATCATGCGAGGGGCTGTGGTGTGTTTGCTGGTCGATGTGTATGGTCGTGAATGCAAATGTTTTGCCCGTGGCGGGACCGACATTGCCTGATACATCTCTGAACGAGTTCGCACGCACAACCACTGTGGTCAATACGTGCTGTGGCAAATAGCCATGCGGCTTGCATGACACGACAGTTTCATGGAAATGACAATCTGAGCTGTTGGTGGGAATAGTGAACCTGCCAATTGTGATAGTTCCTGTTGTGGTAGCCTGTACAGCCTCGTTAAATTGCAACATCACAGTTGAGCTCGTGGGGACAAATTTCGTGCCTTGTGTTGGCGAGTGAGCTACCAGCACCGGTTTATCATGGTCTGCCGGAGGAGTCTTCTTCTCTAACACAATGCCGGTAGACTCACCATCAAAGGCCGCGCCTAGGTTACCACGTACGTCCATCCACGGCACGGCCGTGCCAGCAGCCAGAGTTAACTTGTATCCACGATGCTGCTTGATAGATGCTGGTACGGAGACGTCGTAATAAACAGCGCTGGTTGAGGATTTAACAGGGCTGCCTAACTGTAAGACGATATCGCCTGGATGGTACTTACACGCAGAGGAGCATTGCAATCCTGGGAGGCAGTGCTCTGAGCCGTAAGTGCAAAAGTCGCCGCCATGGCTTGGCGTCAACTTTGCAAGGCCCGCCTGCAACCCCCCTAAGGTCTCGGAGAAATACAATCGGATGTGATCGCTATCAAAGATTGGATTTGGAGAAGTATGAATCAGGTCTGCGGCTAACAAAAACGGCGCAACAGTATCTTTCTCAAGCTTTACTACAACATCATAGGAAATGGAACTGCAAGGATTCCCAAACTTGTCTTTGTAGCTCCCCGCAGGTAGCGTCACTGTGTATTTCGCGCCGACAGACAATGCTTTTGGGGGCTGGATGATGACACGTGTCGCTTTGCCCCTATTCACACCAACAGACCTGGTGAAGCTAACTAGTGGCAATTGCGCAATTGAGAAGGTCAGTTGCTCTGCTGAGACGTTTGAACGCATGATCACATTGCCTGCAGATGTGCCACGAACAACAGTCTCATCGAACTCCACAGTCAAGTAATCATGCAAATGGATGAGTGCACCGTCTGCTGGATACGCGGTCCATGAAGGAGGTGTGGTATCACCAGGAATAGTGAACCTCACTTCGTCTGCTTCGCTGTGATTCCAAGAGTTGCTGCTGATATCCTTTATAGCACCGTCAACTGGCAAAAGCTCCGTTATCCAACCTCGTCTCCAAGGGAACTGAAGTTCAACAATGTTACCGTGCGCTTCGCACACTGGTTCATGCAATGTTGTAGTGGTGATGGTAGTGGTCGTTGTGGATGTAGTAGTGGTCGTGATAGTTGTGGTTGTGGTCGTTACGGTTGTGGTCGTTGTGGACGTCGTCGTACTCGTGTTTGTTGTCGATGTGGTGGTAGTCACGTTCGTTGTTGTGCTGGTGTTCGTGGTTGTTGTGATGGTTGTTGTAGTAGTAGTGGTGGTTGTGTTTGTTGTGGTGGTTGTGTTGGTTGTTGTTGCGGTGCTTGTATTGGTCGTTGTGGTCGTTGTGGTTGTTGTGGTGGTTGCATTGGTTGTTGTTAGGGTCGATGTGGTTGTTGTGGTTCTGTTGGTTGTGGTTACTGTCATGTTGGAGGTGGTGGTTGTGGAGGTGGTGGTCGTGGTCGTGGAGGTGGTAGTGGTCGTGTTGGTGCTGGTGGTTATGTTTGTCGCAGTGGTTGTCGTTGCTGTGCTGTTCGTCGTTGTTGTGGTTGAGGTGGTACCCTGCAACTTTGCATAGCAATAGTACTGCTGATCGCCCGTGGTGGTACGTGTGATCGCCAAATCACCGACACTCTGACCACCTTCACCCCATCCGCTTCCGCTGGGTTCGGTTGTCCCAGCGCCATAAATGCAGCAAAATCCACCATTGGCCCACGCGTAGTTTGTGCAGGTGTCTTGAACACTACATGCATCTCTGCAAACTAGCTCAGACAATGCCGATTTGCACCAGCGCCTGGGTTCATCTCCAGTTGAAGCCCTGCACGACCCACGAGTGCCCAATTGTTGGTAGTAGAAAGCCGTTGCTGTGCCGTTCGTTGTGGTTGTGCTGGATGTTGTGGTTGAGGTGGTAGTCGTTGATGTTGTGGTGGTGGAGGTAGTGGTGGTTGAATTGCTGGTCGTAGTGGTAGTTGATGTTGTAATTGTTGTGGTGCTGGTGGTCGCAGACTCCTTATGATACATACAATAAGTGCTGGTTTGAACTGCTTCACTGAAATAAAGGTACACCTTCCCATTTGCGCTGGTCGGTGATGTGAATACATCCAGATTTGGCTTGACAGCATCCAAATCGCCAACATGAAAAGAATACTGGGAAGCCTCGATGGCTGCCATCGGATTCTCTCCAATATTTGTGTCCTTGATTGCTCCTGCAGGAATCAATACATACAGCTGCTGCCCAGGGTGCAAGTTGTGAGGCAAGTCCAGTATGACCACTCGCCGATTCAAAAATGCATGCGAAATATCAAAAGCGACTGCGCCATGACCATGATTGTACAGGCCTGGCACGCAGGGGGGGCTTCCGCTGACTTTTGCGTCGCTGTTTGTGCAGAATTGCACAACACCAACACCCAACTGTACATCCTCATCAAACTTCAATGTAATATTCGTGTTGGAAAGCACCTCTTCTTGCTGGTTGGCAGGCGTGTAACCAGTGGGTTTCACCGTTGGCTTCACCTTTTCTGTCGGCAGCGGAGGAAGACTATTAGCATTAATGACAAAGGAGAACTGGAGTGCAGGGCCAGTATTGCCAGCGACGTCTTTGACAGTGTTCATGGGCACTGTGACTTTATAGCGGCGGCTTGCATTTGAAATACTCTTACTGAAGCGAAGCACACCATACTCCATGGAGCCATCAACCTTCCCACATGAGGCTGAGATTTGCGCCTCTTGATTTTGAGTGGCCTGCGCATACTCGTTCGTGTCTGCGTACCAATACCAATTATTTTGCGCGTTATAAGATGCGGTGCACATGTCGTTGCTGGCTGTCTTGTAGGTGCCGCAGTTGTACAGAGAGGGTTGTCTTTCGCAAAGCTTTACTGCGCACTCCAACTTTGTTGCTGCATCCCATTTGCACTTTTCCCGGAATGTACAATGTGGTTTGTCAGTCTCTCCACTGGACAAGACATCCGTTGTTGTCTCAGAGCAGGAGTCTCCATAGGAAAGTGTTGCATCCTTTTCCTTCACAGTGGAGTCATCCACTGTTCCACACTCAAGGTCCGCCCCGCAATCATTGAAAATAATCTTCCCCTGGTTACTCTGGAGCATTTCAGTGAAGAAGATGTAACCCACAAGAACACCAGCGCTAAACCTTGTGCCACCCACAAACGCAACACTGGGCAAGATCTTATCCGCAATGTAATTTTTGCCAATGCCTCCCGTCGTCGTAAATGCCCAAGTTGATTTGGTGTCGAGAACTGCCAACTGGTTGCCTACAACGTCCTTCAGAATCCCTGGACCACTGGATGTCAAATAATACTTGGTGTTGGGGCTCAGGTCGGCGCACGCTGGTTCTCCCGTGCAGAGTGTCTTTGGTGTGATGCTCATCTTGTTACCAGAAAGAAGCATGTGGCCACTGGTACTAAATTCAAGCACTTTGGAGATGTCCACATTGAACTTCACCGCATCGTCAGCGGCAGTCCGGAGACTGAAATAGCCAGTGCCTGCTTGCACGACCTCGGAAAAGGTGAGCACAATGTTTTCTTGCAAGCTGACGCCACTTGCTCCTGCAACTGGGTTGGACGTGGTATTCATGAGTGTTGGCAGGACTGTGTCGTGTCTCATCCTGGCCGTCTGCTGATCTGATCCCCTGTTGCCATACATGTCGGTAACGGCTCCCCTTGAAATAATGACTTCGAAAGCTCGAGGACTGTTTGTTGTGGCGCCTGTCATCAAATTTGGGGTATACAGCCTCACCAAAGCCGTGTTGTCATACCTGATTTGACACAATGAGAAAGGCACCCTGTCGGTGGGCATTCCAGTAACGACGCCATTTGTAAATGTGATCTGCCAATACAAATGATCCCTGACAATTGGATATGGTGGGGATACAACCATAGGGTTGCCATCTGGGTAGGCGCTCGACCCCTTCTTTGTCAGATCCAGCTCGGTCAAATATATGCGGGCCGAGTTTTTGCCCGATACTTTCACTTTCAGATGTGTAGAATCGGTTGTTGTGGATGACATATCGAGGGTCCACCCAGCAGGCGAAGCTATCTTATTACTGCCGTCAACTTTGCATGGACCGCTGCAAGCTTCGAGTGATATTTTCAACGAGGGGTTGATTGCGGTCACCTCTGCGTTCAAGTAGATGATCAGGTCTTCAAAGCCGCCACCACCAATGCACACAAAACTTTCCAATGAGCTTGCCAGTATCTGAGGGGTAGCGCTAATGTTCTCTGTATCTCTTGTGTCGAGCTTATCGGCCATTGAAATCCCAGTGCTCTTTTGTACCCACATTGAGTCCGGACCTTGCACGGCAGCTTTCTTGTCAGCTGTCACATAATAATCATAGGATCCCGAGATTGCATTGATAGGCGCGCTGAAAAAGACGAAGTTCGAAAAATGTGTGCTTTTCAGGCTCGAGACTGGAGTCCCCATGAGAGTGTTGTCGGCTCTGGTGTAAAGTGAGAATGAGCCAGCGCCTGCCTGCACTGCAGAATCAAATTTCAACGCAACGATGACACTTGAAGCACCACTGGAAAGCACCGTGCTCGTCGCTTGGAGGAGAAGAGGGCCACGTTTGGTGTAATCCCAAGCCTTTATCTTGATGTTGCTGGACCGAGGCTTCACGGCTTCGTTGAATGTCAAGAACACAGAGTTTGACGTCATGTCCAAATTCTGGGTGTTATTCCGAGGGACAGTACTGACCAAGACCGGGCCAACTTTTTCGCTAACCTTGAATGAGAAGGCGGCTGCGCCGGCAAAGTTCGCAAGCGCATCCCCAGTTGTGGGTGCGTCAGAAAACGCTCCATCTTCCAATGCCAGGGTGTAGGTTTCATCCGCATTGGCCCAAGGCGCCACCACGGTCTTGGCATAACAGAGCTCAAACCTTGGCCCACTGGATTGTGTGTAACACCAAATTGTACTCCAGCCATCTGGATTGCGACAGTAGTTATGATCTTGCCACGTTGATGTTCCTTCAGCCCCCCCTCCAACTGCAACCTTTCCAAGTCCTGCCGTAGGATACTTTGCGTTTGTTGTCGTATGGCTGCGTGGACTTTGACTTGTCCACTTCATGCAAGCTCGGCCGCTACGCGTTGTTG
>Ga0307402_10000079_pt1 | contig 9521 bp, 1 predicted proteins | sample SouOceMetPS10329_FD_200442 | JGI IMG/M metagenome (GOLD analysis project Ga0307402, IMG submission 200442) | Metatranscriptome of marine eukaryotic phytoplankton communities from Antarctic Ocean - PS103-29 (Eukaryote Community Metatranscriptome) | ecosystem: Environmental > Aquatic > Marine >... | reverse complement strand
GATAAGTGTGTGCGTGCTGTGTGTCGATGCGCCTCTGTGCCAAACCGCGGTCACAATTTGCAGCCAATGTTTTAGAGACATATTGTTCAGAACCGTCCATATTGGACTCGATCTGAGATGTCCCGTCTAGAAACAAAGACCTGTTTCAATCGGAACAGAGTCATACAGCGTATCCGGAAGAGACCCTTTGAGCATAGCATCTCAGATGGCAATTCCCACATCCAGGATTAGTGCCACGCCTCCCAGGACCCACTTCGCTGCCAGCTGCTTTGTGCGTAGTTGAGCCGCAAACACATAGTAGGGTCTGCGTGTTGGCGTACAATACGTCGGACAATTGTAAATATTTTTCTCCTCCTTGTCGGAAAGCACGCCAGCCTTGCAGTTGACCACAGGCATCTTGAAAAACATCTCCTTCGGCTTGGACTCCTCTAGGCAGTTGGCGTTGATATCCCAGCGGGCTCCCTCGAGGAACATGCCTGACACAAAAGCACCATCTCGAGCCGGCGCATCTACACCTTTCGCGTCACGCTTAGTTACTTCTGTGAAGACTTGCAGCTTGTTAAGCTCAAGAGATTGCTGTTGACAGCAGAGCTGCATGATTGCTGTGAGGAAGCTCTGAGGATTGAAGAGCTTCGAGATATCCACAACCTTTGGAATGGTAAGCGGCTCGGCCACCCAGTCGTTCAGCTGCTCGCACCTCTCCTTGAGATTAGTGAGCCAGCTCAGGAGGGTTCGCGTGGAGGCGAAGCCATACTTGCTCCACTTCGGGTGGATCGTCTCGAGGAACAAACATTCTGCTAAGCTCTCCATGGCTGGTGACATAGTCAATTCACCCTTAAAGCCTAGCTGCAGCTCGGCGAGGGAGCGTGTCATCTCAAAAACCAGCACGTTCATGTACTCAGCCTCCTGCAGGAACACAAACTGGAAGGGACCTTTCTCTTCATCGGACATGGACCGGATTAAATCCTCTACTGGAAAGTTAATGTCGCGGACTTCATCCAAGAAATCACTGCACATACCCTCTGCTTTTGCCATGGGTGAAATATTCTCAGATGCATCGTCACCGCTGGCCTTGTCCCTTGGCTGCAGCTGCTGGAGCAGGCCGAAGAGGTGGTAGCACTGTGCCGTGCGGAAACCAATTTCAGCATTCGGGTGCATGCCAAAGAGCAAGGGAGACTCTGGAGGCATGGACTCAATGTGCTCGAGGTATTTCTCATGAGCTCCAGGCGGTGGGGATGGCCATGACAATTTTCCGTCCGAATACGGAACCATCTCAGTTTCGTCCAGAAGCTCGTCCACCATGAAATAATTCAAGTACGTGCCGCACATTTTGCGGTCCCAGTCATCAACAATATGTCCACCATACATAATCGCTCCAAAGATATAACGAAGATCATCCCATGGTATTTTGACCGAGCTCGACCCCTCCAAGTAATTGTACAGCACCGATGCAGAATCGCGCAAGTCGCCAGTGGAGAATGGATACATCATGTTATATCCGAGGGGACCAAACTTCTTTCTCTCAAGCATTAGTGCATGGAAGTGGCAAAGGCCAAAAAGTATTGCCTTTACCTTGGCATCGCGATCTTCAAAATCTTCTTTATTGAACTGCGCAAAAGCACGCCGAAGATTTGCGAGAAGTCCTTGTGGGGGCTCATTGGTCAACTTGATCGATCGCTCGAGGATTCCGATTGGGATCCCCACGTTCGGGTCAGCTGACAGAAAAATGCGGAAGATGAGGTGAGAGCCCTCAGCGGCAAACGAGTCCATTTTCTTCTCGAGTTCAACACACCACTTTGGCATCAGATGAATGTTCTGCAACATCACCCAATGACCTTCTTTATGTGCAAGATCCAACTTGGCCATGGCGACGACATCTTGTCCCTGCCCCATGGCGACATTGTGGTAATTAACATTGGCCTGAAGGCCAACCAACTTCTTGCCCAGCTTTTCTACCTCCTTGACTGGATCTGCCCCTGGGGAGAGTATGAAGAAGATTGGCGTGGTGTTCGTGGAGTCCTCAAAAGTGGTTGACAGAATCTCAAAGAAAGAACTGCTGCCATCGCAATCCATGTAGTCCCTTCCAGAGGGCATGGTGTTCCGAATCCAATCGGCAAGTGCGGCAGCCATGCGGTCGGGGCGCAGACAGCGCAAAACCAACAGCTTTTGGAAGATCTGGCCAGGTTGATCAAGGCGCTTCCAATCGAGAGGCAGTTTCACTTCCTCGGGATTCAGCTCATTGAACCACTCCTTGAACCTGTTTGGGGCATCTTTCTCCATGTTATGCGCGAACTGCTCAAACCCTTCCAAGTCAATGAGCTTCTGCACGGCAAACCAAGATGCATTAGGCAGCCAGTCAACTATGGGGTTCTCAATATCTGTCCGAGTAGGCCCGCGCATCAAAAAGTTGAAGTACAATGGATTGAACTCCTCTGGCAGTTGGCCTAGAGCATACAACCGGAATGCCAACATGGAACAGAAAATCAGCTTGTGACTTTCAAAAAGTCCACGGTTCACCCACCGGAATACGGTCATACGGATTGACTTCGTCAGTACCACACAACGCTCTTGCATGTCCTCTTTCATCTCAGCCTTGTCAATGGCCTTGTACAAAAACTTGACAAACGAATCGAGAGAATACTGATACATGTGCTCAATGATACACAGCTGAATGATCAAGAAAAACAGCATGGAGCCCTCGCTGGCCACTGGTCTGTACGTTTCACGCGAGACGTTGATTTGCTCCTCGGTTTTGAGGGCTATCTTCACCTGTGCGGTGATATCTGCTGACGTTTGCTTCGTCTTTTCTAAACCTTCGATCAGAGGCATGTTGTCCAGAATCGTGGAAGGGTCAGCAGCTGATAGCTGGGACAAAAGATCATCTTCGAGCTGCAGCAGTGTGACTTTGAAATCGTTCTGGCGTCTGACCAACTCCTGTTTCTCCTGCTCTAGCTCAGGCTTCTCGACATTCACTATCATGGCCAAGATCTGATCTTCAAGACCTTCCTCTGTAACAATGAAGTTGATGATTGTGCACTGGGCAGCTATTTCTGGCCGGTAGTGCGGATTTGGCAACTTGCTCTGCAAGAACAGCTGAAACTTAGAGTCGTAATCGATTTCCTCGCCGCCAATTTTGATAATCATGCTGCTTCTGCCTCGCTTAATCACAGCTCTGGAAAGCAAGGGTTCCAGGATGGCATCGATTTCGCTACCTACAGCCTCAAGCAGCAACTGTCCTCCCATCTGGATAGCGAAAATTACTTTGGAAAGCCACTGGTTCATAGTGAACTGCACAATCGAAAGATCTTCACCAATTCTTTGCTTGATCCACTTCACCCCCTGTAATTGGGGATCAATCATCAAGGGCCAACGTTCGCAACAAACCACAACCGCGGCATTCTCCACAGACACGCGGTCTGCAGGCAAACCTTCATTTTGCCACCCAGCGATGTCGCCTTCCGTTGCAAGCACCTTAAGAGGATCGATGCCAGGGCTGAGTGGGATGACACGTTCATTCAGATCATTTATCCATTGGGTTTTCCACAGGTCGGATCGGATAGCAGCATTGAAAGGAGAGATGTAGCCCACAAAAGCACTCGCGAGGAGGCAATCACCTATGAGCCTTACACCAAGATCTCTGAGATCTTTGACAGTAGCTGTCCAGCGTGTGTACTCATCTGCCAGGCCATTGACAAGACGTTCCGCCAGCGACAACTTCTCTAGGCATTTCGCTGCTTGAATTTCAACGGTCTCTTTGTCATTGATCGCTTTGGTAAGCGTCGCCTGCAATTGTGCAACGCGCGCCTCTACCTCCGCAACCTGCGCCTCTACAATGGCCAGAGATGCCTCAGCGTCCTGCTTCTCTTGTGTTGACGCTTTTACTTTGATCATCAAAGGTGCTACTTTCTTGTAGATGGAGTTGTATTTCACTATATTTACAACCCAATTGCACAAGAATGCAGCTGCCCCGCTTTTGCTTTTCATGGTTTCGTAGTTGAAAAATGGGAGCGCCACTATGGTGTTTACATTCACCAGATTCTGCTCAGGGATCTCATCGGCGTTGAAGTTTTTGATTTCGTCCAAGAAACCACCGGGATTATTCATCATTTTCTGACCAGACTTCCAGTCGATCTTCTTCTTTTCACCTTTGAGCAGAAAACCAACAGCTGCGCACACATCGACGCATTCAGCTGGAGGTTTCGGAAGCGCCTTCAGCTCTTGAATCGCATTGACTTTGAGGCAATCTACAGCGTCCTTCGCTGCTTCCATGGCTGGCATAGCTTCTTGCAATTCCAGATCAGCCTGTGCCTTGATGTTTGTAGCATTTGTTGCAATCTCGGTCGTTTTCGCAGCTTCGATATCTGCAGCGGCCTTTTCTTCAGCAGCTCCAGCAGATGCCACCGTGACCTGCTCGATCAAAGCATTCGTCGATATTTTTTTCTCTTCCACCTGCAACATTGTTGTTTTGAGATCTTCCTTGAGGCCCTCGACTTTGGACTGTACTTGCTCCATGATGGTCAACCCTCGTTCCAGGCGTTCCGAGTTTGCTTCAACTTTGCTTTGCTTGGAAGTGAGCATCTTGATGTAGAAAGAAAGCAGCTCTAAGAAGGACTTGGGCGTCGTGTAATTGTGCCTTCGCTCTGACTCCCGGAAGCGTTGATTGGCGCCATCAATGGAAAGATGTACCTCAGCTGTGTGTGCAGATACACTCGTAACCATGTCGTCGCTCGGGAGGTTTCCTTTCTCCTGGAGTTCGACAAGAAATACTTGTGCAACACCTTGTAGTGCATCTCTGGGCCAAGCTGAGAACACATCGATCACCATGCAGCTCACTAAGGCTGGAAATTTCCTGCCGCGGATACGGAAGGCATCACCAACAGGCGAATGGCAGAGAACCATGTGAAGGTTTTTACGAACTCGGTCCAAGAAAAACTTGAAAAGATCGTCACGATCATCGGAGTAGCCCGACGACTTTGCCAAATTTCGGATGTTCCCCAAGATTGCATCGTACTCTTCTCTTGCAAAGAGGTCTGGGATGTTCCCACTCGAGAGCATGTCATTGATGTACACGAGGAACCTCTCGTCAGCAATCTGCCCGTCAGTCATGAGGAAAGCATGCGGAGTGCCAGGTTTCACTGCAGCTTTTTTATAAAACTCCTGCAGATCGAACTTAAGCGCTTCCTGATTGTATGACTGGTTCACAAGAATCGAAAGCACGTCCTGGTTGTTGATGAAACTAGCCAGTCTCGCAAGGCTTTGCTTCCCACTTCCACCGACACCAACGAGCAATGCATTGCCGCAAGGCAAATCGGTGATTCTGCAGATGCGGCACACGTGACTGAGTGCCATGTCGAAAAGAACGAGATTCATAGCTGCATAGACTTCATTGTACTCCGCAAGCTTAGTCTCCACTTGCGTTTTTAACTGAGACATTTCCTTAATTGGCAAGTACAACTTATCATTTCCACCAATTGCAGAAGCGAATGACGTGAAGAGCAAGGGCTCACAAAACAGATCTTCCTTGTTGATGCTTGTTGCTCCCTGCAAGTGTTTCAATGTCACCTTTTCCATGATAGCTTACAATTCGCCCTCATCACTGATGTTGATCAAGCGATCTCCAAACACACGTTTGCTCTCATGCACCCACACTCGTGCAAATTTAGTCGGGCCTTCTCGGAACTGAGGTGCACTGGTGTTCAACAAGCCCTGGAATATGTTAGACACGTCTTTCAAGTTGAACTGGTAGAAGAACTTGGATGCCGAAGGCAAGAAACAAGATGTGTTTAGAATGGCCATCAAGGTATCAGTCATGCACTGGACCAGAGGATCTACAAGCTTTTGCACTTGCGGGATAAAGCTTTCGAGATGCTTTGAAAGAATCTTTGTGTATATTTGGGAAATGACATCGGCGTTTGGTGCGAATGTGGTCAAGCATGTGTATTGCCGCTGCAGTCGACCATTGATCATAAATGAACCAGATTTCGGGTTCATACAAGAAACAAACAATATGTCAGTGAGTTCCTTGCGCTCTTCTAGCCTCGTCCGATCAAAGACACTGCCGTAAGACATGATTTGGCAAAGAAGCATAATAGCACTTTGTGTGTCATAAGTATCCAATGCCGGCATGTTCAGATCATCGATGAAGAAGATGCACTTGCGGTTCCCAGGAGGCCCATATGTGCGACCTGTCCGCTTGTCGAGATAACTGGTCATGATAGCCTGTAGGGCAAATGACGAGGTGTAGTTGTTGTGATTGATGGAGGCACTCATCATATCGTCTCGCTTGATGCCAACGTCGGTCAAGTAGTCTTTCACAATTGTGGTTTTGCTAGTGCCTGCAGTGCCTATCAATAGCACTGGCTTTGCCCGGTTCACGTGCAGGTCCAGCACATATTTGACACGCTCCAGCTCCACCGTGCTAATCACAATGTTCTGGTACATTCTTTCTGCAATGGGCTCATATGGCACTACATACTGCTCCCAGTGGATCCACTCTTTTGTTGTCGCATCGAAGCGGTAATCCAGAGCATCGCCTTGGTCTGGGTACTTGACCTTGGAAGTAGACCTGATCCAGCCATTGAAGGCTTTTCGGTAGTTGGTGATCTTGTCATCTGAGACGATACCTCCAATAGTCCACATCAGAGCATAAACAAAGTACGCCTCGTACACGTACTTCTGCTCCTCAGCCGAGTAGCTACGGAGAGCCTCCATGCCATCCTTGGTGTTGTTGTTTAGCAGCGCATCAACAAAGCAAGTGATAGACTGAACAAAAGCCATGTCCAGCATCGGACAAGTGAACTGGAATGCCTTCCGAATGGATTCCATGTTCTGCTCAAAATAGGTCGAGAAGTGCAAGTAGAATGCTGACTGCGCCACTGGGTCCATTCGCTCTCTCCAACTTTCGATATATGGCTTCCAGCCGACGTCTGCCTCATTGATGAAGAGAACTCCACCACGTGACACGGTAGCTGGGCTTGCATGCTTCATGTCCTGAATCTCGAGAAGCATCCGCATAGTCGGTGAGAACGGAATCCTCTCGTTGCTTACCAGCGTCAACACCTTGTTATCATCCATGACTGTGTTCATTGATTCGATCCACGTGGCATCGATATCACCATCAAGGATGACCCATTTGTGAACATGCTGAGATTTGAAACCATTCATCTCTTTGCTCATGTTTCGCATGATTACTGCAATAGCACCGTCCCTCCATTCCTTGGTTTTGGTCATGATACCATACAGTTCATCAGAAGTGACAGCCTTCGGATTGACTTGCTCCCAAATACCTTCCTGACCAATGTCTCTCACAGCGTCCAACAATGACTTCCAGCATTCAGTCTTTGAACAACCAGATGGGCCAATGATGAAGCAGCAATGACGGACCTGAAGGATATCCAGCAAGCTCACTACTTTCACGATAAACCCTGGATCTGCTTGGAGGCCGCGCTTTTTAACAACATCGACGCACACTTTTTCGAAGGTTGGCTCCTTGAAAGGCTCTGGATTGATGCCTGGGAAAAGATCCTGGATCAGTCGGAGAAAAATTGGCATGTCATTAGTCGTGATCTTGGGTGTGTTGAAGTCGCGAAGAGCCCGACAAAGCACTGGGTTCTCATCGGCATCAGGTTCTTTACGTTTCAAGCTGCCCGCTTGCCTTAGCAATGACTTCACAGCACGCAGACCCCAATCATAATGCATCTGCTTCGACAGCAGCTCCTTGCAGAGTGAGTAGAGACACACAAACTTGCGGGACAGCGGCCGAGCAATGATGAAGCCTTCAGACATCAGCATATTCTCGCAGATGAAGTTGAGGTCGGGCACAATCATTGCACATGAGCGGAAAAGTGCCTTCAAGTTCTCAGGTAGCTCTGTCCGGCCTGCGTAACCAGGATTCATGGTGATGAATGCGCCGACGGTGGAGATCAACCGTATCTCTTCGTCCATGAAAATGAACGACTTCAACCGCTCACGAATGGCATCTAGTACAGATTTGTACTGCGTGGACACCACTGACAGTACCTCAATAGAGATGCGGTTGAATTCATCAAAGCATCCCCATGAACCTGTCTGGGCAAGACCCATGAAGATTTGTCCCATGGTCAAATACGTCATCTGATCAGAGCAGTTGAACACCACTATGGGAAGACCAATCGCACGTGAAAGGTCTTTTGTGGTCTCAGTCTTGCCAGTCCCGGCAGGCCCTGCAGGTGCTCCTCCAAGACAAAGATTTAGGGCTTGAGAAAGCGTGATATAACATCGGTCAGTCAAAGGGGTGATGACCAAGCGGCCGCAATTCCCGATGTACTCGTACAAGTAGACGGTGACCCAGTCACAAATACGAATCACACATGTCCTCTGTTCTTCCGGGGTGAAGCTGACCAGATCCTGACCCTTTGGACACGTAGTCCAATGAAACCTTAGCTGGGATTGCCATGCAAAGGATGTCATGTCAGTCAATCGCTTTTGAACAAAAGCCTCAATGACATCTCGTGCATGCACGTCGATGGTGATGATGGTAATGACCTTCACTCGAATCTCCGAGGTAAGCTCGGCTTGAACACGCTTGATGAGTTTATCAATGCGATCATCGCAGACACGCTTGTAATCCTTCATGGCTGTCTCACTGCCACTCTCCAGCTCTTCAAAGACACGGTTCGTTTCCTCGGTCCATATGATCTGAGTGACGACAAGTGCAAGTTGACATGCGTAGTGATCCAGCCAATGCTCACGAGGGTTATCCACCTCCCAGTTGTCTGCTGTTCCACGAGCGGCCTCCAAGATGTCTCTCATCTGAAAACGAATGTGGCTTTCCAGGGCAGTGAGATAGCCTTCGACGGCACCCTCCAGCGCCAGGTCCTCGGCCCACGGTATCTTTTCACCATCCTTAGAGACGAGACCAGATGCAATCAAGCCTGTGTCGGGAGCTTTCGAGAAGTCCAGTGTTTTCACACCATCGAAGACATCACCCAGATACGCAGCGACCTTTTTGGGCTTGTTGCCATTCGACAGGATGTCTAACAAGGCCTGGTTCGCCACGAAGTAGAATCGTGGGAAGGCCTTCTTCTTTTGCTCGAGATACTCATTCAAAGCCTTCTCGCAGGAATCGATGCCCTCGCAGACTTCCCTCAGGGTGTCCTCCCTTCCCTCGGCACAGCAAATCTCCACGATCAAGTTGGATTGTGAGGCCTCCATCATGAGGTCCTTCCACTTCGTGTCAACCATCTCGAAGCGCTTCGAATCCTCAGGCAGCTGTGAACGAATATCTTCACTCAGCATAAAGATTGGTTCAAGCCGGCACCAGTTGGACTGGACTTTCTGCCACACCTCCAGCACAGACTCCACTGTTCGCAATTTCCCACTCCACTCGTCGACGACGGCCTGGCAGAACTCAATGAAGCGTCCCTGCGATGTCATGCCCATCATTTCCAAGGAATGGGCTTCAAGAGTCTCCACAATCTCACCTAGATCTGCCAGTAACGGACAGTCTTCGCGAGTGCAGTCAAACTGCACTGGCATGCTTG
>Ga0307402_10000075_pt1 | contig 9668 bp, 1 predicted proteins | sample SouOceMetPS10329_FD_200442 | JGI IMG/M metagenome (GOLD analysis project Ga0307402, IMG submission 200442) | Metatranscriptome of marine eukaryotic phytoplankton communities from Antarctic Ocean - PS103-29 (Eukaryote Community Metatranscriptome) | ecosystem: Environmental > Aquatic > Marine >... | reverse complement strand
TGCGTCACTGGGCGCAGGTCATGGCCGCCACGGGCGTCGATATCCCGATGGGCAAGGAGTCTGTCGCCGACGCGACCACGCTCGAGGACCTGCTCAAGCTCCAGCTCCACGAGTACGAGGAGGAGGTCACCAGCATCGTCGACAAGGCCGGCAAGGAGCTGCAGATGGAGAAGACGCTGTCCGAGCTCGACGTGACGTTGGCCGCGTTTGACTTTGAGTTTGACACGCACAAGCGCCGCGGGACCCCGCAGGTCAAGGTGGCCGAGGAGATGGTCGAGGTGCTCGAGGACAACCAGGTGCAGCTGCAGAACCTGCTCGCCTCCAAGTACATTGGGTTCTTCCAGACGCAGGTCGGGAGCTGGTCCAAGAAGCTGTCCACCGCCGACCAGGTCATCGAGATCTGGAGCGAGGTCCAGCGCACGTGGTCCAACCTCGAGTCGATCTTTATCGGGTCGGAGGACATCCGCTTGCAGCTGCCCGAGGACGCCAAGCGCTTCGACACGATTGACGCCGACTACATCGAGGTGTCGAACCGGTGCTCCAAGATCTTCAACGTGGTCGAGTGCACCAACCAGGAAAACCTGTTTGACCAGTTCGAGTCGATGCAGGACCGCCTCGCCTTGTGCGAGAAGGCGCTGCAAGAGTACCTCGACACGAAGCGCCTCGCCTTCCCGCGCTTCTACTTTGTCTCCTCCGCCGACCTGCTGGACATCCTGTCCAACGGCAACAACCCGGCGGCGGTGGCCAAGCAGATGTCCAAGCTGTTCTGCGCCATCGACAACCTCCGGTTCGTGTCGGAGGACTCGAAGATGGCGATCGGCATGATCGCGCAGGACGGCGAGTACGTCGAGTTTTGCAACGAGAGCGGCAAGGGCGGCGACGCCCAGGTGGACTGCGACGGCCGCGTCGAGGACTGGCTCACAGATGTCCTGCACATGATGCAAGAGACACTCCGGTGGGAGTGCCACTACGCCTTTTCCGCGTACGAGGAGAAGCCCCGCTCCGAGTGGGTGTTTGACAACGCGGCGCAGGTCACCCTGGTCGGGACGCAGGTGTGGTGGGCCGTCGAGGTCATCATCGCCTTTGGGCGCCTCGAGGAGGGCTACGAGAGCGCCATGAAGGAGTACGTCAAGAAGCACGTCGGGTTCCTCAATGAGCTCATTACGCTGCTCCAGGGCACGCTCAGCAAGGCCCAGCGCGTCATGCTCCAGACGACGTGCACGGTCGACGTGCACTCGCGCGACGTCGTGTACAGCCTCATCAACCAAAAGGCCGAGAACGCCCAGAGTTTCCTGTGGGTGTCGCAGCTCCGCCACCGCTGGGACGAGAGCGACCACCACACGCACATTAACATCTGCGACGCCAAGTTTATCTACTCGTGCGAGTACCTCGGCAACATCCCGCGCCTGGTGATCACGCCGCTCACGGACCGCTGCTATATCACCCTGACGCAGTCGCTCCACCTCCAGATGTCGGGCGCCCCCGCCGGGCCCGCCGGCACGGGCAAGACGGAGACGACCAAGGACCTGTCGCGTAACATTGGCATCATGATCTACGTGTTCAACTGCTCCGAGCAGATGGACTACAAGTCGACGGGCAACATCTACAAGGGCCTGTCGCAGTCCGGCGCCTGGGGCTGCTTCGACGAGTTCAACCGCATCTCCATCGAGGTGCTGTCCGTGGTGGCGGTCCAGGTCAAGATGGTCCAGGACGCCATCAAGGCCAAGAAAAAGGTCTTCAACTTTATGGGCGAGACGATCAAGATGAACGACCGCGTCGGCATGTGGATCACCATGAACCCGGGTTACGCCGGCCGCACCGCGCTGCCGGAGAACATCAAGGCCCTGTTCCGCCCGTGCGCCATGGTTGTCCCCGACTACGGCATGATCTGCGAGATTATGCTCGTGTCCGAGGGTTTCCTCACCGCCAAGCTCCTCGGCCGCAAGTTTATCACGCTCTACTCGCTCAACCGCGACCTGCTGTCCAAGCAGGACCACTACGATTGGGGCCTCCGCGCCATCAAATCCGTGCTCGTCGTCGCCGGTAAGCTCAAGCGCGCCGACCCGGACCGCTCCGAGGAAGAGGTGCTTATGCGCGCCCTCCGCGATTTCAACATCCCCAAGATTGTCAACGAGGATCTCTCCGTCTTTATGGGTTTGATCGTCGACCTGTTCCCGGGCATGGACGTGCCGCGGAACCAGGATGTCGAGTTTGAGAAGCTCATCACCAAGGCCATGACGGACAAGAACCTGCAGCCGGAGGACGCCTTTGTGCTCAAGGTGGTGCAGTTGGAAGAGCTCCTGGAGGTGCGGCACTCGGTGTTTATCATCGGCCTGGCCGCGACGGGCAAGTCGAGCGTGCTCCGCGCCCTGTTCGACGTGTACCGCCTGCAGGGCCAGAAGCCCGTGTACACGGACCTCAACCCCAAGGCGTGCACCAACCACGAGCTCTACGGTTTTATCAACCTGACGACGCGCGAGTGGGTCGACGGCCTGTTCTCGTCGCTGATGCGCGACATGTCCAACGTGGAGACCAAGCACAACAAGTGGCTCGTCCTCGACGGCGACATCGACACGATGTGGGTCGAGTCGCTCAACACGACGATGGACGACAACAAGATCCTCACGCTCGCCTCGAACGAGCGCATCCCGCTCAACCCCACGATGCGCCTCCTCTTTGAGATCGGCAACCTCAGCTACGCCTCGCCCGCCACCGTCTCCCGCGCCGGCATCCTCTTTGTCAACCCGACGGACCTCGGCTGGACCCCGTGCGTGCAGACGTGGATCGACCTGCTCGAGTCGCCCGGCCAGCGCGCGAGCCTGATGATCCTGTTCGAGAAGTACGTCCCGACCCTGCTCGACGCCATGCATTCGAAGTTCAAGACGATCACGCCGATCCCGGACTGGACGCTCGTCAACACGCTCTGCACCATGCTCGGCCTCATCCTCACGGAGGAGAACACGCCCGAGGGCTGCGGCCGCGAGGACTACGAGCTCTACTTTGTCTTCTGCTGCGTCTGGGCCTTTGGCGGCGCCATGTTCAAGGACCAGCTCTGCGACTGGCGCGAGGAGTTCTCCAAGTGGTGGGTGGTCGAGTTCAAGACGGTCAAGTTCCCCGCCAAGGGCAACGTGTTCGACTACTGGATCCGCGCCGAGGACAAGAAGTTTGTCAACTGGGGCGAACGGGTGCCCGGCTTCAAGTACGACCCGGACGCGCCCGTGTCGTCCGCCATGGTCCACACGGCGGAGACGACGCGCCTCAAGTTCTGGATGGACCTGATGGTCAGCCAAGGCACGCCGCTGCTGTTTGTCGGCGCGCCCGGGACAGGGAAGACGGCCGTGATCAACGACAACCTCCACAGCCTCAACCACGACGAGTGGGTCATCAACAACACGTCGTTCAACCACTACTCGATCCACCACACGATCCAGGCCGCCCTCGAGGCCCCGCTGGAGAAGAAGGCGGGCAAGAACTACGGCCCGCCCGGCACGAAGCGGCTCGTGTACTTTGTCGACGACCTGAACATGCCCGCCGTGGACCTGTACGGGACGCAGTCGGCGCACACGATTATGCGCCAGGTGTGCGACTACGACCACTGGTACGACCGCGTTAAGAAGCAGGTGCGCAACGTCTCCAAGACGCAGTTTGTCGGCGCCATGAACCCCAAGGCCGGCTCGTTCACCATCAACCCACGCCTCCTCCGCCACTTTTGCGTCTTTGCCCTCTCGGCGCCCAACGACGAGGCGCTCACGACCATCTACTCGCAGATCTGGAAGGGCCACGTCAAGGAGCAGGGCTTTGCCAACGCCATCAACAAGATCACCGACAAGCTGGTCAGCGCCGCCGTCAAGATCCACTCCAAGGTCGCGGCCACGTACCTCCCGACGGCCATCAAGTTCCACTACCTCTTCAACCTCCGCGACCTGTCGAACGTGTTCCAGGGGCTGGCGTTCTCCACCGCGCAGTCGTACAAGAACCCGCTCACCATGGTGCGCCTGCTCTCGCACGAGGCCACCCGCGTCTACTCGGACAAGATGACGGACCTCGAGATGGACGTCAATTCGTTCTTCGTCCACCGCGACGCCGTCATCAAGGAGGCGTTTGCCGACCTCGAGTGGGAGAAGGTTGCCGAGGAGCCCAACCTCCACTCGCACTTTGCCATGGGGATCGGCGACCCGCTCTACGCCCCCATCAAGGGCTGGGACGACCTCCACGCCATCATGGGCGAGGCGCTGACCGCCTACAACGAGGTCAACGCCGCCATGAACCTTGTGCTGTTCCAGGACGCCATGCGCCACGTCTGCCGCATCAACCGTATCCTGGAGAACCCGCGCGGCAACGCCCTCCTCGTCGGCGTCGGCGGGTCCGGTAAGCAGTCGCTGTCGCGGCTCTCCGCCTCGATCAGCGGCCTCGACACGTTCCAGATCGCGCTGACCAAGGGCTACGGCGTCAACGAGCTCAAGGCCGACCTCGCCGCGTGCTTTATCAAGGCGGGCCAGAAGGGCGTGGGCGTCATGTTCCTCATGACGGACTCGCAGGTGGCGGACGAGAAATTCCTCGTGCTGCTCAACGACCTGCTCTCCACGGGCCAGATCCAGGGCCTGTTTGCCGACGACGAGAAGATGGAGATTATCGACGGCGTGCGCAACGAGGTGAAGGGCCTCGGCCTGGAGGACACCAACGACAACTGCTGGGACTTTTTCCTGGGCCGCGTCCGGCAGCTGCTCAAGGTGGTGCTGTGCTTCTCCCCCGTCGGCGACACGCTCCGCACGCGCGCGCGCATGTTCCCGGGGCTCGTCAACTGCACGAGCATCGACTGGTTCCACGACTGGCCCGAGGAGGCGCTTATCTCCGTGAGCCGCAGCTTCCTCGAAGAAAACGAGCTCATCCCGGCCAAGAGCAAGCAGAACATGGCCAAGTTCATGGCGTATGTGCACCTCGCCGTCAACGAGGAGTCCAAGAACTACCTGAAGAACGAGAAGCGCTACAACTACACGACCCCGAAGAGCTTCCTGGAGCAGATCGGCCTGTACCAGGACCTGCTCAAGACGCAGGTCGAGAAGATCCAGCAGGCCACGGACCGGATGGAGAACGGCCTCACCAAGCTCAACGCCACGGCCGCGCAGGTGGACGACATGAAGGCCAAGCTCGGGGCGCAGGAGCTCGTGCTGGCGGAGAAGAACATTGCCGCCAACGCCCTGATCGAGCGCGTCGGGATCGAGACGGAAAAGGTCAACAAGGAGAAGGCCGTCGCCAAGATCGAGCAGGACAAGGTCGCCGTCATCAACACGGAGGTGAGCGCCAAGGCCAAGTCGTGCTCCGCGGACCTGGCCAAGGCCGAGCCCGCCCTCGCGGCCGCCGCCGCCGCCCTCGACTCGCTCAACAAGAACAGTCTGACGGAGCTCAAGTCGTTCGGCTCCCCGCCCGCCATCTGCGTCACCGTCGCCTCGGCCGTGATGGTGCTGCTGTCCAAGGGCAAGATCCCCAAGGACCGCAGCTGGAAGGCTTCCAAGGTCATGATGGGCAACGTCGGCCAGTTCCTCGACGACCTCATCAACTACGACAAGGAGAACATCCCGGCGTCCCAGCTGAAGGAGGCCAAGAAGTACATCAACTCGGAGGGCTTCAACGCCGAGAACGTGATGGGCAAGTCGCAGGCCGCCGGTGGCCTGTGCGCCTGGGTCGTCAACATTGTCATCTTCTACGACGTGTTCTGCGACGTCGCGCCGAAGCGCGCCGCCCTGGCCGAGGCCGAGTCGATGCTCAAGGCCGCCCAGGACAAGCTCGCCAAGATTATGGCGCAGATCGACAAGCTCGACGCCGCCCTCAAGGTGCTGACGGATGAGTTCCAGGAGGCCACGGACAACAAGCTGGCCGCCGAGGCTCAGGCCGCGGCCACGGGCAAGACGATCAGCCTGGCGAATCGCCTCGTCGGCGGCCTCGCCTCTGAGAAGGTGCGCTGGGGCGAGACGGTTGTCAGCCTCAAGGAGCAGCTCAAGACGGTGCCCGGCGACACCCTGCTGACGACGGCGTTCCTCAGCTACGCCGGCTGCTTCAGCAAGGACTACCGCACGGTGCTGTACGACGAGAAGTGGCTGCCGTTTATCCAGAAGCAGGACAACCCGATCCCGATCACGGACGGTATGGACCCCATCGACATGCTGGCGGACGCGTCGGAGATTGGCAAGTGGCAGAACGACCTGCTCCCCGCCGACCGTGTGTCGACGGAGAACGCCGCCATCCTCTGCAACGCCAAGCGCTGGCCGCTCATTATCGACCCGCAGGAGCAGGGCATCAAGTGGATCAAGGAGCGCGAGAAGGAAAACCTGGTGGTCCTCCGCCTCGGGCAGAAGGGCTTCCTGGACACGCTCGAGCGCGCCATCTCGGACGGCGCGTGCGTCTTCCTCGAGAACATCTTCGAAGACGTCGACGCCGTGCTGGGCGACGTCATCGGCCGCAACACGATCAAGAAGGGCCGCGCCGTCATGATTGGCGACAAGGAGGTCGACTACAACCCCAAGTTCCGCCTCATCATCCACACCAAGATGGGCAACCCGCACTACAAGCCCGAGATGCAGGCGCAGACGACGCTCATCAACTTTACCGTCACGCAGGGCGGCCTCGAGGACCAGCTGCTCGCCGACGTGGTCGCGTTTGAGCGCGAGGATCTCCAGCAGCTCAAGCTCAAGCTCACCCGCGAGCAGAACGAGTACATGATCACGCTGAAGGAGCTCGAGGACAACCTGCTCTTCAAGCTATCCAACGCCGAGGGCAACATCTGCGAGGACGAGGCGCTCGTCGTCGGCCTCGAGGACACGAAGAAGACGGCCGCCGAGATTGCCGAGAAGGTGGCCATCGCCAAGGAGACGGAGATCGAGATCAACACGGCCCGCGAGAAGTACCGCCCCGCCGCCGCCCGTGGCGCCCTGCTGTACTTTATCGTGTTCGTGCTGGAGAAGCTGCACCCGATGTACCAGGTCTCGCTCAAGGCCTTTAACGTCGTGTTCATGTTCGCCATCGCGGAGGCGCCCAAGGACGAGGACGTCAAGGTCCGCGTCAACCACATTATCGACACGGTCACGGAGCAGGTGTTTATCTACACGTCGCGCGGCCTGTTCGAGCGCGACAAGCTCATCTTCTCATCGCAGATGTGCCTCGCCGTCCTCGGCCTCCGCGGCGTCATCGTCCCCGCCGAGCTCAGCTTCCTGTTGCGCTGCCCGGGCACGCCGTCGACCTCGCCCGTCGATTTCCTGACGCCCGCCATGTGGGGCGCCGTCAAGCAGCTGTCGACCATGGAGGCGTTTGCCAACTTTGACAAGGACATCGAAGGGTCGGCCAAGCGCTGGGCCAAGTTCTGCGAGGCCGAGGTGCCCGAGCGCGAGAAGCTCCCGGGCGACTGGAAGGCCAAGACGGCGCTGCAGCAGCTGTGCATGCTGCGCTGCCTGCGCCCGGACCGCATGCTCAACGCCATGACCATTTTCATCGGCGAGCAGCTCGGCGAGAAGTACACGGGCGGCCTGTCGCCGCCCTTTGACGTCTCGTTCAAGGAGACGTCGTCCGCCACGGGCGTCTTCTTCATCCTGTCCCCGGGCGTCAACCCGATCGCGCAGGTCGAGGAGCTCGGCCTGAAGATGGGCTACACGTACGACAACGAGAAGTACCACATGGTATCGCTCGGCCAGGGCCAGGAGCCCATCGCCGAGCAGGCCATGATCGACGGCGCCAAGAACGGCCACTGGGTCATCCTCGAGAACATTCACTTGGTTGTCAAGTGGCTCAAGAAGCTCGAGGCGGTGATGGAGCAGTGCGCCCTCGAGGCGCACGAGGACTTCCGCTTCTACCTCACGGCCGAGCCCGCCGGCTCGCCCGAGTACCACATCATGCCGTCGGGCATCCTCCAGCAGTGCATCAAGATCACCAACGAGCCGCCGTCCGGCGTGCAGGCCAACCTCCACGCCGCCCTCGACTGCTTCTCGCAGGAGGTGCTCGAAAGCTGCGCCCGCGAGAACGAGTTCCGCCGCGTCCTCTTCGCCCTCGTCTACCACCACGCCGTCATCCTCGAGCGCCGCAAGTTTGGCCCGATCGGCTGGAACGTCAACTACCCCTTCAACAAGGGCGACCTCGTCGCGTCCAAGGACGTGCTCTTCAACTACATCGAGTCCAACTCGATTGTGCCGTGGAACGACCTCCGCTACCTCTTCGGCGAGATCATGTACGGCGGGCACATCACCGACAACATTGACCGCCGCCTCGAGTCGACGTACCTGCTCGAATACCTCAAGCCGGAGATGCTCGACGCGGACATCGAGCTCGCCCCCGGGTTCCTCGGCCCGCCGCCGATGGACTTTGAGGAGTACCACGCGTACATTGACGAGAACCTGCCGCCAGAGAGCCCGTACCTCTACGGCCTCCACCCCAACGCCGAGATCGACTACCTCACCAACACGAGTGAGCGCTTGTTCACGGAGGTGCTCGGGATGCAGGCGACCACGTCCTCGTCCGACTCTGGTGCGCCCTCCAAGGCGGACGTCGTGAAGGAGGCGCTGGAAGAGATGCTCGAGAAGGTCCCCGACACGTTCAACATGTTCGAGATGGCGCAGCGCGTCCCGATCGAGGAGCGCACCCCGTACATCAACGTCGCCTTCCAGGAGGCGTCGCGCTTCAACCGCCTCCTCCACGCCATCGGCAACGGCCTCCGGGAGGTCCGCCTCGGCCTCAAGGGCGAGCTCACGGTCACGCCGGCGATGGAGTCGATCGAGAACGCGCTCTACTTTGACACTGTCCCGGACCACTGGGGCACCGTCCTCGGCCCCTCCACCAAGCCGCTCGGGGCGTGGTACATGGACGTGCAGGACCGCTACAAGAAGCTCGAGGCGTGGATCGGCGACTTTGCCCTGCCCTCGTGCGTGTGGCTCGGCGGCATCTTCAACCCGCAGGCCTTCCTCACCGCCATTGCGCAGCAGACGGCGCGCAAGAACGAGTGGCCGCTCGACAAGGTCGTCCTCACCGTCGATGTCACGAAGAAGTTCAACATGGAGGACTTTGGGACGCCGCCGCGCGAAGGCGCGTACCTGTTTGGCCTGTACATGGCCGGGGCGCGCTGGGACGTGCAGACGGGGCTGATCCAGGAGGCGCGCCTCAAGGAGCTCGTCCCCAAGATGCCCGTCATCTTCTGCAAGGCCATCCCCGTGGACAAGCTCGACAACAAGGGCACGTGCGTGATCCCGACGTTCAAGACGGTGACGCGCGGCCGCGCCAAGGAGAACGTCGCCGTCGGGCTCTGCCCCGGCTTTGTCTGGTTCTTCAACCTCAAGACCAAGGCCCACCCCAACAAGTGGATCCTCGCCGGCTGCGCCATGACCCTCTCCGACTAGAAGAGGGGAGAGGGGCGCCGCCACGGGCGACAGCATAGAGTAGCAGCTAGCAGGCAGTACAGAAGCGCCACACGCAAGCCAGCGAGCAACCCCAAACGCAACGCAACGCAACGCAACGCAGGCGTTGCCATCCCTATCGGAACCGGACACGGTGGAATGCGAAAGCAGGCCCCCTTTGGTGTCGGGCCCCCGGTGGAGATGCAACGCGGTGCCGTGCACGGCACCACATACAACGACGACGTGCACATGCTCTCTGGATTGCACAATGGACTCTGTGTCAATATTTGAATTCGT
>Ga0307402_10000068_pt1 | contig 9842 bp, 8 predicted proteins | sample SouOceMetPS10329_FD_200442 | JGI IMG/M metagenome (GOLD analysis project Ga0307402, IMG submission 200442) | Metatranscriptome of marine eukaryotic phytoplankton communities from Antarctic Ocean - PS103-29 (Eukaryote Community Metatranscriptome) | ecosystem: Environmental > Aquatic > Marine >... | reverse complement strand
GTCGAAAATTGGCACAGATGAGCTTCATGGCATCAGGTCGCACCTGATGCAAGCAGAAACAAGATTGTGCAAGCCAGGAACAGCCATCTATCTTGAATGCGTTTCGAAGGAGGCAGCGCAGTACACAGATGTCATTGTGTACACGAAGTCTTCTCTCGTTGAGCAAACCACACCGGTGGCCGTATCATTGGTTGACAACTTCCGCATGATCAGTGATGTGACATTCCCAGACTTCGATCTTGACATGGGTGATTTGGGTGGATTATTGACATGGCTCCCTCCACTAGATTTGGTTGGAGTGACTCACTACATGATTTACTTTGCGGAGGCGGTGTACCATGTGCCAGATCCAGTGCACAAAGTGCAGGCGATAGACGAGCCGATCCTCACAAACAGGATTCACACCATCAAAACAGAGGTAAGGCAGCTCTCAGGAAGTGCGGAGGACGCTGACGGAAGATTGAAAAGTTGCATCGTCGCATGCGAGGCTACATCTACAAGTTCTTCCAATTCATTTACTTCCACCTCGAAGCTTGAATCTACAATCTCTTCTGCTTCCGCGCCCAATTCAACTTCAGCCAGTCTGCAGGGACAATCCTCGAATATGACTGGAAGCAACATGAGCAGCAAGCAGTTTCGGCTGGCGAGCATGTCAAATGGGACGACACAAGAAGACATGATGAATAGATCTGCAGATATAGGTGGAGCGAATTGGACTCATTCGTCAGTCCTGAGCAAATCCATGTTTGGCATTCTCTTGAGCAAGTCATTGGATCACTTGCAGCAGGGACGCAATGTGAGCAACCTTTCAAGCTGTGTCGACCAGTGTCTTTCCAACTTCCAGCAAATGGTTCGAGCGAAAGCGGAAAGCATGAAGACAATGGTTACCAGCACCACCAACACAACAACGACAACATCAACGACAATGACCACCAGCACTTCCAACACAACCACGTCCACGTCGACGAATACATCGACTACGACCACAATGCCATCACAAATACGTGGGAGTCTCCAGCTCGAAATGGTATTTCCTGCGAATGTCACAGCAATTGGTTTTGTGATGGACTCCCAGGTCAAGAAAGGCATGCAAAAGGGCATTGCTAAATCGCTTGGCGTTCCTTTTGAATGGGTTGGAGTGGTGCTAAGAACCAGAACCAGCTCTGGTCGTCTCGTAGCAGCATCAGAAAACATCCATGTGCATTTCACAGTCACGGTCCCTCACGACTCCGATCCTTTCAAGACAGGAGCAATTCTGGACGTTGTCATCAACAATGCCACAAGTCAACTTGAAAAGTCACGGTGGAGCGCAATTATTGGCACCTCCATCACGCAGCAGACAGCCCAGAGTTTCCTAGCCATGTTGCAGTTCGTGCAAGTGGACTACACCACTTCGACGACCTCGAACACAACGACAACCACGACGACGACCTCAACGACCAGCACCACCAACGCAACAACAGCGACGTCAACGACCACAAGCACCACCAACACCAGCACGACCACCCTCAGCACCGCCACGACCACTAACACGAGCACGACAACATCAACGAGGGCGACCACTTCCAACACAACCACGAGCACGTCGACGAATACGTCGACAACCACCACAATGTTTCCACAAATACGTGGCAGTGTCCAGCTCGAAATTGTGTTACCTGCAAACGTCACTGCAATGGGCTTTGTTCAAGATCCCCAGGTCAAGATAGGCATGCGAAAGGGAATTGGCAAATCGCTTGGTATTCCTTTTGATTGGGTTGATGTCATACTCACAATCACAACCAGCTCGGATCGTCTCGTACCAGCATCAGAAAGCATCCATGTGCATTTCGCGATTACAATCCCCGGACGGTTTGATCCCTTCAAGACAGCGACAATGCTGGACGTTGCCATCAACAATGTTACAAGTCCAAGTGAAAAGTCACAGTGGAGCGCAATTATTGGAACCTCCATCACCCAGCAGACGGCCCAGAGTTACACGGCCATGCTGCAGTCTGTGCAGGTGGACTACACCACGAGGACGACCACCAACACAACGACAACAACAACCACGACCACAGTAATGGCACGAATCCGTGGCAGTCTCCAGCTCGAGGTGACGTTACCTTCAAACGTCACAGCGATGGACTTCGTGCAGGATCCCCAAGTCAGGAGAGGATTCCAAAAGGGCATTGCTACATTGCTTGGCGTTCTTTCGGATTGGGTTGAGGTGGTACTCACAGTCGTCAACGGCAAGCGCCAGCAAGCATCCATGTCGCCGCTTGGCAGCATCAGCAACACCAGCTCCGCACGCCGTTTGTCAGCATCAGCAACCATCCTTGTGGAGTTCACAGTCATAATTCCCCAGGACTCTGAACCCTTCAAGACTGCGGCAATTCTGGACGCTGCCATCCAAAACGTAACCAGTGCATATCAAAAGACCCAGTGGAGCATCGTCATTGGAACGTCCATTTCCCAGGAGACTTCACAGAGTTACACTGTCGTGTTGCAGTTTGTGCAAGTGGACTACACTACTACATCCACTACGACGTTCAATACCACGACTACCAATTCGTCAAATTTCACGGTTGGTAATGTCTCTTCTTTCTTCGACACGTACTGGTTGAATTTGAGCAACGTCACGACAAACCCACCGACTACAATGTCATTTGAGGGTCGTACGTTCTTGGCAAGGACAGATGTCGGTACAGATAATTTCACAGTCTCCGTCAACACAGGGCTTCTCAGGTTCACGCATCTCTTGATTTACACTGGGACTTCGCTTGTCGAGCAGACAACACCCGCGTCTCATATAATCTTCGATGCCATCGCAAGCGTGTCAGGAATCCACTTTATCGACAAGGACCTGGACGAGAACGATCTTGGCGGCCTCATCACTTGGACCAGACCAGAACCAATCTTGGATTATCTCGGCGGCAATCCAGTAGGGTCGGGCTTCTTCTCGGAGCGCGTCCACACTTACAGCGTTTATTTGGCACTTGGCGCAGGCGCAGGGGCTGATGAACGACCAGGTTTGTCAGGCAGTCGAAGGTCGCAGATTAACACTGACCTCCCTGTCCACAAGGACACCAGAATGGATTATTCGCCAGAGACCGCCATGGCATTTTATGACCACATTGCTGTCTACACGAAGTCGACATTGGTAGAACAGACGACTCCCGTGGCATTCATCATTCCTGACACCGTGGCCTCAGTGTCTGGCATAATGTTCCCTGACCAAGATCTCGATGAGACTCACCTTGGGGGTTTGCTTTCTTGGACGCCCCCCGACGATGAGAGCCAAGTCACTCACTACATCATCTACTTTGCTGATGAGCGGTGCACACCCCTCACCACCAGCACTATGACGACCAATGTTACATCAACCACTAGCACCACGACTAGCATGACCAATGTGACAACCACTACCAACACTACCAGAACTACCACCTCCACTTCGACTAGCACTAACACAACACTATCAACAACCACCACCACTAACACATCCACGACCACCACGACGACTTCGACAACCCTCTCAATCACGACAACTACCACAAATACCAGTACAACAAATACAACCAGCACAACAACAACCACCACAACCACCAGCACCACAACCACCAGTACCACCACGACCACCACCATCAACACTACCAGCACGACCAATTCCACAACATCGACCACAACCGCTACTACCACTACTAACACCTCTACCTCGTCAACGACCACCACCACAAACAGCACAACCACAACAACAACAACCACCACAACCACCAACATCAGCACCAGTACAACAAATACGACATCGAGTACCACAACCGTATGGACAAGTACCAACACAACAGCTGCCACGACAACGAACACATCAAGTTTAACGACCCAAAGCACAACAACAACTTCCAATTTAACAACTCACACCAATACCACAAACGTGACGTTTGATATGTGCTTGCCGCTGACTTATTATACAAACACCACCGTGGGAACTAATAACTTCACTGTTCCGGTGGACACACCACTGTTCACATTCACGCACTTTATGATATACACATTATCATCTCTTGTGGAGCAGACAACACCTGTACCGCATACAATTTATGATGCCGTCGCCAGTGTTTCGTCGATTGTCTTTATCGACAAGGACCTTGACAAGGATGAGCTTGGTGGTCACGTCTATTGGACGCAGCCACCTGAATTGATCTCAAAGAGCTCGCTAGGCCAAGGAGGCATCATTCGTATTGTGACGTATGCAATGTACGTGGCCAGAAGCGCAGCTGGAGCGGAAAAATCACAAATTGAGAGCGATATTCCAAACGGAGTCAATGTTGCGCCATTCACACCTGAAACTCCGTGGCACCGGTACTTGTACCAAGATCAGCCCACAGCAGATCACCCAAATGGGACCGAGGTCAAGATCACCCAAACATGGACACACGTTGTGGTGTATACAAAATCGTCCCTGGTCGAGCAGACAACGCCAGTTTCGTACGTCATATCAGATACATCGGCGTCTGTTACTGGTGTGCTCTTCCCTGATTTCGATCTTGATTACAATGATCTTGGTGGTCAGGTATCTTGGAATCCTGTTGGGGACATTCAAGAGGTGACTCACTACACAGTGTACCTGGCCGAGAATGCACTCGCGGCAAATCGCTCATCTTCTGGCAACGTGTCAGTGGGTGATAATAATCATACGATACCTTGTGACACTGCGTTGAAAAAGTTCACTCATTATGTTGTATACACGATGTCATCCTTGGTGGAGCAAACAACAGCAGCGTCGTTTGAAATAGATGATGCGTCTGCCAGCGTGTTGAACCTGAGGTTCTTTGACAAGGACTTGGACCCAATCGACCTGGGTGGGCTCTTCCTCTGGAACCCTCCACCACTACCTGGCATTGAACGCGTATTTTCTTACCATTTAGCATTGTCAGAAGATAAAGCTGGCACAGGCCGAGAGTATGTCATCGTGCCCGGCACAGATGGAAGTACATTGCCTATTGGTACGAACCTCTTGTCCTTTGCTCCCGACACGGGGGGCCTCGCATACAATTATTTCACTGTCTTCGCGCGCTCTCATCTCTGCGAGCAGACGACACCAGTGGCAATTGAAATTATTGATCGGGTGGCAATCGCGTCCAACATCACGTTTGCTGATTATGACCTTGATGAGTATGATCTTGGAGGGACAATGACATGGCTTCCTCCAGTGGAGACGCTCTTGGTAACGCATTATATGGTGTACTTTGCAACTGACGCCGCTGCTACACAACGGGAATTCCTCATGGAGGAAATACATGGCCCCAAAGATGGGAAACTGTTCGCTCCCACAGAGGCGGTACAATTCGCCGAAACGATTGTCCCTACTGGAGGTGTTCTCAATGGCCGCACCAAGGAAGGCACAACTACTGTCGTCATCCCTCCTGATACATACAGGATCAAGCATGGAAAGATAGAGTCATCAATACCTCAAATACCTGAAACCCAATATGCATCCAATGCATCCACCAATGTATCGAATACATCCAATCAGAGTTCTAACGCTTCCATGGTTACTGCTGATGCACCAAGTACTGCCACGGCAGCGATGGGCGGCAAAAACATCAGCAGCGGCGACAACCTCACTCTTCCAGCAGTAGGAGGCAAGAGCGCCGACGCTGCTGCAGGTGCAGTCGAAAATGTCAACTCCACGACAATATCAACGACGTCAACGACAGTTGCCATAGTGGTATACACCCACTTCTTGGTTTACACGGCGTCGGACCTCTGCGAGCAAACAACACCTGACACTTTACCCATTTATGACGAGGTTGCGAGTATATCGAACATCGAATTCAGGGACAAGGATCTTGATGCAAACCAGCTCGGAGGGTTCTTGGAGTGGCTGCCACCTGCCAGCGCAAGACGCTTGCAGGATTACACAGTGTATGTGGCAATGAGTGCAAAGGGGTTGGCGAGGATTCAGATCAATTCTGTGCCAGTAGGACAAGAGAAAAACGCGATCGCACCCGAGACACCGTCCCCTGCGTATACCACGCTGATGGTCTACACCAGGTCAGCGCTGGCGGAACAGACAACAGCAACAACTGTTCCAATCATAGATGTAGCTTCGTATGTGTCGAACATCACCTTTCCTGATGGCGACTTGGACGAGACTCAGCTCGGAGGTACGTTGATGTGGCAGGCCCCTGCAGATGTCTCTGAAGTCGAATTCTACTATGTGTACTTTGCTGAAGATGCCCTCGCTTTCAACAGGTCCTTCTTTGGCAAAACACCAGTGGACACTGACAACATCACTGTGCCATGGGACACACCTCTGGAGAAGTTCACACACATTATTGTGTACACCATTTCGTCGTTGGTAGAACAGACGGACCTTGTGACACACAAAATCTTTGACATGTTTGCGAGTGTCTCTGATGTCTCTTATGTAGGCAAGGATCTCGACGCCGATCATCTCGGAGGTGTCATCAGTTGGACGCCTCCAGAAGACACCCGGCGTGTGGATGGCTACGTCTTGTACTTGGCGAGGACCTCAGCTGGTGGCTTCGGTGGTGTTGGCAGGTCGTTGATTGGCTACGTTGAGCCGTGGATGTCGGTGTATACAGGCACCAATGATCTCGCAATCTACCCTGATTCAGCTCGCCTTGGCTACGAGTACATGTCTGTCTACACCAGATCATCACTGGTGGAACAGACCACGCCAACTTCTCTTCGCTTCTACGACACCAGCTCAATGGCGACCAACTTGTCCTTCGTCGATGACGATCTTGACTTTTCGGAAATTGGTGGAGCTTGGTATTGGACGACACCAGAGGACTCGACCCATGTGACGCACTACTTGATGTACTTCGCAACAAATGAATCGGGCTACAATCGATCCCTGATTACCAATGTGTCGATTGGCACCAACATCTTGACCTTCCCCGCCGACACACCCATTGGCATTGAACGTCTTGGTGGCCCATCAAGCGTATATTTCACGCACTTATTGGTCTACACACGGTCGCAGTTGGCTGAATCCACAACACCTGCAGCATTATTCCTCGTGGATGCAGACTCCAGTGTGAGCAGCCTCGAGTTCTATGATCAGGACCTCGATTCTGGCCAGGTTGGAGGCACAATAAGATGGACGCCGCCTACCGACATCTGGCGAGTTTTGAATTACAATATATACTACGCCACCTCAACTACAGGATCAGGGAGATCCCAGCATGGCTTTCTCCCTCCAGGCTCTCTCTTTGGACCGGGGCAGACAGCTGTGGGCACCAATTCCATCTTTGTCACACCAAACCATCCTGATGGAAATTTCACACGTATAGTCGTGTACACGCAGTCCAGATTGGCAGAGGAATCGACACCAGTTCAAATTAAGTTGATAGACTATTTCTCGCCAGTTTCTTTTATGACTTTCTTGGACGGCGACTTGGATAGCCTTGAAGTTGGTGGTGAAATTTATTGGGAACCACCAGTTGCCCCACCGACGCTCGAGAGGTACCAAATCTACTTTGCAACTGATACTCTTGGACTTACTCGTTCATCTGTGGGGGCGGCTGTGGTCGGCGGCAACAGCATTAGTCTGCCCGCAAACACTCCGTATCATTCGCATACGCACTTGCTGGTTTATTCTCAATCTGCAATCCACGAAATGACGACGCCATCCTTTGCACTCCTCTCAGACGTTGCAGAGAGTGTTTCGCAAATCGTTTTCGTCGACTACGACCTGGATGCTAACGAGATGTTTGGCACAATCAGTTGGCTCCCTCCTGGAAGTCCGGGCACTCCGGAAGGTGTATTGGCCTACAGTTTGTACTTCGCCTTGAGTCCAATAGGCGAAGGACGGGTCGAGTTTGGTGAAGACGTGGCGGTCGGAAACAATCAGGCCTTGCTTCCTGCAGATTACTCGAGTGTCTCCAACACGGCGGATAGCCAAACTGTGACTTGCACCTTTACTGCTGACTCCATGGTGGACGCAGTATTTTACAATGGGACGGACATCACAAATGCTGTCTCTGGCGAGCGGAAATATTGGAGCTCTGTTAACAGAGTGAGCTTCGTCAAAGTTGCTGGGGCCTATCTGGTTGTCGTCGCCCACAGCACTACAGATCTTGCAGATGCTTGCATTGGATCTGGCTTTCAAATTACTTGCACCGATGGGGTGACAAGTGGGGATGCATGGGAAGCTTTTGGCTCAGCAGATACTGTCGACGCAACCCATATGGCGGGTGGTGGCACTGGTTGGGTGCAGCCGTGCGCCTCCGCTTCGGGCTTCTTCCTCTCAGAGAGCCCCAAATTGACCAAGATCTGGGCGACAAAGGACAAGCACGCAGCCTTCCGGTTCAAAAGTAGCGAGGTCACCGGAGTAATGACCAATGTTTCATTCTCGCATATGGTCATATACACGCGGTCGACGTTTGTAGAGCAGACAACTCCGGTTTCATTTGTTCTAACAGACCTCTCAGCCAGCGTAAGTGATGTGTTCTTTTCTGACAGCGATGACATCGACCAGGGACAGGTGGGTGGTACCTTGCTTTGGAGTCTTCCCGCACGGACGGACGCAGTAACACAGTACGTTATTTACTTATTTGATGCAGTTGGTGGAAGCCGGACGCAATTGGGTGCTGCTTCTCACAGTCAGATAAGCGATTTTAAAGTGCCCAGTAACACAGGAATTAACACGATGTATGGTGGCACATCAGAGAATTACACGCACTTCTTGGTATACACAAGGTCCTCGTTGTTGGAGCAGAGCACACCGCAGTCCATCCCGATCTACGATGACTTCTTGTACGTCTGCGATGATTTGCCAGGCATTACTTGTGGAGAGCCAGGGGGCAATTCGGCCGCAGCAGGTGCTGGGAAGTGCTCACCGAGTGCTGGTTGCAATGATTGTGGCCTGACTGCAGCGCGTCAGAGCGCGGTGAAAAAGGCCATCACACGCAGTCCCATCACCCTCGTGGGAGCTGCTGTCGACAAAGGCACACATATGGCACAGGAGACTTTCGCCCAGTGCGGTATCAGTGCAGATACGACCTTCTACCAGGCAAGGGGCATGGCGAATCCAGCCATAACTGGCTCGCCTAAGTTCATGTGCAAATATGGTTGCTTGGCCAACTTGACTTCGTGCCGGCTTTGCTCACCTCACAGCGAACCTAGCGAAGGCAACTCCACTGAACCAGAACCAGAACCAGCGGCCGATTCTGATGGTTTGAGCATATGGCGATACTTGGCTTGCAGATACCGAAATGTGGAAAATGCTGCAGGCGATGATTTGAAGTATGCGTACGTCTTCGGCAGTGGCCAATTCATTGCCACTGGCGCCGACATGGAGGGCAAGGTCAATTGCGCGGCCATGGCGATGGCAGGGGCCGCAGAGGTCATTGCGCCCTTCGACATTGGCAATATGGAATGCGGGCCTGATGCGTGCCTGCTCAGCTTGGTGGATACATGAGAGAGCGCATGGGTCAAGCAAGCTCATCTGGAGAGAGAAGATACTGTGTGTTCTTCCTGCTGTTCGACATGTGGCGGGCCATGACAGTTGGCCGGTCGATGCATGTTTTTATAAAGCAAGAGCTCCGAGAGCGGCGAGAGGCTATCACAGGATAGCCAATCTGCCAGCCAGCACTCCATATGGCTGTGGAGATGTTGGGCATTGTAGGCGACGTCTTCAGTAGGTGTAGTGAAGACGTGATCAGTTTTCAAGAGGTGACATCCGTTCTGCTTGGCGAGCAGAGCCGAATATGCCTCTTCCGCATCGCGTGGCGCGGTGCTCACCGCGCCGAAATGTGGTGCACATTTTTCCATGCATAGGACCCAGCAAAGAGCTGGCCTGTCAAAGTTTGAGAGGCCGGGCTGAAAAG
>Ga0307402_10000063_pt1 | contig 9885 bp, 1 predicted proteins | sample SouOceMetPS10329_FD_200442 | JGI IMG/M metagenome (GOLD analysis project Ga0307402, IMG submission 200442) | Metatranscriptome of marine eukaryotic phytoplankton communities from Antarctic Ocean - PS103-29 (Eukaryote Community Metatranscriptome) | ecosystem: Environmental > Aquatic > Marine >... | reverse complement strand
GCGCCAATTACCATTGCACCCACCAAGGCACCCATTACCTTAACACCCATTACCTTAGCACCCACCAAGGCACCCGTTACCTTTGCACCCATCAATGGGGCACCTACCGCTGCACCCATCACCATTGCACCCACCAAGGCACCCATTACCAGTGCACCCATTACAAAATCACCAACACCTATTCCTACCGGTGCACCCATTACCAAAACACCCATTACCACTACACCCATTACCACTTCACCCGTTACAAAATCACCAACACTTTCTCCTACCACCAAGAAACCTACTCTATTTCCAACAAAAGAACTCACAAAAAACCCGTCCGGACGGTTCACCTCTTCTCCTACTATACCTTCAAGTACGGCCCCTTATGTTACCAACCAGTTGACTTATACATTTACTGTGGTGGGTAATTTCAAAATGTGTTACTGTTGGCATGATAGATTTCAGGGTTTATACGACAAAAGCACAACCACAACCAAAGATATCATTTTCCCCACTAAGGCGCCTGTAACTGCTGCGCCTGTAACTGCTGCGCCTGTAACTAAATCGCCTAATGCTGGTCGTCGACTACTTGCTACCACACAGTTTATCAGTACCAATTACATAAACTCCTCTGTCTCTTCTTGTACTTCTGATATGTATCGTTGGCAAACACGATTTGGTGTAAAGGCTGGATATATTTTGGTTCACGATCTGTACTTCACTACGTCATTTCCGTCAACTGGTACGGTACAATCTACCAGAATAGCAGTGATGGCTACTACTTCCGAAAAAATTGGATTCACATCTGTACAAACAAATTTTAGGGACGGCTTGTACACGGCCTGGTTTCAGAAGTATAGTGATGTATGCTCACATCTTGACCAAACTTCGAAATTCACGCCGACTGTTAGTAGATTTGGTTCTCAGAACAGTGGTGCCATTGAACATCAATTCAATTTCGGGAATGGATTTGCCCGATGTTCTACTTCTAATCGCAGGGTTAACGGATTTGCATCTATTGAGGAAGAGTTTTTCTACCGCCTATGCGTGAGCAAGAGCTCCAATCCAACCCTAGATTTCCAAAACATCATGGTCACTGTCACTGATATATACATTATGAAAGGATATCAAAATCCCGTTGTAACATCTGCTGCACTGTCCCCCACGGTCAAATTTAATGAAGCGTGTGGCTTCCTGTGGAGTGAAAGAAACTGGAGGTTGGCATCTTACTTCGTATTTGTAGACAAGTCACAGATGTGCAACAGTTACGACGAGACTGATAAGACTCATACCGAACTAGTCGAATATACGATGTACGATGGATCTTTAATCAGGTTCTTTCTGGATGACCTCGACTACCCCAGCCCAGTGGTATTTAGTGAAGCACCCAACTACAGGACCGGTTACCGTTTATGTCTGTATCCTCAAGTAGGTACCATAGCTGCTTGGGCAGATTTGACTGCTTTTCAGGAGACAAAGTGGATCGATTATCCCAGTGTAGCGTTATACCCCGTTTCCAAACATGTTCAACTTTCAACTAAAAATGTTGACCAGTATGCACTGTCATCAGCGTCCTGCTTGTTAGGATACTTGGGGTGTAAGTGTGATAACACTGATGCTAATTCCGCTCCCACATGTGGATCCGACCTTTACTACCGAGGTGTAGATCAAACTGCCGGTGGGGCTGTTGCTGAATGTGACATCAACAGTAACTTATGTGTCATGCCTACGAGACTGCTGTGGGGTTTGCGAGAAACATACAGTACCTCGACAGTGTCACAGTGTCCGTCGTCTATGCCTTGCGCCAATCCTGGACCTAAATCTGGCAATGGCAGGGAAATGCTCATTCGGTTCGATATTAATGACCTCATGACACAAGATTTTATCAGGTTTGTCCGTAGTTCTGATTCCTGTGATGTAACGCAGGGTGCAACCCAGTGGTCTTCTGTTGTTGAATCAAATGGTTTGATTTCTGTCGACACAAATGTGTTGGGTTCAGATAGTTCGTATCGTCTTTGTGTCAAATTAAGTGCCACCTCCCTGATACTCGATTATTACAGCACTGGCTTCACCATTAGCAGCCAAGGCACCGCAAGCCCAACCCACCGAACATTAAAGCCCACAGTTTGGAACAACCGCGGAAATACCCTCACCTATTCCCCGACCTTGGTAAACCCTGTGTTTCCAAATCCATTTACTTCAGACTATCACAATCCAGCTTATGGTCAAAATATGAATAGTTTATATATCCTTTCTACCACGAAAAACAATGTGCTGTATACACAATGGACCAACTTCTCCCTTGCGAATGTCCTCGCATCGGATACTCTGCGTGTGTACCGCGACAAAGCAAGCCGACTTCAAACCACAACATCCTACGAACCGGACCAAATATGCACGCCTAATTGGTTTTTAAGTGGTAAATTTGAAGTTAACGACCTCGTTATGGAGGTTAAAGTCAACAAACAAACGAGTGATACTACCGATACAGGTGCCACGGCCATATCCACTGTGGAATTTCCTGCTCTTGCAAAGGGCTACTACACTGCTTGTTTTTGTCGAGCAACACCTTCCAAGAGATGTCAAATGACACCTGCCGGTATGATCTATTCTTCTGCCGCTCGACGTGTTAGTGTTATGGGTGTTGGATCAATTGATTCATCTTTCCGAATCACCCCGTTGTTGGATTATGAAGTTTCCAAAAATCTATTTAATGCCAGCAATAGACAATACATCACTGCGGATCACTTCTGTCTCTCCAATTTTTCTTCTACTGGTTTAACAACAACCAGTGCTTGTGGTTCCTGTAGAGCACAGGGTCTCACAAACCAAGAATCACAAGAATTTTCTTTTGAGCTCACGGATGGCTCATTTCCGCTTATAATTACGAACGAAGTTGAGCATTCAACAGGCAATGACGATCGGGTTTACAATTTGTGTTTTGCGGACCCGATGTTGCTCCAGTTTGACACATCCAGCAATAACACTCACATCAGCGCCGAAAGGAAGACGGTCAACCAAACTGAATGGTGGCTTGATACCTGGGGCTATGGATTGATAGGTACGGTGTATCTATCTGATCTCAAGTTCCAGTTTGAAGCCAATGGTGGGTTCTCTGTTCAACGGACCTCTTATTCTGTTAACGTCCAGTCAAGTTCCATGATAAAGCTAAGTTTTTCCTCACACAAAGACGTTATCCGACTGAATGACAAATTTAGGTTTACTGCCACTTCATATGCATGCTCTGTTGAGGGATCAATTTTAGGCGCCTCAACTCAAGAGTCGGATGTTCCTTCCAACGGTGGGATCACTTTGCTATATTTATCTGGATCTGTTCCTCCTGGTCGCTTTTATCGAATGTGTGTGAAAGCCCAGCCAAGCTTGGTTCAACGCGATTTTGGTGTAGATTTTGGTGTTTGGGTTACTGATGTTATTGTGTCTTCAAACAATTTCAAATTTTTTAAAAGTTTCCACCTTTCGCTTGCGTCCATCCAAACTCTCGAATCTGGCGATGAATTTTTTCTACTCCATGTGGACAAGAAGTATTGCAGTGAGTACTCCACTCTAACGGCAGGCTGGGTTTCTCCCAATATTGGCGTCTTCAACTACAGTCACTATCACAACATGGGTAAAATGCCCCAAATAACTTATTCCATGGATCAAGATAATGTTGTTACCAAAAATATTCCTCTTGGTTACGCAGGATACCGTTTGTGTGTCAAGCGGTCATCACCGGGTGACGATGTCCAACCCGCTTACCTCGATTTGGCTGGTCTCATTTTTAATCCAGAAGGATCAATGCATCTGTCTAGTACGTTGTTTCCAAAATTGCCGAGTAAACTGAGAATTCTGAGTGGTTTAACCAGGCAAGACTCAACGGCGACGTTGGCTAGTTTTACAATTCAGACTGCTGACGTCGTGTGGTTTAAGCGTGCTGATCAAAAGTCCTGTGCCGTTGCTACATGGAACCAGAGACGAGTGATAGCAAGTGTATTGGGAGACAAGTACACCAGTAGATCTCACACTCTCCTCGCAGGCGATTTTAGTTACGGCTATGTCGAATTCTCTGTGGATTTTAGCAACACTGATGCTTCGCAGGTACCTTTTAGGTTGTGTGTAGAAAGGAAGAGCTGGACAATTGACTCGGATGGTAGCACTAGTTTGGTTCAAAGTATCGTTCAAGACTACCCCGATGTGATGCTGACGGTGTCTACCACCATTTCGACGACCACGAAATCCCCAACAACTCTCACATATCTGAAAACTCTCACATATCTGAAGCCATCGGTAACACCCAACTCTCCCCAGATTGTTCGATCTGTGTCGTCTGCAAGTAGACAAAATCAGTTCACGTGGAGTTTTTCTGGTGGTACAGTCAATCCCACTGCCGACAAACTTGCCATTGTCACCGTTACGTCGACGAACAGAATCAGCACGTGCAGTGGCTCAACATTATTTCAAGATCCTGTGCTTCTACTACCAGCCGCCGTCGGTGCCGGTCAGGTTTCCAGTCCTGCAAACACTCCGATATTCAACTCTTTAGGATCCGGGAAATATCTTATTTGTTTTTGCCATGCTTCCTCATCTATAACAGGGGACTGCTCCAATGAACTTGGTTGGCGTCAGACTGTCGGTATTTTATACAGTTTTGCTATTTCTTCTGTAGATGTTGCTGTGAGCAAGCTTTCTTCCGACCTAATTTCGTTCACTCTGTGGTTCGATCAAGCGGTTGATTCCAACATGAGAATCATGGCAATTGATGGCGGTGACTTGTCGAGTTGTGGTAATTCAGGTCAATCCGCAAAAGTGTCCATGAGAGAAGGGTCAAGGGCGTTTAACCAGCTTCGACCTTTATCAGAGGTCTCGGACACGGGTGTTAGTTTAACTTCCGGTCTCACTATGTCGGCCTTTTACAACAACGCAGAGCAGGGTTACTACCCATTGTGCTTGTGTACACATACACCGTGTGATCAAGACAATGCATTTGGAGGTTATCAAGGCATGGCTACACTTGTAATTCACGATATCAAGCTTTCTGGTTTGGACGTTTTGACGCTTAATGCGTCGATAACAAGAATCGTCCACATCACCTTTACATGGACTAAACTACTTGTTGCTGGTGATGACCAACTTTGGTTTGCTCGTAATGGTTGTGGCCTCGGTTCGCATTCTGTTTCTGCAAACTTGACAGCTGTTCAGCCTGTTCCAGAATCTGGAAGTCTCTTGGAGGTCAACTACACAATGTCAAGTGCTTCTATGGATGTTAACAAACTGTGTGTGAAGCGGAATATGACGTCTAAAGTGTACACATTTTCTTCTGTCGGTTTTGTCGTAACCGATGTTAGTTTGAGTGTCGTCTCTCCAAGTTCTTCTGCTACACGCACCCCGATTCGTATCAACTATAAAACTGGACTGGTGCTTGCCACAACTCCAGCTAATCGTATAATTTTTTTTAGGGTAACATCCCAGACTTGTGACTCTGCGTGCGTCAGTAGTCAGTCTGGGACTTGCACCATATCAGCGAATTCCCTCCAGTCTTCAGGACATGAACTCAGAATCACTGGTCTGGATTATCCATTTGACTTTGGGAAAGTATCTCCACTTAATGCTTATCGACTGTGTATTCTTCTAGACAAAACGGCTTCCGATCCAAAGCCTTTTCTGGATCTGTCCCTTGCTCGAGTGTACCCAATACCTCCGCAGACAGACTTTTACTCGACAAATGGCGCTGTATTGTATCAGGACCTTTATGCTGTAAGTTTTCAAACAGGAGCTATTTACTTTCGAAATACTGACGTCCTGTACTTTCGACGTGTACAAAGCCCCTGTGAGCAAATCTCCAGTCCATTCAAAGGGGATGTTAATTCTTCCAGTTCGTTCTCATATGCGAGTAAATCCGCACTGGTTAACTTTTCGCAAGTTAACCGCACGGGCATCCCGTTTCGCTTGTGTGTCAATTCTATAAATGGTGTCCTAGACTACGATAACAAAAGGATATTTATGACAGACGTGTTGGTGCTCACCAAGATCTGTCGTCCATCGCAGACTTGCCAAGTTCATCTAACTGTTAAATCGCCTGAAAGCTTTTTTCTCTCCCAAACAGGCACATCAGCCCAATTTTGGTTTCAGAGACCTGTAGCTTGCGATTTCGCTGGGGGTGCATCGCAGGCTGATCGCTCTGGTGCAGTATCTTTTTCTAACTACGACATTAACTCTTACTCGGTTGACTTTCGTAGCACTTTAACCTCTTTATCAGAGCCTCTAAAACTGTGTGCCCGCAGGGGGGGTGTTATTGCAAATTTTCCCACTGTTCAATTGTATGTCCTCGATGTGCAACTTACCAAGATCTCCGGATTTGGCAACAGTTTTCTCACCAAATATATAGTCCCCAGCATGAACACTGCTGTTGCCATTACGGCTAATCAAGCCAGTTTACCTTCTGGGTCTATTACATGGTTTCAAAGAAGTTCCACAATCTGTAGCAAGCCCGCAGCCCCTACTACTAATCAGACTTCCACAACGCTGTCAGACACAGTCATCAACCAGCTTTTGCATTACGATTTTTCCAAGGTATTTATTGCCCCAAAGGAGTTTGCACCTTTTCGGTTGTGTTTCGAACACAATAATAATGTAATCGACGCTTCCAACGTTGAAGTCACGGTTCTCCGTTACACGGTAGAACCTCAATTTTTTACAGTTAAACGTACCGTACGTCCAAGAATTGTTGTGCATCCTGGATCACAAGTGGGTATATCAGATGTCGCGTTCTGCAGAGAGGATACTCCGTGTCCTTCCAGCTTGCCAGTAGCCTCTAACGTGAATTGCTCTCAAAAGGGTTTTTATGTTGAAAGTGGAATCAATATGGAGTTTTGGAATGTTCTTTCTCAAGGAAAATTGATGAGATTGTGTGCCTTGTATAGTGATTCAAGGAAAGTTGTTGACTTGTACCCTGTGGGTGTGTATGAGGGATCGTTGACACTTGATCGGGTCTATTTAGACGGGACACTGACAAACAATTTAATAACAGTAACGTGGTCCTCAGTTTTGAATGCCACTAGTTCAAATTCGGCGACAAGTGAAGTTTGGTTCGTGGCCAAGGACAATTCTTGTACCTATATGAACAACTCGGTGACTCATACTGGCAAAGTTGTAGTCAAAGCTGATTCTTTCGGGGGATCTTACGACTTTTCACAGTTCATTGGTACTACAGCCAAGTTGTGTGCCACTGTTGGAAATGAGGTGAAAGAGTTTTCGGAAGTTAAAGTGTATCTTTTCACGATCGCCATTGGTGCCACATCCGTCCGAGCTGCCGCAGCACAAAAATTCATTGTCAACTACAACACAGTCGTTGCACTGGGATCAAATGTAACTGCCTTCATGTCTTCAGATGCCAAGTGCAATAGTACTGGTTCCTCTGTTACTCCTTCCGTTGCGAGTAAATCCGGTGCTGTGCACGAATTCGATTTTTCCAATGTACTGCCAAGCATGGACAAGTGGATTCTTTGTCTACAGAGTAATCTGACGTCTAAAATCTTTGCTCTCGATTTTGCTTCAGTGTATGTAGTTGATATTGGAAATCTGGGAACACCCTCTGTGACAAATGCAAATTCTCAGATTTTGTCTCTGGATTCATCGAGCTCTCTGCTTCAAAACGACACCGTTTGGTTTTCTAGTTCTGGTTGTTCTAGTATGGATGTCCAAACAAGGTCTTCTGAGATTGTGTACATCACAAACCAAGACTATTCATTCAACTTTGCTAGTGTCACCTCATCTCTGACGAATATGTTCAGCATGTGTGTTTCTAGAAATCCCGTATTTAGCTATTCGAGTTCATTTGTCTATGTCTACCCAAACATGCAGCTTGGTGGTCCGTATATAACAGGCAGTCGATCCGTTGTTACATCTGCTTTGAAGGAGTTTCTGGGAACCGCCGATATTGACTTTGTGGTTAGTACCGCCAATTGTGATACTGGGTCTTTCGTTAAGTCATCTACAACGACCTTCAATTTTACTGATCCTGGTACCTATCGTTTGTGTGGTAAGGATGCTGGTGCTGTATTCGATGTGTCAAGTGTTACTGTGATCATTCAATCCTGTACGGAAGTCTGCTCAATGACCAAGTCAACGGGTGTTTGTGATGCTCAAACAGGAAAATGTACTCAGTGCCTGTCTCGGTTTTCTGGAGATCGCTGTCAAACTTGTAGTGTTGGATACTCTGGTGCTAACTGCGACCTGTGCGATACAGCAAAAATGTATCACTGCTCGTCTTTGCCTGTAAACGCTTTGCCCGTCCCATCCAACCAAGCACTTGCTTGTGGTCAAGACAGTTCGTGTACTCAGTGCACCTGTAACGGTCATTATGACAATGGTGTGGCAGATCGATGTCCTGGGAATAAGTGCATCTGTGAAGCTGGCTACACTGGTGATGCATGCCAAGATTGCGACGTTGATCACTATAAAATTGTTAATAACAATACCAATGTTTTCAGCTGTAATCAATGCGCAGATAAATGTAATAAACGTGCTACTTCTTGTACATCTAGTTTATGTCAGTGTACAGGAAATTTTGATTCGTCCTCTGCTTGTGCATTTTGCTTGTCCGGTTTTTCATTAAATGTAACTGCCGACACCTGTCAACGGACTGCGTCACCGTCGATGGCTCCTAATACACTTGCCCCCTCGCTTGCTCCCTCGCTTGCTCCCTCGGAGGCCGTTGATCCATGCGCCAGCGAGATGGATAATACGGAGTACGAGAACCAAGGTACTGATAACGGAGTACCAGTACGAGAACCAAGTACTCAGTGTACTGATTGGCAAAAAGCTTCTTACTGTACCGATGTTCAGTATTCCGTCTTTATGACTCAAAATTGTGCTAAGACATGTTGTCAAGCTTCTGTTGCTGCTAAAGCCACAGATGTTGCTGTGTGTTCTCAAAGTGATGTTCTCACATATGAAAAATGTATCAATTGGGCCAAAGCGGGTTTTTGCGGTGACAATACGTATGCTAGTTACATGAAGGATAATTGTGGTCTTACCTGCTGTGAATTTGAAAAAGCCGTCGCCACTGATTGTACCGAAACTGACAGTGGCAAGTACACAGACACACAATGTAATGCTTGGGCTGCTGCAGATTATTGTGAAAATAGTCAGTATAAGAACTTCATGGCTGAACATTGTATCTCTACCTGTTGTAAGAACAATATTGGTTCCTGTTTGATACCAGATATCAAGGGCGACGTGGAAAGCTCTCAATGCCCTGGTTGGGTTGCCGCAGGTTACTGTCAGGGCCAATATCAAGGCCACATGGAAACAAATTGTGCCAAATCTTGTTGCAACAAAATCAACAAAATCTGTAGAAATCAAGAAGATACGACTAAGTGCGAATCTTGGGGTGGACAAGGTTTCTGTCAGTCAGATGACTATAATTTGTTTATGGTCAATAATTGTGACAAAACATGTGGAAGTTGTGGGAAGAACGTAAAATCTTGTAGCACTGGTAGACAAGTTGATATTCATGGTATTGCCTGTAAAGACTTTCAGACACAAGGATTTTGCAAAGTAGCCAGCTATTGGAATGAGTATATGCAAAAAAATTGCGGTGCTACCTGTTGTGATGCCTGAAAACTGCAGGCCGGAGTTTTTTCAAGGTTCTGTTTTGTAATTGCAAAACCCTACAGTAGTTTTCTATTATTATGTTCATTTTTTTCGTACCTGCGAAGTTCGTTGAGTACGTAGTTTTTTTTAGTATTTTGTTCTTTTTTTGCCTTTGAAGTTCGTTGAGTACATAGTTTTTTAGAATTTTTTTTTTTTCGTACCTCCGAAGTTCGGTGAGTAACACCTGTACATCTGTTCTAAATCTAGTTCCTCAAGTTCTATTCAACATTAAATTTTATGTACTTT
>Ga0307402_10000062_pt1 | contig 9975 bp, 1 predicted proteins | sample SouOceMetPS10329_FD_200442 | JGI IMG/M metagenome (GOLD analysis project Ga0307402, IMG submission 200442) | Metatranscriptome of marine eukaryotic phytoplankton communities from Antarctic Ocean - PS103-29 (Eukaryote Community Metatranscriptome) | ecosystem: Environmental > Aquatic > Marine >... | reverse complement strand
TTTTGGCTCAAGCTCATTTGTTTTTCAAGGGCCTTGCCCCCGCGCATGGTTGTAGATCTGCCCACGTGCGCCGCACGCTGTGGCGGGCATTGACTATGACTGGCCAGCTGTTGCCGCCTATGAGTGCCAATAGCCAACGAGGGAGCAGTGTGCCATCCATGCTCGCGGCCGATAGCCGGGCACGTCGTGGCGCGGGAAGAGGGTCATTTGGCCAGCAGGCCTGGCAGGCCTTTCGACTGCTTCCGCTTCTGCTCATCCCGACAAGGGCCTATGTGCAGCAGCAGTACTTGGAGACAGAGACCGTCAGCCAAGATGCCATCAATTCTGTCCAGACTCCGTATCCAGTGACCTTGAACACTGCAGTGGACAAACAGACCTGGACAAATAAGAACCAGAACTGCCGCAAGGACAGTAGCATCCGCATTGAGTTCAATGAGAATGTCAATGTTGGGCTTGGCTACATCACCTTCCAGCCCCCCATTGTGATTCTTGGCTCGTCCACTTCTGCTGCGACTACACTCACAGTTCCAAGTGGCGACGTCACAGTCAGCGGCAAGTCCCTTTTTATCAATGCCGGTAATCCGCGAGGAGTCGTCTTCGCGGAGGCTACCACGTACACCGTATCTTTCGACGCAGGAGTGGTCCAGGACACAGGCGCTGTTGTGGATACAAATGCTGCCTTCTCAGTGCAGTTCACCACCGGGGACTTCACGAAGCCGACGTATATGTCTATCGCTCCAACAAGTGCCTCCAATGCCGTCGCCACAAGCTCCAGCATCGTCATCACATTCTCAGAGAACGTGCAGGCCTATTCGGCAGGCGGCCAGAAGGTCTCAGTCACAAACACCTATCAGCGTGCTCCACAAAATGGAGTAGCTGCGCAGTATGCTCCTGTGTGCACATCAGCGTCTGCAATTAAAATCAGTGGTAAGACCGCAACTGTCGCTCTGGGTGCCTCCACTTACGCACTGTTGCCATGCCAGAGGTATGCCATGGCCTTCGAGGCGAAGTGCTTCACTGATACATCACCGAACCGCAATTGGATCAATGTGCTGTTGGCTGCCACCGACTACCACTTCTGGACCAGTTGCATCACTTCCTACAGTCCCTTGCAGACCACGTATGGCCATCTCATCTCCACAGACATAGTGTTGACCTTTGCTGAGGTAATGAAGGCAGGTACTGGCAGCATTGTTTTGACGGCGTTGGGTGAGCCAGCGAAGACCTTTTCTGTGATTGATTCCTCCAAGGTCGTGTTCGACGCCGCGCAGAAGACCGTAAAGATTATTGGAAGCACAGCGCCCAACTACCTTTGCAGTGGATTGACTATGCAGAATTGCAAGGGAAAGCCCATCGACGTAACCATTGCGGCAGGAGTCATTGAACGTCAGAACACCGCCCAAGGAGGGGGTGTTTCAGCTTTGCCGGCAGCCTTGACTACGCAGCTGACAGGCGAAGAGTATCGCTTCACTCTGAAAGCAGCAGATCTGACACCGCCAGAAATCACCATTGTCAGCATGTACAGTATCAGCGAGAGCACTATCCGTATCACCGTGCGGCTGGATGAGTCTGGCACGACCTACTGTCGGGCTTATCCCAAAACCTCATTCACCCCCATATCGCAGGGCGGTTCAGATGTTCCCACGATGACTGATTGCGGCGTTGCTTGCACCAAGGCAATCAAGGCGGATGGCGCCAACCCGAACTATGTTGGACACTCGACATATAGCACGGTCAAGAAGTACGCCGAGCATGAAGTTGATGTCATTTCTCTCACACCAACGATTAACGGCAAATGGTACTGGGTCTATTGTTACTCTTACGACATCGAGATCCCCACTTACAATGAAGTGACCTCGGCACAGATGCTCAAAACTGAGCGATTGGTGCGTACATTGGACACTACACCACCAACATTTGGTACGTTCACTTGTGTGCCCACGCCCAGCAACGAGGAAAGTATCACTGTCACACTTACTCTCAATGAAGGAGGCCGGGCCTACTGCAAGGTCGTCAATCGCGGCTTCGTCAAACCGTCACCCAATGCCGTCATTGCTGAGGGTTTCTTTGCCAACAGCGGCGCAACTTCTTCATTCAACATCCTGGTGAACCAGATTACGACAGGCCTTGGTGCCACTGGTATGCAAGCGCTCTACCGCAAGACCGACTACGATGTGTACTGTTGGGCCCAGGATGCTGAAGGCTATCCATACCATGGCCCCAATGGCATGGCCGACGTGGTATCTTGCCCGCAAAACTATGTCACCACGCTTGACTTGACGAAGCCGAACATGCGCTTTGTCATGGCCGAGTCAATCTCGAGAAGCCAGATATTGGTCACCTTGCAGGTTGACGAGGGAGCGAAGGTCTGGTGCGCAGCTTGGGATTCCGACCCTTCAATCACCAGCAGCAATTACAAGACGAAGATCAAGGGCAACCAGAACAATTGCATGGACAACAAAGGCCGACAATGCGGCTCCTTCTGGGTCTATGACTTGGATGACATCGAGGACTTGAACAATAACGCCGATGGCGTCAGCACGCAGGCCCAGTACGAAGCCACAACCGCTTGGAAGTACAACCAGGATGTTGACATCATTGTTTACAACTTGATTGAGGAGAAGGATTACCCATACATTTACTGTTACGCTGAAGACGACGAAGCAGATGGCGTTGGTGGACAGTCCAATCAAATGATGTTCGATGCTGTCGGCAACGCGGGACCATCCAACGTGGCTACAATCAAGTCGGGCATTGGTACCGTCCAAACTCTCGATGAGTCTCCTCCATCTTTCACAACACTGACTATGCAGGACCCAACCGCCTACAATGATCGCATTATCGTCACCTTCGCTTTGAACGAGGCTGGTACAGCCTATTGCCGCGTCACTCGAACTGATTCCAGTGAGACCACTCTCAGGATCAACCGTATTTTGACGGCCAACTTTGGGACGTCAGTAGCTGCGCCATTATCGGTCGGCTACATCACAGTTGATAAACTGGAAAAGAGGGACACTGTGGTGCTATACGAGGCTGCGCAGTACGACGTCTATTGCTGGGCGAAAGATAGCGCGGTTGACACGCAAGGCCAGCCAAGACCAAACTACATGGTTCAGGACTACGTCGACACTGTAGTTGCCGCCAGCATTCCAGTCAGTCCACAGGGAGGCAAGACTCCGTACGTGTGGGTGAAAGACTTGACGCCTCCAGAAATTATCTACGTGTCCAGTGAAGCGCTCACGCAGTCGATCATTCAGATTACACTCCAGCTCAATGAGCCTGGTACTGTTTGGTGCCAGCCTGTCCTACCCGTCGCCGATGGTGATTTCTTGGACCAAGCCTATGTGGACAATGCCAACTACAAGAACAAGATTACAGGTGTTGGGTCCGGCAGCACCATCTTCAGGATGTATGTCCACAAGCCCTACGTGAATGTGGATGTGGAGGTGAGTCGCTTGGAGAAGAGAGCTGGCACCGCCTCGAAATCACTCGAGAAAGAAACGCCATACAACATCTATTGCTTCGCAGAGGACGATTGGAAGATTGAGGCCAATACCGCGCCTGTGAAATCGATCAACTTCAATTACAACAACGACAATGTGGGTGAGGCCAATGAGGTGTCCTATGCAACGAGTGACAACTTCCGCTCGAGAATCGGCCTGGTGACAACGCTGGACTTGACTCCACCATCCATCACGATCACAGCCATCGCCAGTCTTGAGACTGAGATCACAGTGACGCTAAAGTTGGATGAGACTGGCACTGCATGGTGTCAGGCAGTTCGCAAAGGCTTCAACGTCCCGACGATCTTGGAAGTCTTGGACACCAACTTCCACAACACCTACACATACAACCCCGCGGCGCCAGCTGCCACTACCACTGTGAAGTTGACCGGCTACGACAGGCCCAAGAATGCGTACAACGAGTATGTGACACCTTTGGTGTTGGGTACCGACTACGATGTCTACTGCTATGCTGACGATGACTTGTGCTTGGGGTGCAAGGTGACCAATGGTGTGTCTTTCGCACACGTCACAAACACGAAGACGTTCATCCGTACAAAGGATACAACCAAACCTAATATGAGATTCGTCGCTGCGGAATCCATCGCCAAGTACCAGATCTTGATTACCTTGCAGGTGGATGAGGGAGCAAAGGTGTGGTGTGCCGCATGGAAGGACGATCCACTTCTACACAGCGGCAACTACTTGACTCAGATCAAGAACTTTGCGCCACAGTGCCAAGACAACAAGGGGAGGCAGTGCGGCTCCTTCTGGGTTTACGACTTAGATGACTTGGAGGATTCCACAAGCGACGGTGTTGCAACGCAAGCTGATTACGACAGTACCACGCAGTGGAAGTTCAACCAGGATGTCGACATCATCTTGTACAACCTCCAGGAGGAGACAGACTACCCTTACATTTATTGCTATGCTGAAGATGATGAGAATGCTGGAATTGGTGGCGCAAACTCCAATAAAATGATCTACGATTCATCGGCCAACTACGGCCCAACTAATGTGTTCACAATGAAGCAAGAGATCGGCACTGTGCAGACACTGGATGAGTCTCCACCATCGTTCACCAAGCTCGCGATGATGGACCCCACTGCTTACAACGATCGTATTATTGTGACCTTCCAGTTGAACGAAGCTGGTACTTCATATTGTAGGGTCACCCGCAGCGACTCAGGAGAGACAACCTTGAGGATCAATCAAATCTTATCTGCCAACTATGGTGAAGTGCAGGCCGGTGATTCTTCTGCTGACAATTACATCACCGTCGATAAGCTCGAGTCCAGAGATCCAGACGACAGAACACTGTATGAGGCCGCTCAGTACGATGTGTATTGCTGGGCTAAGGACAGCGCAGTTGATACACAAAACCAGCCCAGACCAAACTACATGATCCAAGACTATGTGGAGACTCAGGTACAAGCCATCGGTGCCCCATCTGGAGGAAAGACTAGCGACGTGTGGGTGAAGGACATGACGCCGCCAACCGTGATATACGTGTCCAGCGAGGCACTCACTGAGAGCAAGATACAGATCACGCTGCAGCTCAACGAACCTGGCACGGTCTGGTGTCACCCTGTGGTGCCACTTGCCGACTCGACACACATGAATGTTGCGGATGTTACCACTCTCACTTACATGAACTACATCATGGGCAGGCAGGTGCACTTCAAAGAGTATGTGCACACGCCATACTTCAACGTTGATGTCGAAGTTGATAAGGTTGACAGAGATGACGGCACTTCAGCGACTTTGCTAACAAAGGAAACTCCTTACTTTATCTACTGCTTTTCTGAAGACGATTGGAAGATCGAGTCTCAGTACGCCACCCAGAAGTCAATAAATTGGCAGCTTGCCAACACAGCCACACCAAACATGACCATCGGAACCGGTAATGAGATCACTTACAATTCTGCGGAGAGTCTCAAGGACAGAATCGGCATGATAACTACTCTGGATCTCACCCCACCATCTATCACCATCAGCAGCATCGCCAGCATCGAGAACCGCATCACTGTCACATTGCGATTGGATGAGACTGGAACTGCATGGTGCCAAGCTGTTCGGAAAGGGTTCAATGTCCCAACCATCCTTGAGGTGCTGGACACAAACTTCTACACCCAATATACACACAACCCAGCTAGTCCAACTGCAACTATAGATGTCGTGCTTACTGGCTACGACCGACCCAAAAACGCTTACAACAGCTACGTCTCGCCCTTGTTGTTGGGAGTCGATTATGATGTGTATTGTTATGCCGATGATGATTTGTGTCTGGGGTGCAAGGTGACGAATGGCGTCTCCTTCTCGCATGTCACCAACACCAAGACATTCATACGCACCAAGGATTACACTAAGCCCAATATGCGCTATGTCGCAGCTGAATCGATTGCGCACAATCAGATCCTGGTCACACTGCAAGTCGACGAAGGGGCCAGAGTATGGTGTGCTGCGTGGTCTGCGGATCCAGGCATCAATGCAGGCAACATGGTGACAAAGATTAACAGCTTGCAATCAGATTGCAAGGATCGCTGGGGGAATCAGTGTGGAACATTCTGGGTCTACGACCTGGACGACATGGAAGATGGGGCAGCAGATGGGGTAGCAGATCGGGCCCAGTACGATGCATCCAAGTGGAAATACAACCAAGATGTTGATATCATCATGCATGGACTTACTGAAGAGCTTGACTACCCCTACATCTATTGCTATGCCCAAGATGATGAAGTGCCACCGAATGTGATGCAGTACAATGCGGTGGGCAATCTTGGCCCTAACAACGTCTTTTCTATGAAGACAGAGATTGGCACTGTTCAGACATTGGATGAAACGCCTCCATCCTTCACAAGACTCGCGCTCAAAGACCCAACGGCCTACAACGACCGTCTCATTGTTACTTTCCAGCTCAACGAGGCTGGTACGGCATATTGCCGAACTACACGGAGCGACTCAGGCGAGACGACCTTGCGAATCAACCAGATTCTCACAGCAAATTACTTTGCAACGGTCGCACAGCCGGCACAGACGGCCTACATCACTGTTGACAAGCTTGAGCAAAGGGATACCAAGAAGCTTTACGAGGCAGCGCAATATGACATCTATTGCTGGGCGAAAGATAGCGCCATCGACACCCAGCTTCAACCAAGGCCCAACTACATGATCCAGGACTATGTCGAGACCTTCATCGGGTCCACTACAACTACACCTCTTGGTGGAAAGACAAAGAATGTTTGGATTGTCGATATTACACCACCAACAATCATAGTTGTGTCTCGCGAGCCTTTGGCAGAGGACACAATCCAGGTCACGCTGCAGCTCAATGAGCCAGGTACACTCTGGTGTCAGATTGTTGATAAGGACTCTTCCGCTGTCACCACGACTCCTGGTGGCCACTATTGCAGAGATATGGACGTCACGCAGACATTAGCAAACCCATGCTACTTCGAGAACTTCATCAAGGGCACCACCCGTGCTGGGCTGGGTTCAACGACTTTTAGAGCAGATGTACACATCCCATACCAGGATTACGATATTGACCTCAACTACATCGAGAAGGTCGCAGCGCCCACAATGGGCGTGTCACTGACGGCCCAGCACCACTACAACATCTGGTGTTTCGCAGAGGATGATTGGGCGATCCAGGCCACGACAGCTCCAGCTCCGTCACCTATCTTCTCCAACCCACCTCTTCCAAACAAGATTGGCTTTGTGCATGCGACTGCAATCAAGAACACTGTTGGCCAGGTTCTGACTCTGGACCAGACGCCGCCGACTTGGCAGAGCATCGCTTACACTCAGTATTCTGAAACGATCCTTACGATGACAATGACATTGGATGAAGCTGGCACGATTTGGTGCATGCCAGTGCGAAAAGACTTTGCCGAGCCTAGCATCAACGAGATCTTGCAGAACAACGAGTATAACACAAACTGTGGAACCACCCAGTGCACGGTTACCATGCAGGCATTGCAATCCAAGACCTTGTACGATATCTGGTGTTACACAGAGGATGACAATGTGTATCCACAGAGGCCCAATGGCAGGAAATTCGCAGGGGCGCAGAAGGTCACAGCGAGCACCTTGGACCGCACCCCACCAATCCTCACAATTGTCTCGGCTGAATCGCCTATCAAAACAGACATCCGCATTAAAATCAAGATGGAGGAGCCTGGCACCGTCTGGTGCAACTCATTTATTACCGGAACCTCGTATGGGACGATCAACTTCAATGCAATCATTGCTGGCAACTTCAAGTCCTATGTTGGCATGCCTTCGTCGTATGTGCCAGGCGGCCCTATCAACACAAATGTGGAGGTGGTGGTGACGAACTTGGTCGAACAGACAAAGTACGACACATATTGCACTGCTCAAGATGCATCAACGTTGCCATCTGTGAACAAGCTCCTGGATGCCACGACAATCAGCACCAAGCCGGCAATTGGAGAGATCATCACGCTCGACCAATCGCCCCCAACTTTCACAACTCTTGGGGCAAAGGGCATCAATGAGAATACCATTATGGTTACCTTCCGCTGTAATGAGCCTTGCAGAACATATTGCAGAGTGACAAGGAGCGACTCCGGAGAGCGATCCTTGAGCATCAATCGTATTTTGAAAGCAGATTTCAAAGCCGATTGGACAGCAAGCACAGGTGACCAAACCATACAATTGCCTCGTCTCGAAGATGACACAAGCCTTACGCTCTTGGAGCGAGGAACTCTCTATGACACGTATTGTTGGGCAAGGGATGAAGCTGTGCAGCATTCTTGCCATGCCAAGGATTCAGGCGCATTGTGCGAGACATTCTTCAAGCCAAACTTCGAGGGTCAAACTTATGTTGACACAGCCTTTGCAGGTACTCCACCGGCTACAAAGCTCAGTCCGTCTGGAGGCAAGATCCTTCACGTGCGAACGCCGGATGTGACACCTCCAAATGTTATCTTCATCGAGGCAGAGTCCACTGAGGAGACATCCATCACGGTGACGCTTCAGCTCGACGAACCTGGCACTGCTTATTGCAAGGCCTATACAGCTACACAGCCCGCCAGCCCAGCTCTGTTCTCTGACCTCACATCTGGTGCGCAGCTTTACAAGAACACTGTCACGAATTGGAACAACATCTACAAGAACTTTGAGGTGAAGGTTGCAGATCTTGCGAAAGAAACCAAGTACTACGTGTATTGCGTCGCAGAGGATGATGAGCTTATGGAGGGTGCGACCACCATTCTCCCCCAGCCAACCTCTAACAATCGTGCCACACCCATGCTCACAGAAAGCACAGGCCGTTTCACTCTCGACTTGACTCCACCGATCATCAACATTCGGTCCATTAAATCCCTCAGCGAACAAACGGCAACTGTCACGCTGCAGCTTGACGAGCCTGGAACGTCTTGGTGTAAGGCTGTGCGGGATCGCTTCGATGCTCCCACTATCAATCAGATCATTGCTGCAAGCTTCTACTCTGTCACTACATTGGCAAACGCAGACTTCACAGTGCAGGTCCAGAACTTGCAGCGAGACACCGAGTACGATGTGTATTGTCATGCGAGGGACCGTGGAACTGAAGTCGAGTATGGTGTTACGCCAAGTGCCGGCAACCCTGGTAACGACGTTACTCACAGTCATGTGCTCACGACGAAGCGAGATATCCATACCATGGGCGACTCCACACCGCCCGTCCTTACGGCTGTCGCACCGGTGAATCTCCAGACTGGAGTCAGCATTCGACCAATCTTCCAGATTACATTCAACGAGGATGTCCAATCTGGCACTGCCTCCGCCGGCACTGTCTTCGTCGTCTTCACACCATCCGTCGGCAGCGCGGTGTCGCTCGATATCACAGGCGTGAACAACGGTCTGTGCACAGACGACTATGCCAGGCTGACCATCACTCTCAACGTCTTCAGGGCTGACTTCACCGGATGCCCCACTAAAAGTCTCACATCTCCTGTCGTCTGGCGCGTGTCCTTCGCGGCGGGCACCTTCAAGGACGATTCTCGTACGAAGAACGCCGTGGCCGCCTTCGGCTCCTCAAATTCTTATGGCTTCACCACCCGATAAGGTGCGCACCGGAAAGAGAAGGCGCATTTTCTTGAGGGCTCCGTAGTTGCGCATTCCTGGGATTTGATAACGTGGCAGCGTTGTCCTCCTTGTTATGCATAATTGCAGCCCTCGGCTTCGCAGCGATTACATTTTCCTGCGCACAGGCATAGTTCAGTGCGCATGTCTTAGTTGTTGCATGGCGTCGTGGTTGAACACTGACATTTCTGGCACCACAGGCACTGAGCGCAACACCTTGCCATGGAAGGCAAGGCTTTTAGCATTGAGCGTACCTTGCTCGAGCAAAGCACTTGGGCACTGAGGAGTGTTTGCATTGTGTATTTCCTCAGATTCTCAGGTTGCACGAGCCAATTCAAAAGCTTTGCAGGCCCCTCATTCGAAGTAGGTAGAAATATTCAGG
>Ga0307402_10000057_pt1 | contig 10155 bp, 3 predicted proteins | sample SouOceMetPS10329_FD_200442 | JGI IMG/M metagenome (GOLD analysis project Ga0307402, IMG submission 200442) | Metatranscriptome of marine eukaryotic phytoplankton communities from Antarctic Ocean - PS103-29 (Eukaryote Community Metatranscriptome) | ecosystem: Environmental > Aquatic > Marine >... | reverse complement strand
TCTTAGCTATCGCCTCTCGAACAAAATCGATCGATTGGGCGAAATATCTTATCGATCAATTTCAATTACGGGAGCATTTTGATGTTATTGAGATTTTTCCAGGTGTCAAAACTAAACACTTTACAAATATTCAACAAGCTACAAAAGTACCGTTTCATGAAATGATGTTCTTCGATGATGCACGTGATGGTATATATGGAAATTGTGTACCAGTAGCTGCGATGGGTGTATTTTGTGTTCATTGCCCTGAAGGATTAAAATCAAAAGATATTTTTTACCAGGCTTTAGATCTATATACAGATAAATGGGATAAGACACCCAATACTATTGTGGAATGGGATGGACAAATGACGGCCAATGTCGCTTGCCAAAAAGATGAAAAGACGAAATTGTCGTCATCTAACCCCAAAACACATCAGGGTGTTGTTAAGTTAATTAAACGGGAAAAGAAGTATGGATTTATCAAGTACAGGACTGATTATAAAAAGAACAATTATAAAGATGTGTTTTTTCATTTTAGTAATTCATTATCTGAGTTACAAAACGAAATTGAAGAAGGTGATGAAGTTTCATTTCAACTTCGACATGACTTGATGAATAACAAAGAAATGGCAGTTAATGTCGAAGCTACAAATCAGACGATTGATGATTCAAAAGTTCAATTTCGCTGTTTTTCTATGAATAATCCTTTTGCAGCATTATTAGCTAACGGATACAAAACATTAGAAACAAGAAATGGGACAATGTTTACAGAGTATTCTGAAGGTACTCAATTGCTTCTTCACGTCGGCAAACGAACATATCCCGATGGAGGTAAACATTTAGAAATAATGAAATCAGCATCACCAGGAATGAGTGATAATGAAATTAATGAATTGAAATCCTTACCAATTGGATTTTCAAATGGAAACATTGTAGCTATTCTTGAAATAGGCAAGACGTATGAATCAACTGAATTTAAACGAAGTGATCCTGAATTTGAACGAAAAGTTGTGGCGTATGGATGTGACAGTGGACGGATAGTAACGGAAATTAAGCGAGCTGCATATCTGAAAAAACCTATTACACAAAAGGGGCAAGCCGGGATATTTAAGGTGAAGATTGATCCTGATGTGATCCCTGATGGATGGTCAATTCCTTCTACACCTTACGTCTGATAAATAATTTTTTTGACATATATTTTTTTTAAGATATTTCCGTCGGGTTCTAATTTATATCCAGGAATTTGAAGGATGTATGAGTTTCCGACCAATATTTTGCTGTTATAATTTGTACCAAAATCATTATGAAAGTAATCCCAAAACTGCATAACTGGTGTGTTTTTAAAATAAATATATGATACTTTTATTGCAATAATGTTTGTTATATCTTTCTTGAAATGAGATACATTGTATCAATTTTCTTGTTCGTTAAATTGTTCTGTATCCTTCAGTAATTTCAGCACTATTTGTCTGAAAGTCAGTTTCCATCGTGGTTACATTATTGATAGCAAAGAGCAACTTTTCTTTCAGATCCACTTTGCTTTTGTATTCCGGAAGAGATAGTGAGAAAAAGCACGTGCTCGCACTTGGAAGTGCCTTATCTCCGTCGTTTCCATTATCCTTTTGAATTTTAAACGGAGCATCGAAATCCGACTCTTTCATCGGAAGACGATTACGTGCCCATACAAATTGTAGAAAGCGCTTTCTTTCTTCGTTTGTCATCTCACGAAGAACTTCCCAAAAATATACGATCACCATATCTGATTCGTCATATCCCTCGTATTCAACAACTCTTCGCAGTATATCAACATCAATATCAGGATTTCCGCAAAAAAAAGTCTCGTAACTCTTCACCAGTCAAAATGGAGAAGATTTCAACCGGTAAGACACTAGAGAGACCATCAATGAACGAATTCAACATTCTCTGCTGCCACATCAACAACAGAATTGACTTTTCATCATCTTTGCCGTGCTGCTGATGTGCAAGAGAATCCAATTCTTTCAATCCCTCGTTATTCCTTTCTTCTTCAACTATTGCTTTCCAAACTGAGCTCATTGGAAGTGGCAGATCCAGCGGAATACCGTGGCGATACGCTGTACCAATCAATCTCCCTAAGAAAACAAGCGCTTCTTCGACTTCTCGGGACGATTCATCACCGGTAGTTATTAAAGTGGAGAATGTAGATCGAATTGATCTTTCTGTAGATGTTAATGATTTGGTAACATCGGAGATGCTTGATAAATCGGTTCTATTCAGAGAAAACATATACAAGTCTCTGTTTTCTCCAATACCAGATGCATTATTCGGCGTTGGATCAAGCACGCCCAAACTTCCATTAACACCTCCTTCGACTTGAAGAATCTCACCTAAGGCATCAGTGAACGCTTCTCGATATGGCCCAGAATAATCATTAACGCCTTCGCCTATCAATTTCATCTTGAATGCTCGCTTTTGTCCACCATGACCCTTGGCAACAAATCCTCTTCTAAAAGCAGCTCCACCCCATGCTTTTGTTTCATCTTGAAGTTGCGCAAAAACACTGTACTTACGTTTTGCTCCGACATCGTCTCCTGACATTACACGACGAGCTCTCAGGCGATTAACTCGAACTGTTCTAATCTCTCGAGGAAGCTCATATTCGTCATGCGAGAGTGGAGTAGGAGTTGTAGTCGCATCTGTTATACTTCGCAAGAGATCTTGTTTCACACATGTAAATAACAAACCACGGACACTCCGGATAGCTTTAGCAATTGAAGGTAGCTGTACCCATTGAGACAGTAACTCCTTATTTGAATTGCGTCCCGCACGGTCAATTGACGCACCGTGACCATATGTCCCACCTAAAATTGCTGAACCCTCTTGACACGGACGGACAGACAACCATGGAAGGGCAATTCGTGCACGTCGATTGAATGCCTTCAGAAGAGCTAGACGCGCCATGATTGCTCTTAAAGATGGGAGTCTGCTTACTCCCAAAGATTCAAATGCAGCAGCGGCGGCCTGATTGCTTGCAAAGAACTCGTCAAAGTGTTCCTTATTATTATCGTACCTTCACAGGAGGCTATTGCATACTTAATAGCAGATGCAATCTGATCGAATGGCGTATCTAATGGATTTCCTCCTTCAGAAAAGTCACAGATGGTACCTACTGTACGGACGAGGAATGAATCCGAAAGTAACACAGAATATCCATCTATCACACCTTCAGCAGCCAGACTTTCAAAAGAGTCAAAACTTTCAATCTCATCATTGCAATCTGATACGTCTTCATTAATTTCAGCCGCTAAAGTGTAATTCCGTAACCATTCTAATGCACACTCTCCTGGAGTGAGGTAAAAATTTTCAACTTTCACTTCGATTTCTTTCTCTTCTTCTTTTGACAGATGCATTGGGACTAAAATCGGCTCTTCTTCTCCCCCACGGATTTTACTACTGACCCAACCTTCCATATCTTCAAATCGAACACGGTAACGAACGACGCCACAAGCATTTACCCGCCGTTCGAGGACATCGATTTTAGGGATAACTGTGTCAATCGGTAAAGATCCTAAATTTAGTGAGCCTTCAAAGATTTCAAGATCAGATCGAATAACTGCGCCACCTTCATATACAACTTTCAGGCCCCCAGAAGATGTACATCTAAATCTATCCATCAAAGGTAAGACAACATCCTTTCCTTTCTGTTCGTTGATTGGTTCAATTCCATCCACTACTTCGCTTTCATCCCAAAACCAGGCTCGCCCGCCTCCTTCAGTAAGACTTCCACCCTCACTTTTCATCGATACTATCTGATAGTACAGTCTACCTTGATAAGAGCCTAACACAATGGCTTCTTCAGCAAGCTCAAGAATTCTGCCTGCACTTCTCTTCAAACGCACACGATCCCCAGATAAGAGAGGACGTTGTAAACCGAGAAGAGCACTAGCAGAAGCACAGGCTAATAACGAAGAGTCCAAATCGACGTCTAGGCCAAAACTCGTCAGTGGAAATTGTCCACTTCCACGTGTGGAAGTTCTACGCCACAAATTCGAATTCCAGCTTTTATATTCAGCAAATCCTTCACCGATGAACCAGTTAGGTAAATCAAACAACTTCGACTTCATTCCCGCATCTCTTATTCGTTCTTCAGCATTTAAAAAACTCTGTATGATGTCATCTGTTGCTAGAATGTTTCGAATCGTAGAGGCGCTATCGACACCGTAACTTGAACTCCATTTCGAAGAAAAAGTTACTCTATCACCGTGGTTTCTGAGACCTACAACAGGCCAAAGAGTCCTAGGTCTCACAGAGCCTTGTGCAAGATATCTACCACTACGACTTCCCTCAATACCACTTGGTGCACCTTGGCCAGCTCCACCACTACCGCATCCGTCAACATTGAATCCAAAAGGAGAGAGATTTTCAAATGCACAGCCCAAATCATTAAGAATGTGCTCACCATATTTGAGACCGTCAAAGAAAAAACTTATTCTACCTGAGTCGCAATCAAGTAAGACTCCGATCGTATCTCCCGCGTGACAGTGTGCTCCGTAAATCCGTTCAGCTCCAGTTGTGTAGGTAGCCCTAAAATTGACAAACCCCCACCCGTGCCATCTATTTAAGCGCGGTGGACTGTCGTATGCATGGGAAGATCCTGAACCATTTTCATTTGGCTTCTCGGCTACACCAACAAAAACACTGCCAATATCAGCCTGCTCGAGTTTGATTTCCCAGTAATGGACTCCTTTTGAGAATCCAATATTTCCAAATGCAGTTCCCCTACCATCTGAAGATACACATGACAGTGTTCTTCCGTCGCAGGATAGTGAGAGGGAGGATGCGTGGAAATCCCGATCAAAATGCATCGATGGAGGCATTGGGGCTTCAACGAGAGATTTAGATATCCGACACGCATTCGAATTAAGAGCGGTACGTCGACCACGGGTGAAACGTAATTTACTTGTAACATTAATCTGGCCTCCATTCTCACGATTTCTAAGGTTTTCCACACAGTAAGTAGAGACACCAACTAATTCTTCAAACAGTGACTGGTTTGGTGATTTACTGTCGATATCCGCTTGCGACAAGCTTTCTTCGGAACCTGATATGGGATTGAGTGTCACAATGGTACCAGAAACATACGACGGCTGTCCAAATCGTGCTTGCCAACCAGAGTCTTTTGATCCATAAAGAAGATATTTTTCATGAAGGACAAACGATCCATCTGGCTTAAAAATGCAATTGACATAAATTCCGGATCCAAACTCAGGCATTTCCATTATCCCGTCGCGGTGAATCACGACTTCCCCATTGTCCGTCCTTTCTTTTCTATCTGAACGTCGCAGTCGAAGCAAGACACTCTGGCATTTTGCAATTCCAAACCCATGCCTTGCTGCGCATTGTTCTTCACTCTCGGGTAAAGGGTGCCTTTTTCGAACCCTGGTTTCTCTGTCATTAACCTCTACATGACTGATATCGTAGCAGCCGCCATCTCCACCATATCGATAAACGCCTTCAGTTCCTGTGAGATGCCATCGTACTCGTCGTGCCATGCCAGGGATGCCGTTAAATGGTTCAATTGAAATAACTATTCCAATTGGCAGTTTTGGACTGGGGATTTTCTTTTTCTTTTTCTTTGAAATCTTGTTTTCCGATTCTTCTTCCTTTTCCAAAACTACAGAGGGTGGGTTTGTCTCTTCTCCACTATCCTCAATGGGATTATTTGTCTCCTTTATAGTTATTTTGTCTTCTTTATCGTCAACTTCAGTTGGCTCGACCGTTTCGGAAAAAGATTTAGATCTAATCTTCTCTTCCTCGCGTTTCTCTTTCTCGATTTCGTATCTATCTTTTCCATCATCATTTCCATACTTGGATTCTTCCCAATCGATACCTCTAATGACAGTAGATCCTTCCCGTAGCATAGGAGGCCCGTCTCCTCCCTCCATCAGAGTGCGCACAGCTGATCGCGATGGAGATTTCCAGTCAACAGCAAAGCGTTCAATTGTACCGGTCCATATTTCCCAACCGCGGTCGCTTGAAAGCCAACCACCTTCAAGCTCCCAGTTACACTGTTCTTTCGACTCTGGCATAGATAAAGGTGTAGCTGCATCCACTGCAGTTCTTTCCCAAGTTGACATGAACGAAGACGGCAAATCAACTTCATTCTTAACAGCGCGTGTTACACTACAAAGTAGCTCTATCATTGCTTGGCAATATCTCGAACACACTGGTACAGCGGCTCTTTCGGCCCAAATCCTGCGAGATACTGTGCTTTGAAGGCGAGCGTAGTATCGAGATAAAGTTGGGAATGTTTTAACGACGGCCGAAAGTGCACTTGGGTTTTGATTTAATATTCCAGCTGCTGTCAGGGCGCAAATCATTCGCCACGGTAGTGATGCAGAAAGCAAACCTATGGACCATGATTCGAAAAGTTCGGTTTGTACTTCATTAAAATTATCAATATTTTTCGCTACTGGTTTACTCAAAAGAAGTCCTGTCAAAAATGATACCAAGCGAGCATCAGGATGTAGTCCATCTTTGTCACTTTTTGTCTTTTTATCTTTCGCAGTTGAGCTTCCATCAATCAAATCCTCGTCATCTTTGTAGGTCTCTGAAGAGGTAGAATCGTCATTTTCGTACTCGACCACAGCTAACTGCCTCACTGAACGCCGGATGCAAGCAATCACCACGCGCCGGAACTCTTCCGATTTAGACACAGCTGCTTGCAAACCTTTTAGTAAGAAAATTAGGACGCCTCCACCACCACCACTACCAATAGCAGCTTCGGCGCTGGCAGCCAGTGTTCTTCCGGTGGATGGAATTGAAGTTCCTTCTGCGTTCCAATCTATAACAGTATTTAACATTTGAACAAGACTTCCAGCTGGTAATAAAATACCTTCATCAAGATCCGCAATAGAAACAAAACCAGATCTTTCTAGAGTGGACAGCCGAGAGTGCAGACTTTCTGCGCTTGAAATTCCCAATCCTAGTGCCTCTGCAGCTACTGCCATAGCACCGGCCTCGCCGACCCAACCGGCAGTTCGCAGGCTTGTAGACGCTTCGATCATGTTCCAAAAACGGATAGCACTTTCTTGTGTAGTTTTATCTGAAGCCAAAACTATTTCAGGATCAAATTTGTCACCTGTTGCAACAACAATATTGAGCATTAACTTCCTAGTTATTAACGAAGATAGAACCATAGCTTCGGTAAATGCCTGTTTGCATATTAATGTGCCAGCATTAAGAATGCCTTCTTTCATCTGCTTCAGAATTTGAATCTCAGCGTTCTCCTCGTCATCTTCCATCCGTCCAGAAAACAACTTATATTCGCTTTTTGCCCATTCAACACCAACTCGTCGCGAGAGACAATGTGCAATAACGTTCTCCGGTGAGATCGAAGATGATGACATCTTTGAATTGGTATTCGATTGTTTTGAACGTCCAGATCCAAGATGTACTGAAGCATCAGAACCATAATATCGATGAGCCCATGCCATCAATTCGTGACCATGCTCTCCATCTGAAAAATCACACAAGAATCTTCTCCTGCAAGATCGGTCTAATTCAATACCAAGTGAGGTTTCCTTTGAAATGAGTACATCTCTTTCTTTTACGCATTCTAACACAGCCTCGCCGACACCACGATATCCAGAAGGAGGGGGGTACTTAAATGCCACACTATCCATTCCTCCGAGTATTAGTCGAAGCTTCTCTCTTCGATTAAAGCTAACACATGCATAGACTCCGCCACAAGGACGAAAGCCTTGGCCTGAAAAAGCAACACCCATTCCGATTTCCTCACCTTTCCCATTCAATGTGAAAGAAATTATTTTTTCATCCATGTCAACAAGACAACCAATCACATCCCCCTCGGTCCAGCGACATCCCCATTCTGTTGCCATTGAGTGCCATCGGTATCTCCTCCATCCATCATATGCCCATGAACTAGGTCCATCGCCACATCCGTCACCGCGGTCAGAATGACAATGCCCAGCAAAACTGCCATCGGCCCATCCGATTTGGAGACAACCGGCTGTTTCAAGGATAGCTTCATAGTACCATTTACCTGATGTCAACATAACTCCTTTCGAACCTACCGAAGAAAAACCTCCAGATGGTAGCCCGGATATTGTCAACGACTTTTTGTCAATAGCAGAACGACCAGAAATAAATCTTAAGGGAACGACAGATCCTGTCCAACCTTCCTTCTGTGACGAATCAGTCTCAATATCATTTACATGATTACTTCCTGGTTCATTGTTTTCATCCAAATTAGGAGATAACTGCTTTTGATCATTCGTTGCTTGGCTATCTTCTTCGTCGTCGTCATCGTCGTCGTCGTCATCGTCGTCTTCCTCCTCCTTATCATCGTCTTCATCATCGTCGTCGTCACCTGCACCCTCATCGCCGTCGTCCATTCCTTCATCTTCTACGCTAAGTCTCTCGCCATTCGTAAGTATCCAAGTTAGCGCTTCGTCGACATTATTTCCGGTAGCAGTGAGAGCTTCGGCACACCATCGACTAGGGAATCCCATTTCGGTTAGTTGACGAAGTAGATGACTTGAGGCTTCGGCACGACTCGAATGTCTTCGGCCCGCACCACCAGAAGATTGTCGCTCTCTTTCTCTTTCGTCAGCCAAAAGTCGTTCCATCTCCCCACCACGTTCTAAGCAGAAGTGAACAGCAGCCTCGATATTTGTACCACCTGTTCTTCTCAGCGCCAATTCGGACCAAGATCTAGGTAAACCGAGTTCTGCCATCTGAGCGATTGCCACTTCGCGCAAGTGAGCTGCGGCGGTAGCAGCCGCTTCGCTCTCTTCATCCTCTTCGCTATTTTCACTTGGAGCAGTGGACTGTGATACCGTGCGATTCGCCGAAGATTCTTCTCTACCGGACGATGTTTGTGTAGATCCACCGATCGCACTTGCCACAGGAGGAGTCTCGGGGATATCTGCTTCTGTTGGTGGTGTTTTATATCCCTCGTCGTTACCACTATCGACAATATCTGAAGTTTCTGTTTCCATGCGTTTTTTGATATCTTGTAATCTCGTATCCCAAATAGCTTCCGGAGTCTCTTCGAGAACACTTTCTTCGAAACTCAAGTTTCGAAATAGAGAAATAATATGCAATAGTCTGACTTCGTGAGTTGGAAATGAAGAAAGGCATACATCCCTTGCGCCATTCATCAAGTCATATTTGTCTTGGGAGGACATATCGTCTGGATATGCAAGATTAAGAGCTTCAGAGAGGACTGATTGCGCATTTTCTTGTTTAAGGAATCTTGCCGCACTATCCTCGTCGGAAAGTAGAGTTATTGAAGACCTCAGGGACATGAGTGCAATTGTAACATCAATCATGTGAGACCACAAATTCGATAAACCGACTACTTCTTCGCTGGCATCTGGGCCATGTCGCGCCCTCTGTAAAATGGTTAAAGACTCTTCAAGAAGACGGGGTACAAGGTTTTCAACCAGCATAGATTCGTCAATGAAAATGGAAACTTCCTGTGATAAAACAATATCGGCCATAGGACTTCGTAAAGCTCGGACTGTGAGAATCTGTCGCGAACTATTTGACATTTCACCAAAAACGCCAGCACTTTTCTCCAGTCGAGGTTCAGTAAAAGTGCTATTTCGTTGCAGAAGGATCACTTCACAGACACCATTTTTTGTATCGATACTGCTCACTACCCCAGCAGAAGCTTCGAAACGACAAAGGCCTGCAACAACCCCTTCTGTGCCGTTTCCTACCAGGTGATGGGGTGACGAGTTCACTAACGTAGATGAGTTCGGATGACTCTTGCTGCCTGAGGCTGCCTGTCGATCTACCGATAGAGAAACAGCTGCTGCTGGTTTCAATAACACACGAGATCCCTTTTTGATAGAGTCGAGAGAACCATTCAAAAAGCATAGCACACCGATCCTGTCGTTTTTACCATTACTAGAGTCACTTATTGAAAGATTATGGTGCACTATATTGTTGATGCAAACACGCCAAGATGTCTGGGTTGGAGAATGAAGACGTCGGAGCAGCGAAACCGTTTCTCGCGAAATTGTTCCTTCGTCTTCGTCTAGACTAAGGGTGATAGAGGCACAGCTTGAACCAGCAAGAGCAAATAGACTTTGAGCTAATGCTTTTGATGGTACCATTGTTTCAAGTATTGGATACAAAAGACGCAAAAGACGACACCGATAT
>Ga0307402_10000056_pt1 | contig 10163 bp, 1 predicted proteins | sample SouOceMetPS10329_FD_200442 | JGI IMG/M metagenome (GOLD analysis project Ga0307402, IMG submission 200442) | Metatranscriptome of marine eukaryotic phytoplankton communities from Antarctic Ocean - PS103-29 (Eukaryote Community Metatranscriptome) | ecosystem: Environmental > Aquatic > Marine >... | reverse complement strand
GGGGTCTTGGTAGGGGTCTTGGTGGGAGCCTTGGTGGGGGCCTTGGTGGGGGCCTTGGTGGGGGCCTTGGTGGGGGCCTTGGTGGGGATCCTAGTGGGGAAAGGAGTGGGGAACCTAGTGGGGAAAGGAGAGGGGAACCTAGTGGGGAAAGGAGTGGGGAACCTAGTGGGGAAAGGAGAGGGGAATCTAGTGGGGTAAGGAGTGGGGTAAGGAGTGGTGGGGGCCTTGGTGGGGGCCTTGGTGGGAGCCTTGGTGGGGGCCTTGGTGGGCGTAGAAGTTTCGCAGACACCGTTCAGACAGACTCCGCTCATGCACTCGTACCCTGCGCTGCACGCTCCGACGACCTGAGGAACCGGAGTCTGAAAATCGAGGTACAAATCTAGATCCGCTGGCACCCGGCTGTGGGGCCCTTTGTCCGTCCCTCCTAGGCTCTCAGTTGCAGCCCCATCGCCGTTGTTCGCAAAAGTAGTCACCGACCCGGTCCCATCACAACTTGCCCCCCATGTCAGCACGAGCAGCATCTGGTTTGTTTGCAGCGCGAATTCGTCGTTTGAATCGGGTGGCACTGCAAGCAGCAGCAAGTGGCCAGGATGGTATGCAAGCGCTGACGGATCGGCTTTTGGCATGCTCACACCATGCGCGATGGCAATAAGTTCAGACTTCTTGTTCTCGCTACCCACTCCAGATGCAGTTACTGTGTACTGCCCAGACCGCAAGTTGCTGAACTTGAAAGCGCCCGACTCATCGCTCGTCGTTTCTGAGATCAGCAGTGAAAGGTCACCCCCCGCGAGATGGAACGTGTCCGTGTCCGTCTGTGCAGGCCAGAGCCGCACGATTGCGTTGGGATAAGGTTGCTTGTTGGTCGCAGACACGGCCTGTCCCATGATAACGTCATTCGTAGCTACTGCACGGTTGCCTACTACTAGGCTCGATCGGAACAATGCGGTTGCGGAACAATACGATCCAGTTCCTGCATAGTCCGGATCCCAATCCGTGTCGGTGATCTTGAAAAGGGAAATAACCTGCTCGCTGTCTCTGCCCTCTTTCTGTTTGGGGAGACAACCACCTTGCCAAACAATAGCTTTTTCATCACAACCAACGGAGATTGCAACAAAGAAACAATTTCCCCCGAAATAATCTTCGGGGCTTTGCGCGTCAGTCTGGTAATTGGACACGACGACGGAGTACTCACCAGGGATTGCGCTTGCCCAAAAGGCATGTTCGACTGGTGTGTTCGTATTGCCGACTCCGTTCGTATTGCCGACTCCCGTATCATCGGGCGTCTGCATGCACGCGTTTCCAACACACGAGTTGACGTCAAGGATGCCATTGCCATTGTTCATCTCCCCCCACCACAAACGCTTGCTCGCCACCGAGCCAAGAGGTAAGAAGTCCACCGCAAGATCCAGATCGTTGCGGTGCCTCCAGCAGAGAGAAATGGAGATGGCTCCGTCAGTAGTACCGCCTGCCGCTTCAGCTCTCTTCACGCACTCATCAAATGGAAGTTGATCTCGGGAGTCAAATGCGTCTCCGAATGCTGGGAGAGTGGGAGCCGCAGTCGGTGCTGCCGTCGGCGAAGGCGTCGGTTCAGCGGTTGGAGCTGCCGTGGGTGATGCTGTAGGAGCGGCCGTCGGCGCGGGTGTTGGCACTGCTGAAGGTGCCGCAGTGGGCGACTGTGATGGTGCAGCTGTAGGAGCAGCAGTAGGTGCAGCCGTCGGAGCTTGAGAAGGCTGTGCTGTAGGAGCCGTTGTGGGAGATTCTGTGGGCTGCAGTGTCGGGCTTGCGGTAGGAGCCAAGGTGGGCGATGCTGTGGGAGCTGCAGTCGGTGCTGCCGTCGGTTCAGCGGTTGGAGCGGCCGTCGGCGCGGGTGTCGGAGCCGCTGTGGGAGCTTCTGTGGGAGCCTTCGTTGGTGCCTTGGTGGGTGCAGGGGTGTCGCAAGTTTTATCGCTCTTGCAGAAACCGCTGATGCAATCCGTGCCAACCAAACATTTAAGGCCAGGTTTGCAACCGTCGCATCCAGTAGCTGCACCGCCACAATCGACATCAGTCTCGGCGCCGCCTTCCACGCCATCTTCGCAGGATTGCTCTGTAGGAGACTTCGTTGGGGCCTTGGTGGGCGTAAGAGTGGGTGCCTTGGTTGGGGTCTTGGTAGGTGCCTTGGTGGGCGCTTTGGTCGGGGCCTTTGTCGGCGCCTTAGTTGGTGCCTTGGTGGGAGCTTTGGTGGGGGCCTTGGTGGGCTGTAGTGTCGGGCTTGCGGTGGGCGATGCTGTGGGAGCTGCCGTCGGTGCTGCCGTCGGCGAAGGCGTCGGCACTGCTGAAGGTGCCGCAGTGGGCGACTGTGATGGCGCAGCTGTAGGTGCAGCAGTAGGTGCAGCCGTCGGAGCTTCTGTAGGCTGTGGTGTAGGTGTGAGCGTAGGCAACAACGTCGGGGCCTTGGTGGGGGCCTGTGTTGGGTCATTCGTAGGCGCAAGCGTGGGAGATGCAGTTGGGGCTGTTGTCGGTTTGGGTGGATTGGCTTCTAATACGACTACTTGTATGACCGTTGAAATCTCATCAGCACCACAAGAGCAAGGCAAGCCGGGGCAAAGTGGTACATTGCCAGGGCATACAAGCGATCCAGAGTCAGGCTTAGAGCACCTGCCAGTACTCTGGTCCTGGCATGGTCCTGATGTTCCCGCAGAACACCCTATACACTGTTTTTCTGTCCCACTACATACTGGTTGCAGCCCTTTATAGTGGCTGCGGTCGCACAGGCACTTCGAATTTGCAGGGCAACTGTAGAGAGAACTACACAACACGGGATTTAGCCACTTATTGGTATGCGGGTCTATGCAAGTGCCAGCGCTGTTGACAACGGGGCCACTGTTCCTAGTTGCTTGACTTCGCATGTCCAATGTTGCTGCTTTTAGTTGCACAGATACGACAGCCCCGATATGGTCAAGGTCACTGACTTCCATTGCGACCGTTTTCAGATGGAGGGATATGGGGTACACCACTTTGATGGAGTAGCGGCCAGATGCATCCGTCGTGCCTGATACGGGAGATGCGCAATCCCCAACGTTTATGCTTACAGTCGCGCCTTGGAGAGGGACCTCCTCATCGGTGCACCCATCCCTCGTTTCATCAGAAGCAAGTATGGAGTCTTCCGACACGGCCAGGAGTGACGTCCAGTAGTCGCACCTTACTCGACTTTGCGCCGAGGCGATTATACCGGTGAGCCTGAAGCTGATCGGCGACGATGAAGAAAGCTTGCCGAAGACTGAACGCTCGCTCAACTCTCGCGAGTACCCAAGCCCCCCGTCCTGCCGTTGCAGCCAATAGTACAGCGGACCGACTTCACGCTGCCGCTGCAATCGCTGCGGCTCAGTGTTGAGGATTTCTGCTGTTACCTCACCGGCGGTCCACAAGATTCGCGACAATCTGTTATTCGTGGCAAGGTCAAATACGATTGGCCCGGCATTACACTGCGCTGACTGATCTGCCGAGTCTACTGCTATGACACTGACTATAATGCCGTATTCCGGCGCATCACCTGACATGTCAACCTGACATGCCCCAGGACAGAAGAATAAATCCCCCTCCAGCGCTTCTGCAACATTAGACACAGTGCCAACCCACTCCGAGCGATAGACATAATCCGTGTTTGTAGCCGTGAGGCTGTGCGTACAAGATAGACTCTGAGCAGCACTGCCACCTGGAACTGGTGCACCTGCATTCAGGGACAAGCGCTTCGCTTCAGTCTGAGCCTGAATTCTGTCAAACTTCTCTTGTGCTTTTTCGCCACCAGCGCCGTTAAACGTGGCAGCCGTTTCGGTTGTCGCATAATCACAACGCGGGCTCTGAAGCCGGGCACCGTAGCCTCCAGATGTAGTGACCACAGTCAACACTACCTTAACTCGACACGCAGAGGATACGCTTGTTTGTGAAATTCCTGAAATTCCTGCGCTGTTAGTCGCAATTCCAATTCCATCTGTAATACCGAACAAATTTCTGTATTGCTGGCATGCACCTGCCGTGATCGAGGCATCTGCGACGCATTCCGCAAACCCTTTCGGGCACCTCCGGCTACTACTGCTACTACTACTACTGCTGAAGGGGTCCTCTGTGACACCTCCTTCGTACGCGCTACACTGCAGCGATGAGGCCCACACAGAAGGCCCTTGCTGCGCAGGGGGCAGTTGCTGGCACATAGCAGTTGTACTGCTGCCCCCAACGCTATCATCATCGCCAGTGCAACGATTGAAGCCGGGCGGACACTGCGATGCGTATGAGAACTCCATGCAGGTATTACCGTTGACGACCTTACACGGGCCTGACGTGTCAGTCGCACACATAGTACACTGCGCAACGCAACTAGTGCAACGTGGCGATAAGGCGGTCCCGAGATGCAAGGATATCTGCGTTGGCGCTCGTGTCGGCGCTGGGGTGGGGGCACGAGTTGGTGCCTTCGTGGGAGCGTTAGTAGGTGCCTTCGTGGGAGCGTTAGTAGGTGCCTTCGTGGGAGCTTTAGTGGGGCTCGGTGATGGCACTTTCGTAGGCGCCTTGGTCGGAGCTGGTGTTGGCGCAGGAGTGGGCGCCTTGGTAGGCGCCTTGCTGGGCACTCTCGTCGGGGCGCTGGTGGGGACCTTGGAGGGAGCCTTGGTAGGGGCCTGTGTTGGCGCTTTGGTCGGCGCCTTGGTGGGCACCTTCGTCGGTATCTTCGTGGGGGCTTTGGTGGGCGCTCTGGTAGGAGTCTTGGTAGGGCTCTTGGTAGGAGCCTTGGTCGGAGCCTGAGTGGAGGCAGCGACGGTTGGAGCTTTACTTGGGGCGGCGGTTGGCATCAAGGCTATCTCGATCACAATCGGTCTGCCACCAATTCCTGTGAAGCTAACGTCTGCTCCAGCGAGGTTAGCGTAGCCCGCCGCGATGAGAAGGCGCCGAAAGATACGTGTCAAGGTACTCGAATCTGAGATGATCACTATCGCCGTTTCTTTCAGGTATCTTGCGTTGGAGCCGGCAGTAGTAGCCATGCGGATGTCGAAGACTACACGCGACTCCTCAGCGAGATCAGCGGCCTTGTCGACGCGGAAGTGTAGAGTGTCGGGCGCTTGGATGATGCCGACTCCTTTCAAGGCTTCGGACAGGGCGAACGCGAACTTTTCATTATTACTGTCTTTGGTTGCTTCAGAAACGGCCTCTAACGCAACTTTCGTAGGCACTATCACGACGAAATCGAGGGCAAGCTCATCAGAGGGCACCCCAGGCGGCAGCTCTTTCTTCAATTTCTCTTCGGGTTGTTGGAGCTGTTGCAAATTGCGTGAATCGTACAAATCGTGCAAATTACGCACATTACGCAAAGCGGCACATCTCGAAGTTGTCGTTATGTACTTCTTGTCGATTTTCAGCGTGTCTGCAAACGCTTTTGCGTACTTCCCAGCTGCGGTTTCTATTTGGGAATCAAGTAGCGTGCACTTCATGCCTCGGAGAATCGTCGAGAACAAGAACGCTGTCCCGCCACCCTCTTTGTTTTCCTGCTCCCCAGCGTATGGGAGCACCGTTACATTTTCAGTTTCCAACTGTGGGTCCAACGATGCTAACATCTGGATATTCTGAGTCAGTGCCTCGCTGAAGAGTAGCTGCACCGCGCCATCCCACGCGGCGTTTGGCATACCGACGAGGTTGCAGCCAAGCAGGCTCACATGGGCACCCTGGGTGTTAGGCGCGGCGTTGTTCGCAGCGTCCTCGGGTGAGTGCGTTGGGAATGATGTGGGGGATGTGGGAAATGCAGTAGGCGCCTTTGTGTTCTTGGGCTGCTGTGTGTTGGGACCTTGTGTGCAATCGGTGACTAACTCGAGACGCCCCAGGCCCGCGCGACCAGGACAACATGGCGTCTTCTGGTCTTTCACCTCTTTCACACCAGAAGCCCCATCGTCAAACAGGCCGGTGTATAGACCAGTGGTCTGGTTACAGAAATATGGCAAGGTGGGCGCCAGCGTGGGCGTGTCCGTTGGGTTGGTTTCTGCGAGATCCCGAGCGCTTAGAACAACTACTGGTGACGCTGTGAAAAAACCTTCATCCGGTATGCCATCTTTGATGGAGATCTCATCGGAAATGATGCTATCGCTGTAGGTGACAACATCAGTGGAGCAAGTTCTGGTGCCGTCGTCTTCGACGAGACACGAGGCGTTCTCGACGCCTGGATTGTAGCCCTTCTGTTGCAGGACCACCAATAATACCATGCCGATCATGCCAATCACCATGACGCAGAAGAAGAGATACCACGTGTACTTGTGAAGCAGCACCACCGTACCTGTACCATCCTTATCCTTATCCTTATTCTTATTCTTACGAGTGTTGTCTTTCGAAAGCTTGGCAGCAATATGCAATCGTGACAAGTGCCGGATGACATACACGCCGCACAGCAGCTCCGCAATACGCAGCACGATACCAATCGCAAGGACCTGGATTCCGATGCGATGCATTCGGAACAGCCACTGGCGAAGCCTTTCGCAGCAGAGTGAGTCGAGACAACCGTAATAGGAGGGTCCGGGGCCTGCCTCTGGGTGCGGGTTGTGTGTGGGTCCGTACTCCCACGCCAACACCGTAGCATTCTTCATAGAGCAATGTACCGAGGTGTGCTCGCCGGGCCCAAAGACCCTTGCCCAATTGCCCTCGTCCGAATCGTAGCGAAGGGAACTACTGGCCGTATACTTCGCGCAGCTCAACCACCTGTCCACCCAGTCCTCCTTCAGAGCCGACAACCCGCTCCTGCAATCCATATCGGGTACGTCGAAATTCAACCCAACGATAACAACCATCAATACTGTGACGCCACACGAGAGGAGCACGTACAGCAACAATTGCCTCCGCATCTCCCAATAAGTAGCAGCCAGGCCTAGTAACGCCACCACGATCATGATAACACCGACGCCCATGAAGGAGATAGGAATCGCTTTATCTGGCTGGTCAATCTGAGGCGGAAGCCCGTCGACGTAGTCGTAGAAGTAAGTGCCGCCAACCACGAGGAATACTCCCATTAGGAAGAGCAGTACCGTACCCCATTCCATCACACCCTGTACGAGCCCATAGCGGGTGACGACTCGAGTGGTCAGGAACAGGATCGGGCCGAAGAGGGCGAGAATGCCCACAGAGATCCATACCGCCTGAGGGGCGAGTGCCACGCCAACGTCTTTGACCTCGAGTAGCACGAGCAGGTGCATGCACATACACATGATGGACAGGTAAAACACACATTCCAACACGTTCTGCCCGACCGTCTCGTAGGGCATGGCCACGACAGGGAATACATCGTTACCAATCTGGAGGCTCCGCCTGGAGGCTGCCTCGCTTTTCTGACGGTAGTTCGCTATGGTAGAAGCGCCTTGTTGCCGCATTTCTGTTGTTGAGTTGTACCAGGCCGATCCGGCAATATGCTGCTTGCCGTTATCTGTAGTATTGAAGGTCACGTTTCGCTTTTTTTTTGGTTTCGTTTTCTTCTTATTTGCCAACCATTTGGAGCGCGAAGCTTCCATCTCGTCAGGATCGATCAGAGGAAACTCCGCTTCAGCATTTTCAATGTGCTTCTTCTCCGCCTCGGCAATCATGAATCGATATAAACTAAGTTCAGTACTGACCATCACGGTGCCCAAGAACCCAACAAGACCTACGATCATGGTTAGCACACTGATCACTGTAATACTCTTCTTGGTGGTCATGACTGTCATAATTGTCACCCCATCGCGCTGGCCGAATGTCAACATCATTGCAAGCTGGAGGACAGCCCCAAATATGAGCGTTGCAAATGACGCTCGCAAATAGAGATTTTGATGAAAGTTAGCCTCGGCTATCTCCAGCGGTGTCTTTCCGTTCAGAAACAAGTCGGCAAATTCAGCTTGCTCTCGTGAGCGAAGCGCGAACCCTGCCCTGTTTTGGCTTTTAGCGAAGGAGGAACGCCTGTGGCTTATTGATGTTTTGATTTTGCGAAGAATGCCTATACCAGGCTCAATATTCGGCTGTGGCGGGCGCGTGTTATCTGCCACCAGTTCGCTCTCCACGCTTCCCAACCGTACTGCCCCATCCTCCCTCTCACCACCCCCACCCTTCGATGGCGAGGTAACCTGTGCACGATTGGGGATAGCGTGTTCTATTGCCCCGAGAATGCCATTGAAGCTCCTCACCATGCTGCGTGCTGTGTGTAATCAGTACGTGCTGTGCGCTGTGTTCTCACCAATTGCAAAGACGCACACCGCCCGTTGAAATGGTATGAGATTACTGTTCTGAATTAATTGCTGTCGGTGTGAACAATTCCTATTCTTCGTGCACCTGGGCCGTTCGAAAATATGCGCTTCGAACGTGCTGAAGATCTCGGGGAGAGCAGTTTTGTTTGTCCTCCGAGAAGCAAGAGGCACTGCGCTGAAAAAATGGCAACCAGCTTGCCGCAAATGAATGGTAACCAGACTGAGCACCTCAGCGGGACTGTGAATGAAATGTCAGCAACTGCTGTCAGAAACAAACACGCGTCGCAGAACACGCGGATCAAGCGTGATCTTGTGAACGAGAGTGCCGCAACCCAGACGAGGGAAACCTACTCCAAGGTGAACGAGGCGTTTCGCCGGAAAGCAAATGAGACGAAAATGATGGTCGAACAGCTGGAGAGAGCAGAAAATAAGACCCTACTTGAGATTGACCAGATGGAGAATTCTATAAGGCAACTGAGAGAGGCATCTCGCAAAACGCTTTTGCCAACAGAACTCAACACAAAGCGTCTTGCACTGCGCGAAAAACTGCCTGCTGTTGACGAAGTTGACGATGCCAAGGATGTAGTGAAGAAGGGCCTCCAAGAGGAGAAGTATGCGCTTGCGCATATGAATGATGATGTGACAAAAGCCATGGCTGGGTCCAAGCAAATGCTTTCTGTGCTGTCAAAGTCACTGGAGAAAGTTGGATCAGCACTGCTGGACAAAAGGGAGGGCTACTTCCGCGATTTAGAAGCCCTTGGCATTTCACCTGGCCACGAAGGAAAAAATGTGACTATATATCAGCCCGCACCGCCATCCGACAACCTGAATAGAAGTATTAGTCCTCGGAAAAGGATGGCAAAGTCCCAATCTATCAAACATATTCAACCCAAGGGCACACCATCGCTGGATGAGGAAACTTTGCAACAATTCCGCCAATCATTTCAAGACGCTGACAAAGATGGCAGTGGGACTATTAGCGCATCGGAATTTTCACAAGTCTACTCTGCAGCAGGGGTGGATCTAGGTCCCTTGGCGGATGCTGCCCATGAAAGGATCGACTCCGATGGTGACAACCGTATCAACTTTGATGAGTTTGTAACCCACATGGCCAAGGCACGCGTCTCCCTTCAGGAGAAAGAGGACGGTGAAGAAAGCATGCCTTCCACAAATGACGGGACAACCGTAGGATGGAGAAACAACACCAAAAACGTGTTCCAAAATGCGATGGCAACCGTTGGCCAGTCACAGTCTTGCAGGAATCAGAACAAGCATTTTGTGGAATACTTGGCTGATCAAGTTCCAATTTTAGCTCGCAAATGTCAACTGGCATTCCGAAGGCAAATAACAGAGTCAACGACAATGCGTGACCAGTTGTCTGCACGCGTATCAGAAACACAATTAGAACTGAAACAGCAAGCCAGATGCGCAGGTAGATTGCAACAGTCGATTCGAGAATATCAAGAGCCGTTAGAAGTATGCCAAATGCGCATTGCACAGCGTCAGACCAGACCCGCTAGAGAGTTAGTCAGAGATCAAGTTACGCAGGTGTTGGAAGTAGAGTATCAACAACTGAACGATTCTATCGCACAATTGGAACAAGAGTTAAAGCAGTGCCAGGATGAAATGTCAATTCTAAAGAGCACACTGAAGGAACTTCAAGCAGCGCACACTATAAGGGTGTGCTTTATTAAAATCAACACCCAGTGCGTGAACCTCCGGAAGAAACTTGAAGCCAATGCTTCAAGAAAAAAGAGAGGAAACAGACCAACTTTGGTGCTTCCATAAAGCAAAGTGTAGATATCTATAGCTCCTGTATACGATCGATACCAGAGCAGATATACATTGCACGTGCATGTACTGCATCATACATCACTACTGCCCGTGCAACTAGCCCATTAATAATGGCAAGCGGGAAGATGAAATCTATATCCTATATCACCTGTC
>Ga0307402_10000053_pt1 | contig 10193 bp, 13 predicted proteins | sample SouOceMetPS10329_FD_200442 | JGI IMG/M metagenome (GOLD analysis project Ga0307402, IMG submission 200442) | Metatranscriptome of marine eukaryotic phytoplankton communities from Antarctic Ocean - PS103-29 (Eukaryote Community Metatranscriptome) | ecosystem: Environmental > Aquatic > Marine >... | reverse complement strand
GTGCAAGCTATAAATGTGGCTGCGCATACGTAGAATGCATCGACAAAGACTGGCATAGCCGCCTCAAACATATTCGTGAAGCGCACCAGAAGCCAAGAATCGATAATGAATAGCGCCGTAAATGCATCTACGATTTCGGAACTAATCTTGGGTAAATATGCATGGGAGCTGTCTGATAGCTCAGTGCTCCTCAACAAGGTTCGAACCTAAGCACCGTTATCTTAATCCAACACGACCTGTAGCGTAGGTATTGGGCGTTGTAGCCCCTGGTGAGCTGGCGATCATGCTAGATCTCGCAATGTGACGGTAGCAGTGAGTAGCTCCCCTGGCCCAAACTCGATAGGCCGAGGCTGTAGGCCCCCAGACTGTAGGCTCCCAAACTGGGATCAAGTGCTCATAAACATCCTTCGGCCTGTGTGGCTTACTACATATCTGCGGGCCCATTAAGTGACTGCCTGCTTGGTTTTCACAAACTCTATCTTGCCGCGGAAGCAGGTTGCTGAAATGAGCATGTTCATTGTGGTGCATCCCTCGCTGTACCCACCTGGAGCATCGACGACGGGTGAAATGAAAACAAGACAACATGAGCGACGCCGGCCAGAAGGACCAGAGGACCCTAAAAGCCCAAGGGAGGGGCCTTTCCTATGGCTCTTCCCTGGGCTCCAGGATACAGTCCTCGTCTTAAGATCAGTGATTGCCCCTTTTTGGGCCTTAGGGGACTTATACAGCCATTAAGCCCCTTGCTGACTGCTTGGCTTTCACTGCATCAAGAAATGTGAAGACCTCAATCTGCATGCGGGGTCGTGCTAGAATGTAGTGACACCGCCGGAGCAGTAACCCCAGGCCCACCACGAGGAGGTGCCCAGCAGTGGCAATCAAGTCCATGGCGGCCCGCCGCTCCAACACGAAGAATTCTGGGTTGAGGTCTGCCTCCTTGATCACATTCCTCAGATCATCATCCTTCGTTCCCCCCGAAACCCTCCAGATGTTTTATTAACTACCTTTCCTCTTGGATGCTTATGTCTGAATATCCAATCCTTTCTGTCGCTTTTGATAACCCAAGAACAAGAAGCAGTAAGAAGGATACCTACCAGCCCGATCAGGCCATCATCCTTATCGACTGCAGCCGACAGCTCCTCTTTGCTAATAGAAGCATCAGCATCGGCATCCAGACCTGCTTCCAGGATGAAAAATTGAAGAATTTCTTGCTGTGCTGCATTTGCAAGAACATTGTACAAGGTCGATGCCTGAGAGCTGGATGGTCTTCGATGATGTGAACAGCACTGGGAACCGATGCAGGGTGAACGGCAGCAAACGAACGCTATGCAGAATAGGCTGGCATTCATGATTGGTGCACAGAAGGCTTGGTGGACTGCAGCAGCAAAAGCAATTGAATTGAAGTCGCGCGGCGGGTGCCGGTCGGCGAGCAGCAGATGGCGCGTAGAATGAAAGCGCCGATTGACCGCACAAATCTACTGTTGAGTGAGTTTGCAGTCCCCAAGCTGCTGCGAACCCAGAGATCTCAGCCCACTCACAATCTTTGCTTGTGTGTTTTTTTTTTTGGTGCGTACTGGTACGAGTGTTCTTGGTGTAGGCGCGTCAGCATGATGGCTTCCACTCAACGACTGATCTGAAGAGTAGCTCAAGCATGCAGTTGCACGGTCGCAATGATTACAAGCTCCACTAAGAAACCTGGTCAGTGGCCCAATGTCCCAAAAGAAAATTAATCTCCACTGGTCCCAGTCGTTCCTAAGTCGACTTCTCTGAGGCTTCATATGGTCGCCTCAGAACTGCAGCCATCTTGCACTTTTGGATGGGGCAGCATTCATGGGATCGAAATTTAGATTTGTTTAGGAGGAAAGGCAAGAGAGACGGGGATGCGAAGCACACTTTGAAAGGCATGTCAACATGAATATGCCACAGGATGCAACTACTCCAATCGGATATGCGTGGACGACGAGCTACCAGGCAAATGCACTTTGTTGCTTGTACACAAGAGAAGGCACCGCTCGTCAGAACTTACGCAAGAATGCCGAGTATGGCGATGTTCCTTGGTAGGTTGATTCGCTGCCAATGTTAGTGCACGCAGGCATGCACGCAAGAATGCCACTCTCGTGTCAAGTGAGAATGCATGCTTATCGTGAGACCTGTTCGTCTACAAGAGCATGCCAAGCCTATCCCACATGTACTATCTGCCCACAATTTCAGTTGGAGCGTTTGCAGAGTAAGATTGCCAGAGCCACTAGTCCAGTCTCAAGCCTGAGATTCGGAAGCGCGGACAGTAATGCATGTAACATGACCGAAAATCATTGGGCATCACTTGAGCACGTGCATACCTGAATCCTGATAGGGGTCACTCTCCCATGGAGGTAAGAAGCGAAACAGCTGGCAGCGAGTAGAGTCTTACCCAATGCATAATTGAACCAAACCTCCTTGTTTGAGAGCCCAGCTGAGCATCTCATCAGTCTTTTGAATGTCTTTCGTAACTCAGCCAGGAGCTACTTTGCTGAATGTAGCTCTTTGCAGAACTCTTTTCTGAATAGTCAGAATTAGCTGCCGAACGCCAAGATGAGCTTCCAGCACAAGATAGGTTGAAGCTGCAGATTCTGTTGGACGACCGTCAGCAAGCTTGAATAGAATAGCACATGTCCCAAAGTTGCCAGGCTCAATCTTTGCATGTTTTCTCCAACATTGAATCAGACTCACTCGGATGTCTGCAGACGCTCCACTGAAGCACGCATGTTCTCAAAGCACTGGGCTCGATGCGTGTGCACGTTTGCTCTTCTCCAACCTTTATCCGCATACACCTCGATGACCTTGGATGCTCCAGAGGCAAAACAAATTTCTAAGTCAGAGTACATGCTAGTTCCTACATCACGAGTTGTAAGCATGTCGCGCAGAGTGAATCGCCCTGAGCCGGAAGCACGACATTGCTTCAAAGTTTTAAAGACCGTGCTGCGATGTACATGGGAACTGGCGGGCAGGCGAACACACAAAGTCGTTCTCCAAAGGCTGTAACCGCCTTGTTGGTTGAAGGCACACTTGTCGATTGATTATTTTGCACGGGTCAGTTTGTCGTGACGAGTATGACTGCTGACATTGGCATGCTTGAGAGGTCGATGGATAAATTATGTTTCGGCACGTCTCAGGGACAAAGGAGCATGAGTGACTACGACTGATGATATGAGACATCGAAGTGGCTCTTCATCTCAATCGGGACAGAATGCAAGCGCCAAAATGTCTGAGGAGACAGGGAAAGTACCAGGCCGCTCAGGAAAAGTGTGCAAAAGGCTGGTGGAAGCACGAATATTGCAGTATCTATGCGTCTTAATGAGTTCGCAAGAGACTTTTGGTGTTAAGTTTAGCATACGATACCCATTAGAATACATCGCTTTCTCTTGGGGTGCCAGGGTTGCCACTTGCCCAAATTCCATGCTACAAGCGACAGCAAGGACCCACATGGAGAGATGAAAGTGGTAGGCCACTGCAGGGACTCGTGCGAGCAATGTAAAGTAGCCTTTGGACAGCACACGCAACTTTGCAGTGATTCATGAAGGGTAGGTAATGCCGAACAGTACTCAAGAGGCATTATTAAAATGGGAGCAGCTCCCAGAGCATGTACCAGCGAGAACCAAAAGCAGAAGGCCATGCTGAAAAAAGGGTTGGCAGGAAGCAGATTGACAAAATAACCGCACGGGGAATGCCCAAACGGCGGATTTGCAAGTAGCTTGTTTGAGCCACGAATATGAGATTCTCGATCCACGACAGTGTGCATCTGCACCCTTGGTAGCCAAAGGCTGCCCAACACAAGTTTGAGCAGATCTTGCACCCACACTCAACTCATTTCCGCACGCCACGTGAGGATTAGGTGGCACAGAGCCACCAATCAACGACACCAAACATACCTTGTTTCATGACTTTTGGAAATGCTTGATATCACGTCCGAGGCATTTGGCAGGTATTCCCTTACGACAGACAGCATGACAACAGAGTATGCCCCACGATTGAAACGCGTAACGGAAAAGCATCTATCTCAGATAGAACGTGAAAGGCATGCATAACCAAGCATCCTGAATTCTGATGAAGCCGATGTGCCCCATCAAAAGGGATGGTGGATAACGATGAGGGACACAAGCGGTGTCTGAAAACAGCAAACTGCACTTGTGCACATGTGACAGGGACTTGGGGAGAGGAACAAACAGTGCAAAGAAACAGCGGAGAATCATAGCCCCACGACCCTGGGCAACTCAAGAATGACCTGAGGACAGCTTGCCATTCGAGTTTGAAGCTAAGCTGGGGAAAACGTATGCAAAGTGTCAAACCCAGCGCTCAACATAGAACGCCTGTAGCAGAAGAAGTATGGTGCAGGGGGGCATATGGCAAGGCAAGAATTTCTGTCAAAAAGAGCGCTGATTGGCAGAGACGCCAGCGAAAGGTGAACTCTCCACATAGCAGCGCTCTAATTTCAAACAAGCTCTTGAACGAATTTCCCAACTGTGCATGCAGCCTTGCACGAGTGGCACGCAACGAACTCCTACTGGCGCTGTTACAGCAGCCTCCATCACTTTCACTCAGCGAATGAAAGCAGACCCAGGGTCATCACACAAAGCCTGTGGCTGCCGTTTTGATTTGGCAGCCGCACTCTACCACGCTTTGATGCAAAAGTTCCGTGGTGCGATTTCGCGCTGTGGAGCCAGGCGATCGCAACACAACCTCGCAGTGCCGTGTCGATTCAATCCTGGATGATGCACAATCTGTGTGCCCACACCATCTAGCGTATCCAATCTGACGTCGAGTGCCTCGTTTTTGCAAACGTAAGCTCAATCGCCCGTGGCATCTGGTGTTCATAGTGTGCTAAAGTAAGCGTCGTTCTTGGATGGAAAGGTGACACTTTATCAATCAGCTTGTTGGGATGCAAGCTGGAACTGCTCAGATGCATCGGTTCATTCGAATTTGTCAGTTTGAAGTCACTGTGTCAATCGCGATTCACCAAAGCACGGCGGTAGCAAAGTTCCCCACGTCAGTGCAGCTAGTGGCAATCGGAGGATAGAAGCTCATAATAGTTGAAACAAGAAGTATGGGACGGCGTCATGTAAGATTGCTCTCTTCGTGGATTTACAGATTAGTGCAAACAGCTTCGAGAGCGTTAATACTCCTTTGGCCCAAAAGGCAAACTTGCATCATACAGTTTCCTGTTTGGGGCAGATCCTCAAGGCTTCTAGGGGGTGCTGAAGGTTGCTGAGAAATTAGAACCTGCTCCCATCCCAAAGCAGTAAAAAGAACCACAAAGAGCTTCAGACCCGGCTGGACAAACGACTAGAAGCTGCAACGAGCACCAAGGAGGACTACCGGGAGGTACTGACCTGACAGGGACGACGGGCAGAGGCTGCAATGTGTAACATCCATCCTTGGCAAAACGAAGGCAATGCGAGCAAAACGAATTTCCCTCGATCGTAGGTGTCAATATCAGCCAGGGGATGATCAAAGCACAGGAACCTGATAAACTTGTTCGAAAGAGCAAAGGAAACAGAGACAGCGCATTTTGGGTAACATCTCTTGCAAAAACGCACAGCTTGGAACTTGAGATTTCAAGTTTGTGTTTTGTTCTTAAAGGCGGCATAGAACGAACCTGCTTTCGGAGACACTTGTACCCGAAAGTGGTCACGAAGGCTTCACACCAGTGTGCAGGCTAGTCGACAACAGCAACGAAACCGTAGCAGTGCGCTGGATCTCCAAGCTCAAGGAATAACGAGTATCTCTGCATCCGGATCTTGTGAGACAGCCAGCACAGGCAGCGCCATGTTGTGCGCAGCCATACAGAAATACTCGTCGAGTCGAGTTTTCATCTCTGAAATCGTGAAAGTGCGACACCAAGGCTGGACATACACAACTCTGCTTGTGATCAAGCGCTGTGCTCCAAGGGCAAAGAAGATCGAAGAAGGAGCTGCTGCAAGCAAACTTGGCTGAGAAGGTCCTGATCAAGGGCGTCAAGCAGAAAAAAAGAGGTGGGGCCACCAACAACAGCTGAGAGTACGCAAACACCTTCAGACGAGTTCGTGCTGCTGCGCATCAATGCAAATGCTGTGCCAACGCTAGCTCTGACTATGATCTCGTACACACCATTTGCAGCGATGGCGGTAACTGTATGCAGGTCAATCTCCCTGCGGGCATATACTGCATCGATGATTCAGTTGCGCGCAAATACATGACGCTTTCTTTGCACATCACAGCCACATGATTCACATACACATCTTCCCCTGCTGGAGCGGATCAGGTGGACAAACGCAGAGATGGTTAGAAAGACAGAAAGAGGAAGTTAATTGACATCAAGAGTCATTTTTTTTATTATATAGTACAATCCGCCTCGCCGTACCATGGGGGCGTCAAAAAACAGAAACTCGATAAGCCGACTTCTCGCAAGCCACGTCAGCGAGTTTTTTACTCTCGTAGGCCGATGCTGTGCGCCGTCTAGACAGACTGACTCTTCGAGCTGGCTGGCGCACGGGTAGAGAAATTAGTCATTTTCTAAAGACCCACGCCTCTCACCGGTCTGAGGCCCTTAAAACACAATAAGCCAGCGCACATGTTGTCTTGCAGGATTTGCAATTCGCATGCTGCCGTCGTCATCGCCACTGCCATGGGCAAAGCCGAGTTCAAGGAAAGTAAAGGCATCGTCCATCATGCACTGGGCATATCATACGGTCAAGAATCTATTGCTTTGAATCACCTTGAGCTGCCGGCAGGAAAGGAACTTCACCTGCTTCCAGGGATCCTCGGCACTCTTAGCGAGAACGCGCGGTGGGAAGAATATCATCTCAGAGCAATGGCCGAGCGGGTAGACTTTTAAACGCAGTTATATAGTCACGAGGCATTTTATGATTTAGTCACCAACCGCCATTTTACAGAAGGGGGAGTCAACAAAATTACACGTCAGCCATTCTGACTGCGCATCGTGACAGGAATCGACGGCGATAGGCTGGCGAGGCAGCACAAGAGAAGAGTTTGTTGGTGTCGGGGTTCTCAAGCGTCTCTTCTCAGTGCCCGTGGCTCGCCTAAGCCGCGGTCAAAGACACAAGTAGGCACTCGCGGCCTTGTGTGCCTGCGCGCCGACAATGTATCAATGCCAGTGTGGAGCTTGGAGTGAGACATATATTCCACCAGGAGCCTGAGTTGGCTGAGGCCCTGTGCCATTGAGCAGTGGAGCACTGCTGTTTGAGATCCTCGATGCGATCAAGCCTGGGACGATTGAGTTGGCGAAGAAAATGAGGGACGATGCATTAGGCAAGAAACAAAATTAGACGCTGCATACCACATGTGTACGATCTGCACGTGTGTGTGCATACTCATCACGTACCGGGTAGCTGATGGAGAATTTTGAATTCGATGTGTTGTTCAGAAGCATACGAATAGGAACGGCAAAAAGAACAATGTCGACATACACATGAGCTGAGCACTTAGGTCAAAGGTTTGCAGCTGATGTTGGCCCATGAGAGGCTGGCGATGTAGGCAAGCAAAGGAGTGAGGCACAGTTCTGGTGGGGCGAAACAGTGAGCACACACACCGACCTTGCCAAGTTGTAAGCATTATGCTTATGCAGCACATTAGCTACAGTTGCACGTTGAATCAAAGAATCGGAGTGGCTGAAGTTTGATGTACAGGTTGCACGGAGCGCTGTACGAGGGAGTGTATGCCAGCGAATGCCTGCTGAAATATAGAAAATGCATCTTTTGTGAGGCACTGCTGCTCGAAGAAAAGCTGGAAGGAGCAAAGCGTGTTCCATACAATGATGGAGTAGAATTGAAATTGGACAGCCTGTAGAATGATAGATCGATGGGTAGAGGCATAGGCTACTTTTGCTTTGCTGCACATCGCTCCGAGGGAACAGGTTTCTGAAGGCCATGAAAGAATGAGTTCCATCTCTCTCGCGCACAATATTTGCCACCATCCCGGTAAGCTTAGGAAAGCGCCTGTGCCAGAGCCTGAAGTTTGGAAGCCCAATTTGATTGAACAAAGCAACATGCCCATATACAAACCGGCAGCGATGGGCAAGGATCGGTGTCAATCTTCCCTTGTGTTTTTGCCGACTTTTGCTCTGTATTCTCTGCCCATGAAAAGTGGGGTGAGCAAATCCGATGGAATTATCCAACATGGCTGGCAGAGACACTCGTCAGTGATCCCTATATTGCGCACAACGATGTCTTCATCTTCATATCCTAGTGAGTTATGCTGCGCTGGCGCACTCTCTGCTTTCCTTGTGTGGATGCTAAACCCTTCCGCTGTCTTCGACCTCAGAGGCACCAGCAGGAAACAGTCAACCCAGAATAGGGCCAACAACCGACACAGCCATAGCAGCCCATAGATGCCTCATGTATCTCTTGCGTACGTCCCGCGGAGAAACGAGCGAGCGAATGAATTTGCAAGTCTCGTGCCTCATGTGAGCAGAAAATTCGAAATAGAGGAAGCGAAGAACTCGCAATCCAAACAAGAGGGCAGAGTGTAATCATAATTCCGATGCGTCGCTGTCTGGTCTTCGCTTTGCTCGCTCGCTTTCCGCAGTCCAGCATCTCTCTCGTGAAAAGGAGAGGGGTCAAGTAGTTGACTGTTTCGCCACATTGAAGTTTTCAGTCGGCAGGCCATATTACATGGCCTCCTTGATGCAACCTCTGCCTGCTGGCCCACCCCGCCACATTTAAAGTTCACAGATGTCTCATGATTGACAAGGTCTGGCTCCTGCTTTAAGATTCAAGGAATCTGTGGCTACGGTCGCAACCATTTGCAGCAAAGCACTGAATTGACTAAGTACCTATCTATGTTTCGCCTCTGTCTCAACTCAGCACCTCTGCCATGCATGAGCTGCATACCGACATGACTTCACAAGCGATAGCGTTCATCGTTATTGATTTGTATCTATGGCAGACAAGTGTCTGAAATATGTTCGGGTCGCACAGCAAAGCAACTGATTCGCCGCGCAGCATCAACGCTCAACCCTGGAGAAATGAGACTGGGCATCGTGCTGTGCACATGTGGTAACCTGCCGGCTGGATTGTTGCTCCGCCCCTTGCCTGTGTGTTTATAGAACCAGCCAGCGATATAGAGTAAGTTTTCCTAACAACTGGACTCACGTTTCGTTGGAGAGTTTGGTCAAGCTACCACTTCAAGAACTTGGATCGGAAGCACTTGTGGTTTTCTGAAAAAGCTCGGCTCAAGGAGGGAAAGATGATGAATAATCGAACGACTTCTCCAATCATTGCACCTCAGTGCTTCTGAACATGCCAGCCCGAAAAGAGTGAAATGTGTCATGCAAGGACGAGACTGTTTGTAGTGTGAAATTGAAATTTCACTCAGATGCGAGATTTTACTTGATTGTGAAAGCGATGGGGGACGATAGTTGAATCCCAAGGAGGAGTTTGCATGTAGACCAAGTGGCCCTTTGAAGACAACAAAGTCTACATGTGCATGTGCGCTCTTACAAAGGAACTGCTAGCTGCAACCACCACGCTAATTGAAAGGGAGCTTACTAATCAAACGCAGAGCCACGAGAATACACAAAGTCTACATATTTGTTCCTGTCCCTTGGCCAGTCTTTTAACACCTCAACACGAATCATCGCTTCTCTCCTCCCACCCTGGTTGCACACTTCAAGGTGTGAGCAGAATCCACGATCGCACAGTGGAAGCGCAGTTGAAGATAAAACTAAGCACTGCGTGCCGGCACTTGAACAGGCATCATCTGCTGGAATGACTTCGCGTGATATTTCGAGCCCTGCGACAGGTCTGGATGCACACGCCGAAGATGCGCATCGTCTGGCCGCTGGACAAGTTTCAAGCATCACTGCAGTACAGAAGACTGCTGTAATATTCAATGAAGTCGAGAACATACCACACACCTGGGAATACAAGGTATTTCGCTGCTACTGGCCAGATTCTCCAAGCATTCCCTAGTGAGATTGTAGCGCGGTTGGGAAAGCAAGCGGCTTCCTATGCGCACATTATTGCATTGGCAGTTTCCAACTTTCCAACACTCAATGACTGTTTCCGTGACAGGTGATATTAAGGACGTCGAATCTGGCGAGTGAGGCAAGCGCAGGTTAGACTGACGGGCAGAATACCCACTCACAGGAATGGGAGACTCCTGCTGAATCTCGTGCTCAGCACACAAAAGGATGTCCGCAATTTCTGTATTCATGTCTGTTT
>Ga0307402_10000043_pt1 | contig 10701 bp, 1 predicted proteins | sample SouOceMetPS10329_FD_200442 | JGI IMG/M metagenome (GOLD analysis project Ga0307402, IMG submission 200442) | Metatranscriptome of marine eukaryotic phytoplankton communities from Antarctic Ocean - PS103-29 (Eukaryote Community Metatranscriptome) | ecosystem: Environmental > Aquatic > Marine >... | reverse complement strand
TGTAAATACAGCCTCGCCAAACCTGCCCCATTCAGCCTTGGTTTGCTCGGATTTTCGCCACTACCTCATGTGCCCGCAGCGCACTGAACCCGCACCGTTCAGCTCTTGGCTAGTAAGTACGTGTAGTTGGCACTACATTGGCGCAGGGCCTTCTCTCCAGCTGCCCAGTGACCTTTGCCGCGTCTCAATCCGCTGCAAGTGACTTCTCACAACACCAGCAGTGATTGGCGGCGGGCGCCGCATCATACCGCTGCCGCCCAGGATTGCAGCTTGGCTTTGCATTTTCTGTTCCAGAAGCGCATGCAATGACGTGGCAATCTCATGGTCACTTTTGCCAGTGGCACGGAGGTCCTGAGCACCTGCAAGCAGTTCCTGGTGCTCCGGCACAGAAGAATCGAGAATTTCAGGTTCTCTGGGCGCCAACAATACCGAACCCTCATCGTAGTTTTGGTCGCGCCCACTGTTGTATGGCGCTGATGACAAGTTTGGTGTGAAAGCCCAAGACACGCTATAGGAACGCACGCCTCCGCCCTCAGCTCTGGCAATGCAGGGGCGCCACTCAGGTGAGTTGCCGTCATTCTTATGGAGATAACATGCGTAGCCAAAGCACTGACGGTCAGTGTTGAGGTCTTCCAAGTTTGAGGAGAATTCCTGCTCATGCAGGAACCGCCTATAGTGGTGGCTCTTTGCACAAAGCTGCTCGCCGGCTTCCTCAACACGGAGAAGGGGAGGAAGAGTACCGGGCGGGCCACAAAAAGGAAATTGTGTCGCATACTGCTCAAATGTGCGAGCTGGGTCTAGAGGCCGCCAATGATCCATATCCACCATGGCTCCCACACACAGACGCCTATACTCATCAAAGGTCCAAGGGCGCAACATATTCGCGCGATCGTTACCAGGGGCATAGACCATGAGTACCTGTGGCGTGGCCACGCTTCGCTGATCTCTGTAGCGCTGAGCTGCACTCTTGCTCGCTGAGTCAGTTCTCTTTTCGCGACGGGTTGCGAGCTGTCCTGAAGCAGAGGCAAGCTTCTGCATGAAGTCACCAATCGTGTCTCTGCCATATGCCTCCACCTGGTGATTCCAAGGTGGATCTTGCTGCATGGCCATTTGTTCATTCATCAGGAGGCTTCGCCCTTGGTCGTTTTCCCGGCGTCTCTCCCCTGACGCGGACGTCTCCATCACGCGGTCCCACTCTTCGCGAACACCGAAGCAAACCTTTACCTGGTTGGAGAGCTGGACATCGCTCTTGTCGATGTCCTCTTTGCTTTCGCGGTCAATGCTTTCTTTTCCGCCGATCAAAACCTGGTGCTGCTCCTGCCACTCAGCGCCCCCTCTCTTCTCCCCACTAGGTGGCATGGCTTGCACGCTCATGGGGCTGTTCTTGCTTTTGAAGAGCTGGCGTTCTGAATCTGATGAAGTCCCGTGCATACTTGCCATCTGTTTGGTTATTGTGGATGCAGCTTGCGTCATTTCCCAAGATGAGGCAACCTCGTTCCATGCGTAGCCTGTGACATAGACAGGCAACTCGTGGCGCATGCCGGGAATTTGGTGGCCAAAGCTCCTTGGCAACAGTTCTTCAGCACGCAACAAAGTGAAAGCAAGAGTGCCTTCCAAGGTCCCACCTCGAGCTGCACCTGGTTCTTGTTTCTGAAGCTGCCAAGAAGCAGCCAAGTGCAATACGCCAACGGACGGACACTCAGCATCTTGCTGTTCTTTCTCCTTCCGGGCACTCGGACGTGTGGTTGTGGGGCCTTCAGCATAGCGCTGCAGAGTCAGAGCCTGTATGCGTGGCGCCGAGGACAGGGACTCTAACGCAGGCATCCAAGTTTCGCCGAGGAAACTTGGACCTTTTCCTGGGATTTGGCTTGGATTCCAGATTTCCAAGAGAACCCATATTTTGACGCGAGCAAACAAATCCTCCATTGCAGCCTCCTCCTGCTCCAACGGGCTACCACCACCAAAGCGGTTGTCGCCAGAGAAAAGTGTGACATCGAGGACGAGTGGACGGGGAAGCCGAGCGGCATGGTCAGCTGAGGTCATGCGTCGCAGTGGTTCTGCCACAGTTGGGCAAGCGAGCAGGCACGAGATGAACTCTTCCTTTGAAAGTGTGGTCTCGGGATGCCCCATGGCAAAGGCATCGGAAGTACCCTCAAGTCCATCAGCTTCCAAATGCAGCTCAGTCTTTGACACCATCTCTCCATTCTCGTCGAAAACCAAAGTGCCACGATGCCGATCAGCCTTGCCGGCACGAGAATAGCGCACCCAAAGAACTTTCTTTTGCCCAGGCCATGGGTCTTCTATCTTGAGAGACTTCAGAGATGTATTGGCTTCCTTCAGCGACGCGCGCCAAATGTCAAGGATCCCCCCAGTTTGGCACGCCTGTCGCTCGGCCTCGAGCAGCAACTGGTAGGTGACGTCCACCGCTTCTGTTCCTTGACTGCGATACACCTCTTTGAGCTCAGCAACACTGCTGAACTCCCCGACAGTATCACCTGGCACGAGCAGCGCATCTAAGATTGCTGGCACTGCCCGTCCGCGGCTGAAATATGCATCTGCCAATAGAACTGCCTGACGGTTCGTCACGTATTGCAAGCTTCTTCCAAGTATCCCTTGCACAATGATGCGCACTCCCCAAATGTCTATCATGGGTAGAGTCGAACCTGCTTCGATGACTTTGACCCTCTGCAGGGTCAGGTTGGTATTTGATCGCTGTTCACCCAAGGTTGAATTCCATCTCCACTCCTGGGAAGTCTGATTCCAACCCGAATCGCCCACGCCTGTGAAATGCAGAGATTTGGCAAGGCGTGATGGTGCATGAAACTCCATGAACTCACCCGCGCCGGCGTGCATTGCTCCAGCGTTCTTCTGAGATGGTATCTTCTGTTCTATCAGCTGGGAGCTATAGGTAACCACTGTCATCCAAGGGTGTTTGCTCTGCGGGTTTGATACTGTAGGAAAGAATTTGATTGCAACCAACCGGACATGGAGCTGGCCTCGCTCTGGCTCTGAATCCGAGTTTGGTACCCATTTGATTGCCATGTCTACTTCCCCTAGGCAAGTCCTCCCATTCGTGAACTCCAAGGAAAGCATTTTCTCTTGTTCTTCAAATGTCTCGGCCGCCTTATCAGGTGGTTCCTCAGGGGGACTCCACATGCTAAACCAACTGCACGGCACTTCTTGGTCTGCAGAAGCAACGAAAGGACCCACATTGGGCACAACCACCTCTGCCAGCAAAGTCGTTTTCCCCACAAGGCTATCTGACCAGATTTTGAAGTGGAGAGCAGCGTCCTTTCTGCAATCTTTTGCAGGAGGTGCGCTCTGATCTGCAGTTTTTTCAGTTGATGTCCTTTGGATAACTGCTTTGGCCGCCTGGGCTATTGGCACCCAATGGTGCTGCGTATGGTTCCAAAGCTGTGCGACGGAGGGCAGCAAAGCCGACTTTGGACTCACAAGCAAATCAAAAAGAGCGCCAGCCTTCTCACCAGCAGTGCCCTTTGAACAGCAAATAATACCAATTAAGAACTCATACAAACTGAATCGGCGGTCTGTGGGGTCCACGAAGGCATCATACAGAGGCTTGGCAAATGGCGACCAACCAGGCATATTGTGGCCCACTTCATTTGCCCAATCCACATCTGTAACCCCGTCTGGCTCAGGCCGACTTCCAGGAGGGCAAGGTATAGCCTGGTTTTTGGGCAAGGCCTCAACTTCCTGAGCTTCTCTAAAATGCGCGTCAGCCACAGCTTCAGCAGCGGACGTGGCGCCAACCATGCGCAAGTACTTGTGCATGCTATCCTCAACAACAGGAGGACCAAAGTCCAACATCCAGCTTGGCACAGGGCGCATCACAGAAGCAGGAGCAGATGGCGACATAGAGCTTGGGAAAAGTTGGAGAAACGTCTTAATGATGGAGTTGCTCAGATCTTTTGTGTTTACACCTGGCTCCGCTGGCTCCACCATTTCCATTGCTGATAGCAAGCCAGTTCCACTGCTATTCAACATACCAGTCTGGCCTGAGCGCATGCCCGCAGTATTCAGCATACCGTATCCTCCTGATTCCCCAGGCTTGAAACTGTTTGCAAAACCTTGGTCTTTGATCGGTGACTGAAGAAATCGAGAAGAAGGATCAATCGATGCCACATGCCCAAGCTGTTTCAACAGATCATTCTGCCGTTCAAACGGCTCATGATATCTTTCAAACTCTTTCGTCCCATCACGCCACAACTTCAAAACCTGCTTTCGGCTAACACCACCCCACAGAAGAGCACCAGCCGATTCTATTAATTCAATTACAGACTGTGGGTCGTGCAACGAAGCAAAGAAAGCTTCGATGAATTCATGCACTTCGAGTGCTGATTGGCACAGTAAAAGGTCCACACGCGAGGATCGCAACATCCCAAAAGCTAAATCAATAAGCCCATGGCGGGCGTGTGGGAATGCCTGTGGGTTGGTGGAATCGGCAAACAGGAAGTCCCAGAGACGATAAAGAGAACTAGTCGGCAACACGCGCGCATAGAGCCGCATGAATGCACCATAGAATAGACCTGCCAATTGGAATCCGAGCGCACCCATGCGTACCCACAGCTCTGGCTCATGGACAACCAGCGCGCACTGCAATAAAAACACATCTTCCATAGCTCCGCTTTTTGGACAAATAATTCTGTTGGGGCTGTCAGTTGGTTGTTCTGCCCCAAGTGTCCCTGAGGTAGCAAAGTAATCCTTGTAGGCTCCATTGGTGCGCGAGGCGATTAGCGTAAATAATAACCAGAATACAGTGTCCTCAGGTATGCTCTTCGGTTTCCTGGTCGTTTCCTCTGTGCGTGCACTTTGTGGCAAAAGGAGATAAAAACATAAGATAAACAAGCTCTCAGAATAAGTGATGGCAGTTCCCGTGCACCTGCGGCCCTCCCGCTCGTCCCGATAGCTTGGAAGATTGGTAATAAATTGCGAATCTCTTGTCCGGTCTAACGAAAACACTATGAGTGCAGTGCAAACATTCCGTGCAGATTCTAGGCGTAAACGGTGCTGCTGTAACACAGTTGGTATCTGCAGGGATTCCCACTCGGTGGCAAGCAATAAGTCCTCGCTCAGTTGGTCAAAAGCCGGCGTGTACACCCGCTGACCGGCTTCCAAGAGCAGCTGGTAAGCCTCTGGACGTGACTTGCTCTGCACGCGGCTGGAAAGCGTCATCTGTGGCCAAACCCATGAGCGCAAAGAACTTGGCACACCCTGCCCCACGAGAGCTTGAAGCTGTCGAGCTTGCTGCGCCCCTGCCAAATCATCTGTCTGCTGCAACCAGACAAGGCGGAGTTCGCCAAGTCGCGCCTGTTGGATCCCATCTTCTTTAAGTTGCGCACGGAAAGCACGCCACGCGTGGAACTGCCGCTGCTCACAACATTCCAAGTACGGCGCTGCCCCAAGGCAACCTTCAATCCGGACGGCCAGCTCATCTGAGCGCCGCATTGGCCATGTGAGACCGCGCGCATTATTGGGGTTGTATCCCACAAGGGGCACTTGTAAGTCGTGGATCGGCTCTCGCAATCGCGCCCCTGCAACTTTCTTCGCGATCTCTGCTAGCAAGTAGGCACGTGCATTTTTAGGTCGTGGCGCGCGGCGTTCGTCGCCGGCGTCGGGGGGAAGGCCAGACCAAAATGTCATGATGTGCACCTCACCAGAAGGATTAAGGGCACGACCTGTCCCATCAAGTGTTTCCGAGGTCAATGGCAGCCACAAGTTGCGGAACGGGTTCTCTGGATCAGTGAGGAAATTATTTTTGCTCACAGGAAGCTGGATGGCTCCAATTGGGTATTCGATGGCGATGCCTTCAGAGCGCACCTCAAGCTCCATTACCATATCAGGATACAGCTCAGTGTTGATAGTACCGGTTTTGAAAGAAAACCCACCAATGCTTCCAACACCTTCCATTTTCGACCAGTCTGGGCTGTCTGTTGCATAAATAGTTGGCGAGTTTTGAATTTTTGTAGTTCTGCATACCATGGCCTCGGCTCCCGGCTCGCTGCTGCTCAATAATTTGAAAGTTACATGTGTATTCAGGTCCGTGTCTGCGAACAAAGATCCAAGTTGCTCACCTGGGGAAGCTCCTGCCAAGAAGGCATCGAGGTGGTCAGCACCTACCTCTCGGCCCTGTGGGTTCAAGCGACGGGCCTCTACCAGAAGCACCTCCAGCTGCGCCTCGTTACCTGACTGTCGAGACCTACTTCTTAGGTCCAGTTGGCTCTGCTCTTGGTCAGCCGCTTCCTTCTGCTCAACAGCCCTCTGGGCGCTAACCAACTGACGCGCATGCAGCTGGTGATCCAGACGGGTGCATTGCCGCAGCATATCAACAAAGTGATAAGTGTCCTGTTCAGTAGGAAAGGACAAGTGCAAGCTCCACTCATATGCGCAGACAGCAGGATTTGCATCCACTGGCATAGGGCCCGCAGTGGCACCGAAAGCCCCCCACTTTAATCTTTCAATGGGCCCGGGCGGGCGAGAAACATCAAATTCGCCAAGCCGCAAAGTTGGATCCAATGCGACCACTGCATCAACATCTGCGACCGCAGCGTCATACACGTTGAAGCCAGTTGTGTGGCAAGGGGAGACAAGGACAGTAGGAACACCACGCAACACCAAGCGTTTTGTGACTGTTTTATCACCTCCTACAGCACGGGCTGCGCAAGGCATGGCCTGCACCAAACCAGGGATGGCATACCGCAGGTAGGGATTGGCCTCCCAATTTGCAATAAAATCTGGTGACACCTCCAAATCACATGTGCTATCAGCATGAACTGCAAGTAATGTGCAAGGTGCTTGGGATGACAAATGTGTCAAACGCTGCACAATCATGCCTGCTGGCGAATTGGTGCAGACAGCACCACCGCTGTCTGAGAGGTCTTTGAGTATGCGTCGAAACACTCCAGGCAACCGTTGCTGTTGAAAGGTGCGCTCGCAAGGAGGCAGAATAAACTTGTATGGGCAGACTCGTTGGAACAACCTTGGAATATTCCTCGTGCGCCAACCCTCGTATTCAGGAAGAGCTTGTAGGCCACTGGACTCGAACTCATGAACCAAGTTTGGGTCCCGTAATGGCATGCCCCAAAACTTCCCAGCGTTCTTGGGATCCCATGTAGTTGGCGAGAGTGTCCTCTTAAGATCCAGTTCGCTCCTCGGGTAAGTCACCGACTCCTCCACACTCAGCATTACGCGCTCGCCGATGCAAAGCGGGCAAGGGTGGGCGCCAGAGCATAACTCACCTGCAGCTGCCCATACGTAGTCGCGGTCTCTCAAGGTGACTTCCATACCCAGCACAGCACTGTCATGCAATGTACCACCCGATGTTTGACCGAGGTCAAGATTAACCGTTGTCGGTGGCTTAATGACACTGCCCATAAGCACAGGTATCCCGCTCCAAGGTGCGTTCAACGCCAAGCCTGCAAAGTTCAACGTTGCATGATACTCAACTTTGAATACCTCCTCCTTTGAGCTCTGTTTGCCATTGATGCTGCTGAGATCTGCGAGCGACACAAAACCAGTGTCCTTCTGCTCGCGACAAAGCACAGAGACAAAAACCTGCGGCGGTCGCTGGCTACTTGACCAGAACCCCGGTGGTAATGGCAACACAAGCTTGGCTCCACGGAAAGCGATCTGTTCTCCATCAATTGGGCACACTTTTGTCCAAGCTTGCAATGGTTTGTGCAATAGCGGTGATACGACAGATGCACCTACGCATCGAACTTCGACGACATATGAAAAGAACTTAGTTGATGGAAGCGATGTAACAGGAGGAAAGCGCAGGGTTCCCAACGAGAATTCTATAAAATTGGCAACGTGATCTGCCTGGAACTGCCCTGGTCCAAGCTGCGGATCATACCATGCACCACGGTGCGAACTGTACATTGAAGCCAAGGGGCCAACCCCACGCAATTCAGGGGAAACCACTTCAGCTAAACTACCACGGCCTGAACTCTGCGGGCTTCGAATCTCTGCCATAATATCGATATTGATACAAGCCAAGGACTCCCCATTTTCGGGTTCCGGGCTTTCAGGTGCGACCAAGGGCAAGCGCCGTCCAACCTGCACCTTCCCATCGGCAAACGTTGTGCTGAGGGAATAGCGTGCTGCGCTCGGTCCTTGCATCTGGAGGCCAGGCGCTAGAAGACGCCACAACTTCACACGTGCTTGCCAGATCACCTGCTGGCTGCCGCCAGAAGTCCACGGAAGACTTTCTTTGACAATATCCACACACAACTCGCTATCGTCGAGCGCCGCCAAGGCAATTTTATCCTCCAGCACTGGCACCGACACATCCAAAGTAAAACTGTAGTCCACCTCGTCTCCACTCCGCATCACACTGATGAATTTCCGACCAAGCAAGTGCACGATGCATCGAGTTTCCTGGGGGGGTGGTGCTGCTTCAGGTTGGGTCCCATCTGGGGGAGGACTTGGCAGCGTTGCACCTTTGACAGAGCAAAAAAATCGTAACCAGTGCAACTTGTTGCCCTGCAGAAGCCCGTCGGCAATAGCAAGTCCGTCTGCAGCACCAGCGACGCTGGGGGCCTGATCTTCATCTGTCGGTGCTGGCCGCTGCAGCTGCCGGCCCCAGCACAGCCTCGGCCCTAGCAACGTGATCCAACAGCTGCTAAGCAAAGGACTTGCAGCTGCACCCAGCGTCTTGTCCACTTGCTGCCCTGCTCGCTTCAGGCCCTCCTGGAGGCGCATCATCTCAGGGCTCTGAGGCCCTGTGTAGGGGCCTTCGACGCGCGCGGAGTTGAGCACGACAGCCGAGATGCGGTTGAGGCTCACAAATTGCAACCAGCTGGCCTTGGTTAGGCCTGCGAAGTCGCCCCCTGCAGCATCGTCCGAAAAGAGCAGCATGGATAGGCAATCAGATGCATGGATGTGTGAAACACGTGGGGCTGGCATGGAACTTTCTGTGTAGGTGCTCTTCAACGTTTCGAAGCAACTCGGCCACTCCTCCTTCACCTTCAGTATTTCTGGTTCCACGGTGAGAAGCAGGGCCTCTCCAGCAGTTACAGCGTTGTACGCAATGCCCACGTCGATGCCCTGTTTTGCCTGCTGCGTTCGCGTCTTGCAAGAAAGACCAATGGCGTAGCTGTTTTCCGACAGCTTCACATTCTTGAACTTCCGGAAATCGTTCTGCACCTTAGTGATGAGACCATCCCTCACCTCGTTGAGCGGCCTCAACTGCGCCTTCGCCAAGGTCTTCAGTGTGGTGAGAAGAAACTGGGCCGCCCAAGTCTTCTTTTCATCCTTCATCCTGAAGTGCTCCATTCGCTTCTGGTAGACCAACTTGCACTTATTCCAAGACCGACTTTGGTCTGAACGGAGGATTCGCATGGCGAGCTGCCATATAAGGGCTTTGGTGTCGAAGAGGTCTTGCGTGTACAGTGCAAGGGCGTCCCAACCCTTCTGCCAAACTGTCGACATGAGGCGGCGGAAGCACATTTGCAGCGCGGCTTTCTCAGTGGAGGAGTTTGTGAACCTCGCCAGCTTGATCACTCGCAACCACAACTCCATCTGCAGCTGGTCCTCTGCATAGAGCAACACTGGACCAGCTTCCCGCTCTCGGAACGCCATGCGGATACGCCAGTCGAAACCGCCTTCAAAGGGTGGAATCTGCTTGGAGGATGTTCTTTGTTCCACAACATACTCTGCTGCAGACAACCCATAATACTTTCTGGGCGGCGCGTTTGGCTCGCCCGACTTGAAGACAACGAGCTGGCCACCATGGATAGCGAATTGTCGAACTTTGCGCATCTTAGTGCGAAAGCCGTATTTGACCAACATGTGCCTCTTGCCAGGCGGCGGCAGTCCTGAGTCATCCGGTTCAGCCAGCTGTGTCATGGGCTGGGTTTTACCATGGCTCGGGATATCAAAGGCTGCAGTACCAGACAACAAGCTCTGCATTCTCTGTCTCACAGGGGCAACTTCTGCAGCCGAAACGTCGACGTTCTGTTTGAGATCCTCGAGCTCTATTTGAGCAGCTGCAATCAGGAGACCTTGCTTTACTCCTTTCCTGTATTCTGTCACATTCTTGCCTATTAACCAGCCTTTTTTTAGCATGACCAGATCTCCATTGAACCGCATCTCAACAGGATCTCGGGCTGGTCTTAGACTTTTCCCATTCGCGCCAGGAGTGGCAGCCCCAGGCTTTTTGAAGGCCACAGGCATAGACGACCCTTGAGACCCTCCATATGCGCCCCCAGGCGGCTCAGCGGGTTCCATTGACGACCCTTGAGGCGCTCCATATGATACCGCAGCAGGTGGTTGTGTAGCGTTGCCGAGTCCCGGCGCAAAGCGCACCTGTCCAGCACCACCTTGTGAGTAGCCAGGTGGCCCTGCAACGTTTGTTGGCGAGACCTCATACGTACTTGGCCCCGAGGGCACCACATCAGAAGTCACTGGCGCTTCTGACCAGGGGTCAATGCCGTCCGTGTCCATAGATAGTGGCCGGGGAATCGTCTTCACCGAAGCAGCTGCGGAAGCCGGAGCAGTTTCAGCAATCGGAGCAGCTTCAGAAGAGAGAAATGGGGCACTCTCCGAGCCAGTCGCAGACTGGCCAGGCGGCTGCTTCCTCACAGGTGGCGTGGGCATCTCCACGTTAAATCAGACGGCCTGTAAACAAAGAGCTGCCCCTCTAGATGGCTGCATTGGTATGAGTGGCGCAAACAAGCTCTG
>Ga0307402_10000041_pt1 | contig 10780 bp, 1 predicted proteins | sample SouOceMetPS10329_FD_200442 | JGI IMG/M metagenome (GOLD analysis project Ga0307402, IMG submission 200442) | Metatranscriptome of marine eukaryotic phytoplankton communities from Antarctic Ocean - PS103-29 (Eukaryote Community Metatranscriptome) | ecosystem: Environmental > Aquatic > Marine >... | reverse complement strand
CTCAAGTGCATCAAGTGGCTCAATCTGCATAGGGCGGAGGGGCCGTAGTCTCGGAGAGGTCCAAAGAGCCTCTGCGTGCCCAGAGCTTGCAAAAAGCAACAGGCCAAAAGCCTGGAGGCCACTTCGCTGGGATGGCGAGTGGGGCTCAGACGATGAGCTTGCGAACAAAGATGGGGCCAGTGGGGCTGAGAGAAAAACGCCTAGAGCCTCAGAAAATCACGGTGCCCGTTCCCGAAGTTGGTGAGCAGACAATTCAAAAGAACTGGCTCAAAGTGCATGGCGAAAAGGATGAGCGGTTATATCACCATTGCATCAAGCAATCGATGCTCCTCGCTGCCAGAACCATGGATCTCAATGACGCCACAGATCCAATGAGCACCAGGGACGATGCAGATCAAATCAGGGCGAGGATGAACATTATCCAGAGCGGTCAGGAAAAGATCCAGATTGCCGGGCACAAAAAGTCTTTGATCAAGAATATACAAAAGAAGGACGAGAGGGAGCGACACCTAATGGTGAAGCACTCAAAGAGGTGTTGCTGCGACAGGCGCGAGAGAAGTTTCATCATTGAGAATGGAGAGATAGTGGTATACAAGAGCAAGCACAAGAACGCCAAGATTTCGTTTCCCAGCTACAAGATGAAGGATGCTTCGCTCAATGTTGAGACAAGGATGCAGGGCACATTACAAAGACCAAGGTTTGAGGAGGGCTACACTGACCGTATGAAAGTCACCTTCCCTGAGCGCCAGAATCAGAACAAGAATCCTTTCTATTTATACCCACAGTCCAAGGAACAATTGTTAAATTGGAAGCGCGCGTTCCAGTTGGCTCGAGTGCTTGTGTCAGACAACGACCGGCGTGTGTTGAAAGTCTCCGTCGGCCGTTGCACATCTATAAGCTTGATCAAGGGTTGGGAAGCTCTCATCTTCTACTTCAAGGAAATTGCTGAGACGAGGAAACTTGTGAGGCAAATGGCTTTGCGGTTAATGAAGGTTGACTTCAGTCGAGGTTGGACAAAAATGAAGCTGGTCAACAAACAGATTGTGGAAAAAAGGGCCAAGCGTGTGGAACAACAGCTTTGGGCTGCACGATTCATGTCAGAGAAGCTCACACGGCTAGGCACAAGCAAATGCCAAAAGCTATCTGAGGTGCGTGAGAAGCACATCACACGGATCCAGCAGAAATTTCGGATCTATCGAGATGAGAAGATCTTTGATCGCCAGTATCCAATTGGTTCCAAAATTGTGTCAAGGATGCGTCAGGCACGACAGGGTTGCCAGATGGATGTTGCTCTTGATGTGCTCTCATGTGATGAGGTGTTGAAGATGAGTTTGACAGATCACAGAAGTCTCGAAAGGTATATTGTAAGCCCAGAGCAGCTCAGCACCAAGAAGTCGACGTATTCGGAAGTGAACATTCCGGCTGCGGAGATGCTGCTATCAGTGTCTGATAATCTGCAATCTCTTGCATTCACCGCACCTACACACACCGCCGATGCTTGGTCTCATCTGAGCAAGTCAGATTGGTCAAACTTCGTAAACTTGGACAGGCTTTCGCAGGTGGTGCTCCACACTGCGCCACATATAGCAATCAAGAGGAAGGACGCCCAAGAGCAGGGTGTGTGGTGCACAATCTATGGTCCAAAGATCAGTCGGGGAAAGCGCATTGATGTGGTGGAAACAAAGGATGGCAAACAGGTCTCTTGTGAGGTCGTCGGTACGCCTGACGGTTTTGCTGTGCCAAAGGCCTTGGGCCAAAAGTTCGACGATTGTCGACGCAAGGCGACCAACGCGGGCAGGCCAGGTACTGGAATCAAGTGGGTGGAAATTAGTGTCGGCCCAGAATTCCAGGCTAGCTGGGATCTTGAAGACACAAAGCCAGGCGCTGATCCAGCGGCACCAAAGGAACAGAAAAAGACATTCATCCACATTCATGTCCTCGGCTACAGGTTCACAAGTGAAGTATGCACAGGAGATGGGAAAACTTATACTTTTAAACCACCAGGTGTCAGAAAGGCTATGGTGCCAATTGCTGATGATGATGGCGCAATGGTTGCGTTGGATAACAGTGAATTGGGTGTTGAAGTGCTCGAGCAGGTGACCAGCCAAAAGTCGGCCGGCCAACCTTTTGTTATTGAGAACAAGCAGTTGCTGGCAGGCCGAGAGAATCTGTGGACCATTTTTAATCCCAAACCAAATGCGCGAATGGAGAGCTACAAGAAAAGGCTTGAGGTGCCAGACGCCCCCCCAGGTTCATATCCACTCTTGCTCGCACCGCCAGAGATACAAGAAGGTGCAAAGGCCATGGGTCGAATCGTCATTCCGTTGGATGTCAAAATTGGGGATGACTTCCAGCAGAGGGACGCATTCTGCGTCTCGCCGGAGCTCGTTGGTGCGGGTATTCTCACCTCCCTCTACACGTCGCACCGCGGTGCTTGGCATGACCAGGAGCTTGGACCAGGACAGTTCCGCCTCGATCACGTCTCGAACTTTGTGGAGCTAGTGCTTAGCGGCTTTCGCTTTCCCAACTCGGATGTGCAAGCTGATCTTGCAGCTGGGAGGATGCCGCCCTCGTATCGTATCCGTGCAAGCCTTGCAGGTATTACCACAGAAACACCATCTTTACACCGAGCACCAATGGGTGCAGCGGGTGAGCCGAGCAAGTGGGCGTGGGTCTTGGGCACTCAACTTGCAGACCCCTTTATCATTAAGTTCAACGGCTGCAGGCTGTGTTTGCCACTGCCTCCTGGTTGTTGGGGCTCTTATGCTGAGGGCAAGCGTCCAATCATCGAACTGGAAGTGATCAAAGGGGAACACGAGCAGTTCACACCTATGAACTATGAGACGTTCAGCAAGTCACAAGGATCGCAGCAGAGGACACAACCACAGGAGGAGGTTGTTTACCGCACATCAATCAGTTTCGATAGCATTTTGGTTGACCAGGTGAAGCAGGTCAGTGCGTTTTTCGCCTCCGGCAAGAAGCCTACAGATGATGTCATCTGCGATGTGTTTACTAACATGGTCAAGAAAGGCAAGCCAACTGAGGCGGTCCTCAACATTGACTTTTCTTTGCGCGACCGGGATTATATCAAGAGCACTGTGGGTCATCCTCCTGGTGATCAAAAGACAATATGTGTTGGAGATAATGCATTGTTGGTAGTTGAGGAGCCTCTCATGTATCCTGAGTCGGCAAACGAGGCCCGCCGCCGCTTCTCCCAATCAGGGTACAAGAAAGAGTCCAAGGACTGGCCTAAGGTGAAGGGCAGCGTTCCTGGTCAGGAGCCTCGCGCCCGCGGCGCAGCTCTGCGAGATCCTTGCTTGAGTAGTGAGTATGCCGCCAGCGAGCTCGAACATATGACGCCCAAAGTGCCTTTTAAGCAGAGCGTCATCCCGAACTATTGCACTGATATCATCCCTCACAAATACGTGTTGCCCTTATCTGAGCAGCAATTCCGCACAGAGATGCGCCCCGGCCTCTGGCCCCTCATCCTTGATGATCTTGCCACAACTCGGAGGTTAGAGAATGTGAAAGTGACTCGCGTTGTGCCTCAAAAGATCATCGTTACGCACTTATCCCATGCTACCCGGAAGATCCCTGTAACTCTCTTGGCAACTTACCCAGATGGCACTGCTGATGTGGAGGTGGCTGCGTCCTTCATGGAGGAATGGAAGGAAAGCCATCCAGAGCGCAAGTATGCATTGCCTGGCCTTTTGCAACAGGCGCCAACCCCCAGGCCACAGGGGGAAGGACCGATAACGAAAACACCACCTATCAGGTGCATACTTAAGAAGGTGGCCATCAGGTCTCTAGCTGCGGTGCACTCCGCGAGCTTCCACGTGTTTGATGCCAAGTACAAGGACACCAAAGACTACATGGCCGAAGCGCCGGCGCATCGTGGCTTCAACCCCCGGGAAAAAGAGGAGAATCAAGACCAGGCCGGGTTCTCCATAGGAGCTGGACCATTGCCTTCAGACTGCAGCCCTGCGTGCTGCCAGTATGAGTGGAGCCTTCACGTCCGAGCACCGACTGAGACCGAAATGCACAAGTTTGTTGCCATGCTCAGACAGTGTGTTCGCGTAGACCATCACCAGCACTCCATGAAGATGGTGGCCTATCAGAGCAAACCGGCCGATACTGTCATGCCTGCGCAGATGCAACGCGCATATGTTGGTGGACAGCTTGAAGTGGTACTCGTCGAGGCACGTCGGCTGGAGGCAAAAGGAGTAACCAAACAAGTCGAAAGTCTCAAGAAGACTCTTGCCACTCCTTTTGGTATGGAGTACCATCTTGGGCCACTCGATGATACCAAAATGCAAGCTCTCCAAGGGACAACAGCAGGTGAAGCTTCAAAGAGCACTCCGATGGGCCAGGACAATTCCACTTTTGTCAGCTTCCGCATGAAGCATGGCGATGAGGTTTTGGCATTCAAATCGGCAAAGGTTCAGCACTCGCCTATTATTCGCGGCACTGACAGCCCATGCTGGGCGTCGCTTCCAGAGTTGGTGAATAGTGGGGGGTGGACTTTCAAGACTGGTCTTATTGACCCTGAGAAATTACAGGACCTTGTCATTGAGTTTGAGGTTAACCAGTTCAGTGTGGGCATGTCAACAATCATTGGTGCCATTCAGCTTGGCGTCACACAGCGGCCATACCTCACAAACCCAAAAGAGCCATTCCGCAACTTGTGGCTACCGCTCCTCTCGGCGAAGAATGGAAAGGTTACACCGAACGAGACAGGAGAGATTCATGTCTTGACAAGATGGTTGCCCGCCGACAAACTCTATTTACCGCCAGGGCAGCAGCAGGTGTCTGTGCGCTCGCACTTCTTGAAGGAATTGTGGCCGAAGGTTTGCGCCCTCAGGGTGAAGGAACCTCTCTACAGCGTGGAGGCCCAGTACTTGATGAACTACAACCCGAACCTGGTGCGCACTAAAATTGCCGAGTTGCCTTCTGACCACACGCGCAGGCACACAGAGGACTTGGCGAGCACTGTGCCATACCTTGAGTGCTTGGAGCGCAGGCAGTCCAAGCTTTGGGAAGCTTTTGACAATCAGCTCACGCAGGAGAACCTCAAACATATAAGGATGGGGGAACTCCGTCTGAAGTGGATCCACGAGGAGGATTCATCTCACTTGGAGAAGATTCAGAGCCTCATTGAAGGTGGCATCCCAAGTTCCCGCCGCGAGCAGGTCTGGTTGGATCTCACCATGGCAAGTCGAGTGCTGGAGTTGGACGGCCTGGGTGGTCAACGGCGTGAAAGCGCGGACCCAGAGGCAGCCCGCAAAGCGGCCGAGCAAGACTACCAGCGGCAGCTTGAGTTGGGTCTTCCCCAGCGCTCTGACGCGAACCAACAGTTGCAGGAAGACGCCTTCCACTTGGCTGCGTGGGAGTCGACAACACCGCCTGTGGCAGAACTACTTGATTTCCACCTCAGGCGCCTGAGGAGGGCCCAGAACGTTTGCACAGCATTGATCGCTTACGACAAAAGTGGAGTTGCCTATTGTGAGAGCTTGCTCATTGTTTCTTTCTTCCTCCTCTTGCCCCAGGGCTTCAAGGAGGAGGGAAACGAGGAGGGTGGGACTGTGATGCACTACATGTCAGAGTCCTCCGCTTTCTGGCTTTTGTATACTCTTGTGGGCACCCGCGTGAACGGTACCTTCAAAGAGTACTATGGAAGGCCTGAGCCAGTCCCGCAGACCGATGGCAGCCAGCCCCAGGAGAGCCTTTGTGTAACCAGTGGGGCGATGCACGACGTGGCCTTGCTCGAGTGCTGCTTGGCCTACCACGAGCATGACCTTTGGGCTTTCTTGACACGGATCGGATTCCAGATGGCTTGCATCTTCTATGGTGCATTCATGCGTCTCTTTGCCACCTACATGCCAACGGCGACTGTTTTCCGCTTTTGGGACATCCTTTTCTCGCAGTCTTCTGATCCCAAGGCGCAGCCAAGTGGCCGAGCCTACCTCATCGATCTTGCCTTCGCCATGCTGAAGTCGAAGAAAGAGTCAATCATGGCTTGCGAATCTGCGCTTGAGGTTCGCAATCTTATTTTGGGTTGCTTCGGCTCGTTGTATGACACCAGTACAGCCGTGGAGCTTGCCACCAATGCGCACCAGTATTTGTGGGGTCATCTCGGCTTCAGTTTCGGCAAGGTCGGGCATCTCTGGACGCAGAGGGAGGATCTTTTCAAAGGCGTCAATGAGACCATCACTGAGCAGAATCAAGTCCTCAGGGTCCTGACACATGAGCGCGCGCTGGGGAGTATCCCTCAAACGAAGTATACGAGCCAGCCAAACACAAAGGGCGTGACGACAAAGGAACTTCTCAAGGATGTCCTTCCTGTCATGCAGCAGGCCTTTGAGAACTTGAGGAGCCGCAGTACAGGTTCTGGGAGGCATTGGGCCATGCATCGTCCAATGCCTTTGGCTGCCAAAGCGCTGTCCGAAAACATGTTGGAGAAGGCTTTCAACCTCGCCAATATTACATTCCGTGGTGCACATCTCCATCCAATCCCAGTCATGGTTGGGCCTGCTGATGCTGCGGAGCGAGGAAACAAGGGATGCCCTGGCTTAGAGCCTTTGGACATCACGTCTGGGGACATGGCTACAGTTCTTCAGAAGGACATCCCGAACTGGAGCAATCTTCACCAGCATCTTTGGAGAACCTTCACGAATCGCGAAGATACCTACAAGCACGCACAACACGGGATGCCTCACCATGAGGGTGGGCACAATTTGGCCAATGAGGGTCCGGCCATCGTGAAGTGGCTCTTTGGTAATCCCCAGCAAGAGGCCTGGAAGCGCCAGCAACAGGCAAACCATGGCATCGAGGAGCGCGTGAGTTTGAATGAATTGTTCATCGCCCTGATATGTTGCTCAAGAGGCACTTTGGGCGACAAGGCGGCCGCCCTCTTTAACATCTACTCGTATGTGGTGCCGCTTCAGTCGCAAGGAATTTATCATTGGCAGCCGATTGCTCGCCTGGCCAAGAGTATCACCAAGACAGGCGATGGATCAGGTGAGCACATGGGGAAAAACTTGACTGCTCCCGACCCAGACTCTGTCAGTAAGGAAACCGTCTTGCACTTCCAGGTGTACAGTAACTACCCAAAGAAGGGCACGCTTGTGGGGGAGGTTTTTGTGTCGAGCCTTGGACCGTTTATTGGCTACAACCCTAATGATGCAGAGGTTTTGCCTTACAACATCTGGGGCCCATCGCAAACATCAATTAACACGAGGCAGGCGTCCTCAAAGAACCTGACGACGGGACCTTCCAGCAACATCACGCACTCTCAGAGTGCCAGCGCTGTTGGCGATGGCGAGAAGGTGGTTGTTGGCGAAATGTACATGGCACTCACGTGGACGCCGAAGACCATCAAGCAGCCAGAAGTGGGCCAGCTTTGCATCAGGCTGAAGGGCATCCGGTTCTTCAAGATGTACGTCAGTGATTACTTCAAGATGAATCCCAGAGTTACAGTGCACACTTACAACCCTAAGTCAATAAAGGCTAACAACCCACAAGGAATCACGAAGATTGACCGATGGGATCCTCGTGGTATGATGAACACAGATGCGCATCATTCATGGCTGACGACATCAGGGGCCTATGGTGGCCAAATGGATTTTGAACCTACCATGAAGGAGAGTATGATCGGTCATGGAGAGCACTTCAAGCATTATTGGCGTCATGGAGCAGACATGGGCTTCAACCCTGAGTCGGAGGAGTGGTGCTGGAACGAGACCTGGGGCAAGCAGTTCTCGGTAGAATCTGTGACAATGCAGAAGGAATTCATGGGGCTTTCTCAGCGCAAGAATGTTATGGGCATGCACGGCGTCCGCCACATCGTGGCCGGCATCCTGCATCGGAGCATGCTGAATGTCACAAATCGACAGGCCCTCCTGATAGCAGACACCCTCTTCAACAGACAAGGGGCAGTGCCAGGCATCCTGGAGGCTTGGCTCGTCAGTGGAACAAGCACGCCGAAAGAAGGCGGCCTTGACCAATTTGGTAAAAAATCCAATGTTGGACCATATTGGCCCGAGCTTAGCGTGAAGCAATTGAAAGACAAGTGGGCCAAGGAGCGCGCGTTGAAGGGTCCAGTTGACGTTACGAATGCCATCATGGTTGAGCACGAGCGGCAAGTGCAAGCCTTCGGCTTCATGAATCTGTTCCATGAGTCTTTCATGAAACAGCATGCAGGTCTGGGCTTGACAGCAATGGGAATCACAGATCCCTTCCCAGGAATGCAAAAGACTCTGTGGATCAGATATGTGCGAGGTGGCGATGGTGAGCGATGCACGCAGGGTGTTGTGATTGACCGTTCTGGTAAAATCCTTCATGGCATTGTCGGGCCAGGTGCAACAGAAGCGGAACAACCACCTCCAGAGATTAAGTTCGACTTACAGGATTGCTTCCCACAGAATGCAGTCACCAAAGAGGAGTTCATCTCTTGCATTCTCAACAGTCCACTTCTTGGTGAGTCCTTGAGACGCATCGGCGCGACCGACCATGTATTCCACCCAAAGAAGGCAATCCCGCTTGATGTCACTGTCATGGATCCTCACCAAGAGGAGGAGGACCAGCAGTTCATGGACGCAGTCAATGTTGGACAGAGCATTCTGGTGGAGGTTTGGGACGCTGATGTTGGCTCCAAGGACTTCCTCGGCGAGGCTTGGCTGCCACCGCTTTCCTCGCTATCCATGCCTCCCAAAGACTTCGTTTTGCCATTGCGCGAAGCTGACATGTCAGAAGATGCAGAAAATGGCCCATCAAGAGAAAACAAGCATAAGGAGCTTGGTGTTGGTGACGATAAAAAGATCACCGGAGAGCTCTATGTGAGACTCGGATGGCAATATCCTGTTTATGGCCCCGACGGCAAACCTACCGTAGCAGCGGCGGGGGGGGACAACGCTACTGACGCAGAGAGCATCAAGAACCGGGCGCAGATACAGGAGCAGCTTCACACCGGCAGGCTTGTATTCAAAGTGCTACGGGCTCAGCATCTTCGCCGGGCAGACGCCGCGAAAGGCCGCAATTGCGATCCGCAGGTTACCGCTTATGTGCGAAACGATATGGTGCAAGTCGATGGCCAACTGCGACCGCAGTGGAGGAAGAAGCCATTGGCGCGGACAGGAATTGTGCGCAACAACCGGAATCCCAAATGGGAGAACGAATTCAAAGAACCACACTTTGACATCATGACCGGCTCTTACGAGGCACGCTTCCCACCAAAGCAGGACGGCTGGTTTGAGGAGATGAAGACAGTCTTCCGCACAAACAAAGCAAAAAGACACATAAGAGAAGACCGGGAGATTAGTGCACTCAAGCGTCACGGCGCCTCCGGTTTGAAGATGAAGTTCCTCGAAACCTTGCCCCCTGATAACGCGCCACCAACAGCATCCCAGGGAAGTTCCCAGGATGGTGGTGACAATCACAGAGTGGAAATATTTTTGGGAGACACTATTCGTGAATTTAAGTCAAAGATGAGTCAAGCTTGTGACTTGGAGGCAGCTTTCTGGCTGAACAGGGGCGAGGCCAATAAAGAAAGCAGATTCCGCGACGTGCGCATAGGTTACAAGCATCTTGTGATGGTCTTTGTGCCATCTCCGAAGGTGCAGAAACTCTATGCTCAAAAGCTGCACGAAGGCCAGGAGTACAAGCATGCTTACAACCAGGCCATTCAAGACCCCTCCAATTGGCAACCGCTCGACCCAACCAGAACTTTCGGCCAATACCCACAGTATGGCTTTGGGAGAAAGCAGGCCCAGCTGTTGCGGATAGTTGAAGCCACTGAGGGCTACAAGCTGGTCAACCTTAGGTACAAAGAATTTGAACGGGAGCAGTCCAAGATGAGTTACCAAGATAGAAATGATGCTGATGAATGCTATGGATATGCCAAATATTGGCATGTTTTCGACACCGGCGTTCCCCGTGCTCCTCCTCCTGTTGCTGGCGCCCCAGCACCTGCAGCGCCATCTCTCCCACCAACAAGAGATTGGGAGTGGAGGCCTGCTATGATTTCCAAGGGCAGTGGCGGCGGAGTCGATGGCGCCCCTCTGAAATACAAAGTCAACTGGGTGTTCCAACCTTTAACGAAAGACTCTGACATTCTGCCAAAGACCCAACTCGACCAGAATGGCCGGCATGAGATGCGCAAGGAAGATGTGCTACTTGCACCCAGGTGCCCCAAAGTCGATGCTTATGTCCACCCAGATCATGCAGAATTGTTGGAGCAGGCTAGAACGTTCCGGCAAATCGGCAAGTCCGATTGGGAGATAGAGGTCATGCTGAACAAAAGCCTGGATGACACGTGGGCAAATGCGCACAAAGAGCCTGGCACCCAAGACATTGGGAGCAAGCCTCCACGAATCACCGTGGACATCATCAGGAACTTTCTGCAGCGTGTTGACACTCTTGCAGCTAGTCAGTCTGGAGGCGCAGCTTCAAGCAAGCAGGCTCTGAACTCTTCTGAGAGTGGCGCCTCGCCCGCTAACAATGGCAAGGGCCCTGCGGGCGGTGCCAGACCTGCGTCTCCTGCGAGCAACACGAGACCTCCTACAAGACCGTGAAGCCTCTGATCCTTGCATGCCATGTAACTCCTAATTGCTTGCGACGTCATTCAGTTGGGGCCCAATGAGGTTACGATCCTGTTCTAAGACGAGCAAGTCGCCCTTTTGCAGTGTCGGTTGGAACTTGACGATCGCCGTTCGGTTCCCTGGGCACGCAGCTCGGCGCAACGATACGACCATTCTACAATTATAGCACCTTCATGTTGCTTGGG
>Ga0307402_10000024_pt1 | contig 11533 bp, 1 predicted proteins | sample SouOceMetPS10329_FD_200442 | JGI IMG/M metagenome (GOLD analysis project Ga0307402, IMG submission 200442) | Metatranscriptome of marine eukaryotic phytoplankton communities from Antarctic Ocean - PS103-29 (Eukaryote Community Metatranscriptome) | ecosystem: Environmental > Aquatic > Marine >... | reverse complement strand
GGTGAGCTCCTTGGCTGCCCCGAGGGATCCCGACCGACGAAAACGCGCCGGAGGACCCGCCACAGGTCGCGCCCCGTCGCGCGAAACCAACACGACGGAGAAATGTGGGCTGGCTGAATCCGCGTATAGATCTGGCGGCGGCCGGTGCGGCAGCTTCAAAGACGGCCTGGAGCCTTCAATAGGAAGATCAAGCCAAGGATTCGGGGGGGATCCAACGCCGACGATGAGCCAGGAGGCGAAATTTACGCTTGCGTTGTGGATCCCACCCTGACGAGAAACCTGCAATTCCTGCAAGCACCCCGCACCGTGTGCACAGTGCTGCACGCCGACCCAAAAAGAGGAGGAGGAGGAGGAGGAGGAGGTCCTGCTCAATCGTCCTGTGTGAGCAGCGCCGCGCCGGCCAGGACCCAGCGAATCTCCGAGTCGTCCGGGTCCATGCGGACGTTCGTCTGGGTGATGAAGGTGGCCCCGCGCAGGGTGGTGGAGAAGAGCGGGCAGTGGTACATCGCGACCCAGCTCATCTCGTCGATGTGTACCGCGAAGACGTTGCAGATGGGCATCAGTGGGTGCAGATCCTTCATCTTGCTCTCCGTGATGTATCCCTCGTCTTCGCCCTTGCCGTCCTCCCAGCCGGCCCCCTCCATGAACAGGCCGTGGACGTTGATGCCCTGCGCGGGGACGCCCGTGATGTCGGCCAAGTCGCGCGTGTTGTAGAAGCGGCAGCGGTTCCTCATAAAGTCCAGGGGCAGGCTGTTGGCGCGCGCGGCCACCTGCATGTTCGAGGTGAGGAACGACATGGAGTTGAAGAGGCCGCCCAGCCAGATCGATTTCAGAAGACTGACCTTTGCGGTCCACTCCACCACCTGGCTGACGCGCTCGAGCAGATCGGCGAACCACGCGGACAGCCCCTTCAACGAAGGGTATGCCATCTCCGCCCACAGCGAGTTCACCTTGTTTTTTTGCATGTCCGCACCCAGGGACTCCATCTGTTCCGTGATGTTCTGCAGCCCACCGATGCCCTTCTCAAGGTCGATCATCGAGAAGCGCATGTGGCTTAGCAGCAGGTTCATGCGGTCTGCCTCCTGGAGGGACACGATGACGAACGGCGTGAAGTCATCGGGCTTCAGCCTGCCTCGGATGTCGATCATATCCAGGTTGCTAGGCAACTGGCCCATGTAAAGGGTGATGATCGGCCCTGATGCAGAGATGTCTGCGCCGCCTCCGCCACCGCCACCTCCTGCAATCGACGAGATGGTTTCGAAAATACCAATGCCCTGGTTGGTCAGGAAACCAATCTCCGCATTGGGATGCAGCCAGTACATCATGGGTACCTCGGGCGGGAACCGCTCCTCGATGTACTTGGCGTACTGCTGGTACTCCAGCTTCGAAGCGTCTGGAGACTTGAAATTCGGACACAGATTGCCGCCCGCTAACAGCTCTGGGGTGACCAGGACATCCAGATATGTATTGTTGACGCGGCGGTCCCAAGGGTCGGTAATGTGGCCTCCGTACATGATCTCACCGAAGATGTAGCGCAGGTCTGGCCATGGCACATCCGTGCCTAGATGTTCGGAATTGTTCAGGTAGTTCTTGAGCACCGTGCCACAGATCGTCAGGTCGCCATCGTTGAACGGGTACTTCTTGGACCAGCCCTGCGCCCCGAACTTGATGCGGCCAGAGATCAGGGAGTGGAAAAAGCACAGGGCGAACAGCGTGGCCTTGAACTCCTTGGGCTTCAGGCACGCGTCGACGCTCTCCTGGCTGAACTTCGAGTAGGCCCTGCGCAGGTTGGACTTCAGATCTGACGGCGCTTCGTCGGCAATCTTGATGCACCGCTGCAAGATCGGCTCGGGGACCAGTTCCCACAGACGGCCCTGCAGCGCTGAAGGGGGCTCCGAGGTGAGGAAGCACCGGAAAGATTCATGCGAGAACTCTTCGATGACCTCCAGCGCGCGCTCCAGCTGCTTCAGCCAGACCTGCATGAGGTGGATGTTCTGCAACATGATCCAGCCACCCTCCTTGGCGGCCTTGGTCAAGGCGTTAAGGGCGATCTGCTCCTGTCCCTGCCCCATGGAGATGTTGACGAGCATGCCATTGGCCTCTGTCTTGCCCAACTTCTTGCCGACCTGCTCGATAGTAGACGTGGGGTCGACGCCGGGGAACAACACGAAGAAGAACGGCGTGATGCAGGAGGATTCCTCCAGCGCGGACTCCAGTTCGAATGGCGCCTGCTCGACGTAGTCCTGCCCCAAGTTGTCGATGATGAACTGCTTCAGCGCCTCCGCGATCCTGTCCTGGCGCAGCACCCGGAGGAGGAAGAGTCTGTGGAACGGCGCAAGGTCGCGGGCACTCCTGGGCAGGTCCGCGGTCTCGGGGCGCTCCTCGCCGAACCAACGCTTCCAGCCCAGGGAGTCCCCTTCCAGCGACTCCGTGAGCTTGCCCCCCTTCTTGAACGCCTCCATGCCCTCGAGTGACTTCAGCTGAGCCCACTGCGTCTCCGAGAGCCAAGTCTTAGCGTTGTCTGGCATGGCCCCCGCGTTGGGATCCGGAGGCGCGCGGATGAGCATGTGGGACTCTTCTGGGGAGATCTTCTTCCCCTTCACCAAGATCCTCATCGCCACCATCGTAGAGACAATGATCTTGTCCACGTCCAGCAGGCCTCGGCGCGTGAAGGCGAACACATTGTAGGTAATGGTACGCTCCAGAAGTTGCACTCGATCCTTCAGCTCCTTGCCAGAAAGGTCGATGATCTCCTCCTCCTCCTCCTCCTCTTCCTCTTCTCCCTTTTCTTCTTCCTCCTCTTCCTCGTCCTCCTCAGCTCCCTCGTCCTCTTCGCCCTCGGCCTTCTCCTTCTCCTCCTTCGGAGGATCGACCACTTTCGGCTTCCTCAAGGTGATGCCGTTCACCGCGCGCGTGAGTACCATCACGAAGGAGTCAAGTGAGTATTTGTAGAATGTATGCATCTTGCACAAGTCGCAGAGCAGGAAGAACAAAAGGGAGCCCCGGATGCCGGCAGGACGGTAGAACTCGGAAGTCTCGTTGATCTTGGCCTCGGTATCAACCGCGACCACGACTTTCTCCTTGACTTCGTCCGAAGTCTTCTTTGCCTCCTCTAAGCTGAGGATGAGCTCCGTATCGTCCAAGATGTCACCCTCGGCTTTGGCGAGCTTGTCGAGCAGGAGCGCCTCGAGGCTGGCCAGCGCGACTTTGAATTCGTTCTGCTGCTGGATCAGCGCGGTTTTCTTCTTAGCCAGATCGGGCCGCTCCAGCTTGACGACCAAGAACAAGATTTGGTCCTCCAAGCCGTCCTCGGTGACGGTGAAGTTGATCACCGTGGTCTCCGCCTGAATCTCCGGCGGGTAGTGCGGGTTCGATAGCTTCGTCTGCATGAAGAGCTTAAACGAGTCCTTCAAAATGATTTCCTTGTCACCTAGCTTCACGACCTTCTTGTTCCCACGCTTGATGGTGTTCCGGGAGACAACGGGCATCAGCACTGCGTCGATCGTCTCACCCATGTTCTCGATGAGAACGGACTTGCCCTGGTCGAGGGCCACCTCGAATGTGTTGACTATCTTCGAGTGGCCCATGCGGGTGACCTGCAGCTGGTTGTCCTCCTCCTTCTTCTTGATCCATACAATTCCTTGCAGCTGCGGGTCGATCATAAGGCACCACCGCTGCGAGTTCATGACAATGGAGCCGTTCTCACAGGACACACGGTCGGACGGGAGGCCGTCGGAGGCCCAGCCGGCCATTTGGGCGTCCGTCGCCAGGATGCTGAGAGGATCCGGCTTTGGACCCAAGGGCACGTTCTTCGAGCGCAGGAAGTCGACGTACTTCTGAACGCAAGACTCGCGGTAAAAGCGCGTGAAGACGCCGACGTAGGACGCGAAGGAACATGCAACCAACGTGTCACCAGGGATGAAGACCAACGCCTCGGCCGTGGAGTTGACGGTCTGCTCCCAGATGACCCCGTTGGCGCTGAGGGCGCCCACGAGGCGCTGTGCCATGTCAAGCTTGGTCTGGCACTTCTGGGCCTCGGCCATCACCGCGGCCTTCTCGGCCATGGCCTTGTCGAACTCGGACATTAGCTTCGCTAACTTAGCGTTCAGCTCTGCCACGAGGGCCTTGACCTCGGCGAGCCTCGTGTTGGCATTAGTCAGCGTCTCGGTCGCTTCGCGCAAAGACTGGCGCTTTGGCTCCACTTGGATCACCACGTCGTAGTACATGATGATGTTAATTATGAAGGCGCATAGACCTGCCGCCGCGCTTGACTTTGTCATCATCTTCTCATAGGTGAACCCTTCGCCCATGGCGATCTGAATCTTCCTCGCCTTCTCGATGTTGACCTGGGGCACCTTTCCATCATCGATACAGTTCTTGTATTCCTTCAAGTTCTGCAGGAACTTCTCTGGGTTGCCCATCATCTTCACTGCGGACTTCCACGAACCATCCTTGATATTACCCTTCTTGTCAACCTCAATATTTGGATCGATGCCAGCCTGCAGGTGCATCGCGGCCTCGCAGACCAAATCGACACCTCCAGGGGGGGAAGTGAAGGTCTTCAGGATCTGGAACTCCTTCTTGTCAAGGATGTCTAGGGCAGCCTCAGCCTCCTTGACAAGCGGAACAGCCTTGGCCAGGTCCTCCTCGCAGGAGGCCTGCTGCTGGGACACATCTTTGGCGATCTTGCCGCAGTCCCTCTCCTCCACGCCAGCTTTCTCGGACTCGGACTGAACGTTGGCCTTCTCCCTGCCAACCTCCTCGGCGAAAATGTCGGCCGCCTGGGCCTTCTCTGCCACCACGACCGCCTTCACCTTCAGTTCCTCCTCGAGACCTGCCACGTCTGTCTGTGTCTTGCGCAACTTCTCCAGACCGTTGGTCAGGCGGTCCTTCTGATCCTCAAGAGAGTCCACCTTCTGTCCCACCATGGTGGTGTACAGCTTAATGAGCTCCAAGAAGCTCTTCGGGGTGGTGTAGGCGAACCGCCTCTCGTTCTCCATGAAAACCGCAGCCTCGTTATCAGAGCACTCGAAACTGAACGGCAAGAACTCCACGATTCCCGCCCTCACAGGGCTGTCATCTGGCCCCAGCTGCTCAATCGGTCCCAGGATCTTCTGGCCCACGTTGAAGAGCGCCTCTACCGGCCACGGCTGGAACCAGTCGATGACGGTGCAGTTGACCAGAGCGGGGAACTTGCGCGCTCGATTGCGCATGTCGTCCCCGACGGGGCTGAAGCAGAGCGACATGTGGAGGTTCTTGCGAATCCTGCCGATAAAGAACGACCAGAGATTCTCCGGCGTGTCCGTGATGCCGGCAGCCTTGCAGCCGCTGCGCACCGCGTTGCGGATGGCGTCCTTCTCGTCGCTGGCGTACAGGTCGGCGATGTCACCTGAAGCTAACAGATCGTTGATGAAGACGAGGAACTTCTCGTTCGTGATCTGCCCGTCAGTGAACAGAAACATCACGCCCTCGTCCTTCACGCCGGCCTTGTTGTACATTGCCTGGAGGTCAGTCCTCAGGTCGTTGATGCTGTAGTTGCCGCTAATGACGATCATCATCGTTATGTACTGGCACGTGTACGCAGAGAGCCGCGAGAGGCTCTGCCGGCCGCTGCCTCCGACCCCGACGAGAAGCGGGTGCCCAGGCGTGCTCATGATAATGCGGCAGATCTTGCCCACGTGGCAGAGCGCGTCGCCGAAGAGCACGAGATCCATAGCCGCGTTATTTTCGTTGTACTCGCCGAGGGCGGCCACGAGCAGCTCACTCAGTCTGTCGAAGCCGTTGATCTGGTCGTAGGTGCCACCCCCTTCCATCTCACTGATGCCCTGGGAGAAGTGCGCGAACACCAAAGGGTCGGGGTTCTTCTCCTGGAAATATTTAGCAAAATTGAACTTTCCGAACATGCGCTTGGAGAGGTCTGCGGCTAGCGCGCGGTACTTCTTGAGGTCTGATACGGACACCAGCCGGTCGCCGTACACACGCTCGCTCTCATGCAGCCACAGCTTAGTCAGCTTCTCGTCCTTGTCGAATTCGGCTGGCTTGGCCGCGAGGAGGCCGTTGAAGACGCCGCTCATGTGCCGGATGTTGAACTCGTAGTGGAAATTGGCAGCCGTCTTGCGGAAAGAAGCCACTACGTTGGTGTGCAGCTGCAGCGCCGCCACGATGATATTCGATAGGCAATCCGAGACCGACGACTTGAACGGGAGACGTTCGAAGTGGCCCTTCATGAACGTCGAGTAGATGGTGCGCAGGGCGGCCTGTTCTGGGAAAGGCACCGCGCAAGTCCAGAAGTGGCGCTGGAGCCGCGGGTTGACGATGAACGACCCCGCCGTCGGGTTCATGCAGCACATGTACTGCGTGTTGCCGATGTCCTTCACCTGGATCTTGGCTCGGTCCCACCAGTGAGAGTAGTCCTGCTTCTGCTTCATCAGCTCGATCGCGCTCTGCGTGTTGTACTTGTCCAGAGCGGGCATGTTAAGATCGTCGACGAAGTAAATCATATTGAGCTTGCCGGGAGGTGCATATAGCTTTCCGGCCTTCTTCTCCAGCGGATTTTCGCTCAGTGTCTGCAACAACGTGGAGTCCGTGTAGTAGCTCATGTTCATGGCGTAAAACATGAACTCATTCGCGGGCAGGGTCCTCAGCAGGCCCAAGCAGGACTGGGTCTTCCCGCAGCCAGCGAGGCCGATGAGCATGACAGGGTGCTGCGTGTTGATGAGCGCCTTCATCAGATAGGTCATGGCCACCGTCTCGCCAGTGGGTACTGTGATCTCGCCCATGGGAGTCTCGCTGCTGTACTCGATCTCTTCCACGGCGGTCATCCACTCCTCTAGCTTCGCCTCCTTCACGAAGTAGTCGAAAATGGTGCCCTTCGAAGGGTACTTGATCGTCTTCATCTCGCCTTTCCACCAATTGCTGAAGGCCTTCCTGTAGTCGATGCCGTCGACTTCAGACAAGCAAAACCCAACAGCGGATGTGAAGCAGAAGATGAACCAATACTCGAGCACCTCGAATTTGTCGGTCGTGATGAGGTTCTGCAAGAAGCTGCAGCAAGCAGACATCATGTTGATGTCGACCATGGGAACCTGAATCTTGGTGTTCTTCAGAATCCACAATAGAGTGTCCTTCCCGTACTTGTCGAACAACTTCTGGATCGTCTCTTTCACTTGGTCTGGGTACTCCTGTTTCTTGATCCAGCTCGTCACGTAAGACCGCCACTGTACCCCTTCGACGTCGCTCATGCACACGATACCCGCCCTCGTGGCAGTTGCGGGCGTCGCGAAGTTGAGGTCGCGGATCTCGAATATCATCTTCATATGCGCCTTCAGCGGGATTCGCTCGTTGGAAGGCAGCGTCAGCAGCCTGTTGTCGTCCATGACGCTGTTCATCGACTCAATCCAATTGGCGTCCAGGTCTCCGTCGAGCAGGATCCATTTCGGATGCGTGTCTGGTACCTGTCCCAGCTCGCGCATCACCTTGGAGATGATGCCGTCCTTCCACTCACGAGTCGCCATGTTGACGAATCCGTACAGCTCGTTAGTGCTGATGGCCTTTGGACTGAAATCTACGGTGGTGGTCTTCTCCCCGCGCTTGGTTTTTGCTGCCTTGAGAACCTTCCACATCGCTGACTTGAAGCTGCCTGGGTTGCCCATGAGGAAGACACAATGGCGAATGCTCAAGAGTTCGATCAGCTGCGTGATCTTGAGGAGCAAATACTCATCTGGATCGTGCGTGTAACCGAAGTCACCACCCTCCATCACTTCGATCAGCGTTTTCTCCATATCATAATCACGGGCACGCGGAACATCGATGCCAGGGAATAGGTCGCCCAACAGACCCATGAAAACCTTCAAATCGTCGCCTTCGATTTTGGCAACGTTGGTGTCCCGAAGAGACCGCATCAGCACCGCAAGCTCCGAGAGCGAGGGGTCTGCTCGTTTGAAGGAGCCCGCCACGACCAGAACGCTCTTGATGGCACGCATGCCCCAATCGTATTTCTTCGACTGGGAGAGAAGGTCCTTGTTCAGCGAGTACAGGGTTGCGAACTTGAGGCCGAGCGCCGGCGCTTCGGTGAAGCCCTCTCCCATGAACATGTTCTCAATGATGAGCTGGAAATCCGGGACCATGACTGTGATGGGCCGGAAGAGAGCCTTCAAGCCTTCTGGCAGCTCGGAGCGGCCGAGGTAGCCCGGGTTCATGGTAATGAAGACGCCCACAGCTGGGTCAAGGTTGATCTCATCTCCCTGCAACACGAAGCGCTTCGCCTTCGATCTTATCGCATCGCAAACGGACTTGAACTGGACCGTACACACGGAGAGGACCTCGGGCACGAGACGGTTGAACTCGTCGAAGCACCCCCAGGATCCGCTGGCGCTGAGGCCCTTGAAGATGTTGCCGATCGAGACGTAGTCCATCTCAGGTGCAGCGTTGATGACGTAGCAAGGCTTGGCTACACCGTTGGCCAAATCCTTCGTGCTCTCCGTCTTGCCAGTTCCGGCTGGGCCTGCTGGAGCGCAGCCCATGCAGAGGTGTAGGGCCTGCGTGGCGGTGACGTAGATACGGTCGGTCAAAGGGGTCACCACCAGGCGAGGGCCGTTGCCCAGGTACTCGTACCCGTAGGGCAGCTTGGCATCAGATCTCCATGTTCGCGTCGTCCATCTCCTCTCTCCAGTAGCACTTCAGCATGCTCTGCCACTGGAAGGCTTCCTTGCTGACGACCTTCTCCCTGTAGAGCCTCGCCTGGATGTCTCGGTTATGCGCGTCCAGGGTGATCGCGCACATCACCTTCTGGCGCGTAGGCTTGTCTAGATTCGTCATCGTGAGTTCAACCAGACTGAGTAGCAGCGTTGCCTGCTTCTCCCACGCGTCCTTGACACCATTGGCGTCACCGTCGGTCACGGCCTGGAAGCCAACCTCCACGAGCTGCACCCATGTGATCAGTTGCACTAGCAGTGCGCACTGAGCCGCCTGGCTGTCGGCGATGAACTGGCCACGCAAGGGCCCGTCAGCGTCGCAGCCTTCGCTGAAGTACCTGGCGAGCAGGTCTTTGGTGAAGTACCTGAGGGCGGTGCGGAATGCGTCGATGCACCGGTCGAGGTACACTTCTACCTTGCCCTCCAGCCTGAGAGGCTCGGGGAAGGGCACGTACTCCTTGCCGACGCAAGCGACCATGCCCGTGGCTGTTGGGCGGGCCTTCTCGCCGTCGGGGAACTCCAGCGTATAGCTGTCGATGGCGATGAAGAATTTAGGGAACTGGGGAACCACCTTTGCCGGCGAGTTACCGTTGCTCAGGACATCCAGCAAGTCTGCGGACGACATAAAGTAGAAGCGCGGAAATGCTCTGCGCTTGCCGTCCATGAACTCGTTCAGGGCTTTCTCGCACATAGAGAGCTGAGTCTGTGTCTTCTCCAAGCGCTGGAAGATGTTGCCCTGGTTGCAGAAGTCCTTGCAGATCGTCATCTCGCTGCCCTGCTTCAGGATCTCCTTGACGTCCATGTCGATGCCCACGAACTTGTCGCTGTCTTCCGGCAGTTCCTTCTTCACCTCCTCGCTGTGAATGTACAGGTTCTCGAGGAAGGCCCACAAGCGCTGGACATCCGAAAGCAGCTGGGAGACCTCGGCCACGTTGGCCAGAGTCTTCTGCCAGAAGACGACCTCCGTCTCGAAAGTGGACAAGAAGCGCGACGCGAACATGTTCTGGACCTGAACCTGATGCTCCTCCAGAGTCTCGAACTTGTCGTCTGTAATCTTCATCAGCTTGATCTCGTCGTTGCCCTTGTGCGATTCGAACACGAACTCGACACCTGCCCACTCGCCGGAGATCTTCTTCATCGTGGCCTCCATCTTCGACTCCTGCTTCGCTTGGTCCGCCGTGTCCTCGACGGCGTCGGAGAACTTGTGAAGCTCCAGATTCCACATGTCGCGCAGCAGGATGTCGGGCGTCACCGTAATCGACTTTCCGCACAGCTCCATGAGCTGTGTCCAGTGCCTCGGCCGCATCGCGGGGTCGCGCAGCTCCCCGGCAAGTGGCAAGAACGTCACCCACTTCTTGACAACATCCTGGATGCCTAGGTAGGCGTCGCACTTGCGGTCTACCTTTACCTCCTTCAACTTCTTGAAAAGAGCCTTGATCTCGTCTTCCATCTCGCCCGCGACCACGACACCCCACTTGACGACCAGGAACTCTTCCGTGGTCGTGATCCTTGTTCGCTCGAACTCCCACAGCGCACGCACGCTCGCGACGTCCTCGCGCATCGCCTGCATGATCTTCTTGGAGCCGCTCAGGGCGTCCGCATAGTTGAAGTTGGTGGCGATATATGACAGGTCGTCCGTCCGAGCCTGGAGACTGTCCAAATCGGCGGTGACGTCGTTCAAGCGCTTGGTGGCGAGCTCCAGGCCGCTCTTGTAGAAATAGTAAGCCTCCTTGCGCAAGCCCGACTGGTAGGTTTTCAGCTCGGTCTCGAATTCGGTGATCTTCTTCCTGTACAGGTCGCTCTCCTTCTGCTCCGTCGGCTGTATCTCCTTCTGCTTGGCGATGATGTCCTCCTTGAGCTGCGTCAAATTCGCACCGATCTTCTTCAGCTGCTTCAGTTGCTTGTCGCCCGGCAGCCCCTCCCTCTCGAGCTGCGCGAGGGTCTCGAGGATCTCGTCCTGCCGCAGGATCAGCGACTCCTCTTGGTCGTACATGTCCTTGATGTGGTTCATCACCTTGATCAGGGCCATGACGTCGCCGTCCTTAATCTTCTGCTGGTACCCTGTGTTGGTATTCTGGTAGAACTCGTCCAGACTCTTCAGGGAGTGTGTGAGCCACTGCGTAACCAGAGGTCCGGAATACTCGTTCGCGCGGTTCCTGGCGGACTTTGTGAAGGACGCCTTGAAGGGCGAACCGCGAACAGGCTGCGCTTTGCCATTCTCGTCCAGCAACTTGATGTGGATTTCCACATCTCCTTCTTCGGCGACGTACCTCATCTCGTACTGGCCGTTGTTCTTGTCCAGTAGCTCGAAGGGCAGCTCCCGCCTGGTCTCCTTGCCGTCCTCTAGCGGGACCTTCTGCTGCAGAGTGATGACGAACTCGTCGCGCCCCGTCGTCCGATTCACGCCGCTCTGGTTGCGCAACTGCACGATCAGGCGGGTCTCCTGGTTCGCCTGCTGCTCCTGGAGGACGCCGGGGCCGAAGCACAGCGATTTGTCTGCGATCGAGTTGAGGAAAAAGGCATAGGTCGTAGTGGTGGTAGTCAGGTCGCGCGCCCCGATCTGCACGCGAACGACGCATTCCTTCGGGCCCAAGCTGGTTGCGACGCAAGGTGTGAGGCACTCGATGATCTCGTCAGTCATGACGCTCCCCTGCGTGCTCGCGCTGAACTTGCCGGCAGCGAACTCGACACTGACCATGCCGTGGCTGGCAAGGAAGCCGACGCCGTACACCTTGACCTTCATCTGGCCCGTGACGGGGCCCAGCGGCGGATCCACCCTAAGTATAGCGTAAGGCGGGCCGACGATGGACGATACGTTGATCTGCCACACGTCGTCGAGC
>Ga0307402_10000020_pt1 | contig 11859 bp, 1 predicted proteins | sample SouOceMetPS10329_FD_200442 | JGI IMG/M metagenome (GOLD analysis project Ga0307402, IMG submission 200442) | Metatranscriptome of marine eukaryotic phytoplankton communities from Antarctic Ocean - PS103-29 (Eukaryote Community Metatranscriptome) | ecosystem: Environmental > Aquatic > Marine >... | reverse complement strand
CCGATGATGACTCTAGGCGAGCACTTCACCATTTCTGCTACGGGTGTTGTCTACGTGTGTCCAGGTCAGCAAAGCGAATATATGTCGCTGGGCAGCTGGATGCACGAGTGTCTAATGTACAGCGTGCTCACATCCATGAATTTCTTCAAGTATTATATCCATGGGAAGGTGTTCACCCGCTGGCGGGAGCACACGCGGTACACAGTCTATTGCCACCATCGTGGCCGTCTAGCTCGGTGGCTCTTCCTGGCGAAGCCGATGTTTGTAGGGCCATTGGTGAAGATACACTCTGTGATGCATGAGGTCGAGTCCGTGAAGGTGATGACCATCGGCCCCAACGTTTACAACCTGAAAGAGTTTGCTGAAACGCAGCAAAGTGTCCGATCCAACACCGGGAGCGGTGCTGCCAAGGAACTCGAGTCGAGGCACGACAATGTTGTGGCTGTGCTTGGGCGCCTTGTGCAGACAGTGAACCGCTCGACCGAAGCCTCCCAGCAGGTGGATGAGAGATCCACAATGAGGCCAAAGATGAAGTCTATGGTGCAAGAGAAGAAGGAGGCCCGGGACAACGGGCGCCGCTACCAGCTGGCAAAACACGACCAGAGCCTCTTGGGCGACTGCGTGAGACTCGTGGACTACATGTTCCAGGCTTGTCTCGTGAAGGTCGTCGTCCAGGCTGCCATCGATTTTTTCCAACGCATCGATGTTTCCAGCAAGATGTTTTCGATCTCCGTCTCCTTTGGCGAAACGAACATGCTCTTCGATCCCGCTTTAGAAGACTTCCTGGACATGCTGTTGACTCTGTGGAAAGGAACAATCCATGTCGTCAACACCGTTCCTTCCTTTTTGAGCGTGCGGCAGTATGACCCCTATGTCACAGCACAAAACCATCAGACGGTGGAAAGTATCTTGCAGAGAAACCGTGAGTACAACCAGTACACCACTGCCATCCGCGAGCGGATTCAGTCGGACATCATGACGGCCCAGCGTTTCTCAGACAAGAACTTTGCGGTCTTCCGCCGCATTTATGAGTATGGCCTTACGTGGGCCGAGGATACATACAACTCCTTGGTACACACGCACGAGGAACTCGCCCGGGACATGTTCCTCATGCGGGAGTTTCAGGAAGATCTCGACAAGTTTAAGACCCATCACAATGTCGGCATCATCAACGTGGATGGTAAGCAGCTGAGAGGTAGCCTCACACCCATCCCGGAGAAGGCCCTGAATGCCATGAAGAAGTCCCTGACCGACATTGCTCGAAAGAAATGCTTCATCGTCCTGCAGAGGTTTGATGTTGCAAACAAGGTCCTCGACGAACGTCCGAAGCAGCTGCGTGACTATGCAGAGTACGTTAAGGCCTACACAGAGATCCACGGCGCCTCCCAGGAGATGGATGAGGCACGGGAGGAGGTTGAGTCCATGTACCAGATGCTGAGACAGTACAATGTGCGAGTGACGGGAGAAGATCAGTATCAGATGGAGTTCCTGCAAACGAAGGGTAACGACTTCACGCACAAGAAACTCATTGAGGCGCATCAGCATGTAGAAGAGCGCAAAACCAAAATGATCGATGAACTCGCCACGGTTTCACAGAAGGTGGAGGAAGATGCCCGCGAGGTAACAGAAGCTCTGAAGAGAAGCCCCTTCGTGGACGAGGATGCGATTCACAATCCCGAGAACGCTCTCGAGGAGCTGGCCACAGTGCATGCCTTACTCGTGAAGGTGGAGGAAAAGTCCTCCTCGTTCAGCGAGTACCAGGGTCTCTTTGGCGTTCCCGAGAGCTTCGAGTTCGGAGAGGTTGAGAAGGCGAAGTCTCTGTTCGCGGAGAAGCAGAAGCTGTGGAATCTGATCCATGAATGGACAAAGACAACAGGCCACTGGAACACCACCGAGTTTTCCAAGCTGCCGGTGGAGCAGATGAACAAGCAAGTCCTGGAGTACTCCAAGACGGCTTACATGCTGACACGAGCTTTGGAAGGCGACGAGGTTGCTGCAAAAATCCGTCAATCCATCGACGAGTGGAAGCACAATATGCCGTGCATACTCGATCTGGGGAATCAAGCTATGAAGCAGAGGCATTGGCAAAGGTGTTCAAGGCTATTGGCATGAACTCAAGTACCATCACGCTCTTCTGGCTCACAACGCACCACGTCTTCGAGTGGAAAGAGCTCGTGGCAGAGGTCAGCAACACAGCCAGTGGGGAGTTCGCCATGGAGCAGGCACTGGACAAGGTTATCAAGTCTTGGGCCGACTTGCCGCTGCCTGTTATGAACCACAGGAACCAGAAGGACCTTTGGATCTTGGCTGACATAGCCGACATCATCACTCTTCTCGAGGACCACTCAGTGCAAGTCCAGACGATGATGGGGTCTCGCTTTGTGCAAGGCATTCGAGATAAGGTGGAGGTCTGGGAAGCCAAGATCAAGCTTGCATCAGACGTCATCGATGAGTGGCTGCAGGTTCAGAGAGCCTACATGTACTTGGAAAGTATCTTCTGTGCAGAGGACATTCAACGTCAGCTCCCTTCTGAGTCGGCCAAGTTCAAGGGTGTGGATAAGTTCTGGAGAGACACAATGCGCAAGGTGCGCCAGTCATACCGCAACTCCATGGACGCCTTTCACATTCCGAACCTTCTTCAGGGCCTCAGGAATGCTAATGACTCGCTGGATCAGATCCAGAAGAGCTTGGAGGCTTACCTCGAGACAAAACGTGCAGCCTTCGCACGCTTCTACTTCCTGTCCAACGATGAACTCCTCAGCATCCTCTCGCAAACACGCAACCCCCATGCAGTACAGGAGCACCTCTGCAAGTGCTTTGACGCTATCAACCGTGTGACATTCACGGCCGACAAGAAGATGGATATCGTCGCGATGTCCGATATGACCAAGGAAAACGTCCCCTTCGTAACACCCGTCACTACGAGTGGCGTACCGGTTGAGAAATGGCTGGGTGAAATCGAGAAAACCATGGTTTCCAGCCTCTACGAGTACACCAAGCAGGCATTTCAGAGATATCCTGAGGATGGCATCATCCGAAAGGACTGGCTCTTCGAAGATTGTCCTTCTCAGTCATTGCTCGCAGTGGACCAGATCTTTTGGACCAGTTGCGCAGAGGCAGCGCTAAATAGCAGGGAGAAAGGCGATGAGCAAGCGATGATGCTGAACATCAAATTTGCTGAGGACCAGCTCGAGCACAGTGTCAGCCTCGTGAGGCTCGAGCTCACAAAGCTTCAGAGGATGATGATGGGGGCCATGATTGTACTCGATGTGCATGGCATCAGCGTTCTCAAAGATCTCGAGAAGTCGAAATGCAGGTCTGTGCACGAGTTTGATTGGAGCAAGCAGCTACGATACTACTGGTGCATGGAGCCAACAAGCACCTCCGAGGGCAAAACCGTGGAAGATGAATGTGTTGTGAGGCAGACGATTGCTGCCTTCCGGTATTCCTACGAGTATCTCGGCAATACTCCTCGTTTGGTCGTCACGCCGCTAACGGACAAGTGCTACATGACACTTACTGGCGCTATGCACCTTAACTATGGCGGGAACCCTGCTGGACCAGCCGGCACCGGCAAGACCGAATCAGTCAAGGACCTTGCAAAGGCTGTGGCAGTTCCAGTAGTTGTCTTCAACTGCTCGGACGGTCTCGATTACAAGATCATGGGCCGCTTCTTCAGTGGGCTTGCACAGGCTGGTGCATGGGCTTGCTTCGACGAGTTCAACCGTATCCAGGTCGAGGTGTTGAGCGTGATTGCCCAACAGATGCTGACAGTCACTCGGGCCATTCGGGCCAAGAAGGACGTGTTTGAGTTCCTTGGTGGCGACATCCCGCTGAACCGCCGCTTCGGGGTTTTCATCACCATGAATCCCGGCTATGCCGGGCGCACCGAAATGCCCGACAACCTGAAGTCCCTCTTCCGACCAGTGGCTATGATGGTTCCTGACTATGGGCTCATCGCAGAGATAATCCTCTACTCGGAGGGCTTCAACAACGCGACCAACTTATCGCGCAAGATGGTTAACCTATACAGGTTGTCTAGCGAACAGTTGTCGAAACAGGATCATTACGACTTTGGCATGCGCGCGGTGAAGTCCGTTCTTGTCATGGCTGGGCACTTGAAACGCCAGTACCCTGACCTCCCCGAGGATGTGACCCTCATTCGGGCATTGCGCGATTCCAACGTGCCAAAGTTCTTATCCTACGACTTGCCCTTGTTCTTTGGCATTATCTCTGACCTCTATCCTGAGGCTCAAGTGCCCTACGTGGACTATGGCCAGTTGCAGACAGAAATCGAGCGTCAGTTGCGCTCGATCAAGTACCAGGTCGTACCTGCCTGCGTCGGCAAAATCATCCAGGTTCTCGAAACAATGCTTGTGCGACATGGTGTCATGGTTGTCGGCCTGGCTTGTATTGGCAAATCGACGAACATTCAGGTCCTTAGCAAATCCCTGACTCAGTTGCGGAAGGACGACTCGCCCGATCCAGCCCATCAGTTCACAAAGATGTACTCGCTGAATCCAAAGAGCGTCAGCATGTCTGAGCTCTACGGCTCGTTCAACATGAACACTGGCGAGTGGACTGATGGTCTGGTCGCCATCTTGGTGCGGGAGGCCGTCAGTGACACCAGCGAAAGCAAGAAGTGGGTGAACTTCGATGGCCCAGTGGATGCACTTTGGATCGAGAATATGAACACAGTGCTTGACGACAACAAGATGCTTTGCCTTGCCAATGGAGAGCGCATCAAGCTACCGCCAACGATGACGATGCTTTTTGAGGTCGAAGACTTGAAGGTTGCTTCGCCAGCGACAGTCAGCCGATGCGGCATGGTCTACCTGGAGCCAGTTCAATTAGGTTGGAGGCCATTTGTCCTGACTTGGGCTGAGAAATTCAAGCTCAAGTACCCGTCCTTTGCTGATAACCTTCGCAAGTGGGTGCTGGACATCTGTGAGAAGACTCTTCCTTTCATCAGAGAGGAGTGTCAAGAGGCCCCTGGCATTCCTTCTATTGATGCCAACCTTGTGTGTTCGTTTCTCAGGATGCTCACGACCTTCATTTCTCCCAGGCATGGTTTCCATCCCGAACCCGAAGCGAAAGACAAAGACAAGCGCGAAGGTCACCACACGCAGGCCAAAGGTGCTCAGGACAAGTACTTGCAGGTCTTGGCACGAGTTTACTGTGCTTTTTCTGCGATGTGGTCTTTGGGCGCAAACATCCATGAGAACAGCCGCGGCAAGTTCGAGGCATTCATGAGAACGCGCCTGCAGAACTTTGTGCCTGATGTTCCCGACTCAGATCTCTACAGCATATGTGTCAATGACGACGAGGCCAAGTTTCAGCCCATTTCCAGCATTGTTCAGACCTTTACATTTGATGACAAGGTCCCCTTCTTCAACATTCTGGTGCCGACTGTCGAGACAACAGTTCAGCGCTTGCTTGTCGAAAACCTCATGCATGGGGGCTTCCATTGCTTGTTCTCAGGCGAGACTGGTGTTGGCAAATCTGTGGGGATCCAGCAGTTCCTCAATACAGCTTCAAGCGAGGTGTTCGCAGTGGCCAGCTCAAATTTTTCGGCCCAGACGTCCTCAGCGAACATCGTGGACTTTCTAGAAAACCGCCTGGAACGCAAGAGGAAAACGTTATTGGGCGCTCCACCAGGGACGGCAATGCTACTGTTCATCGATGACATCAACATGCCCATGCTGGAGACCTATGGAGCGCAGCCACCAATCGAGCTCTTGCGGCAGGTCATCGACTACCATGGCTTCTACGACAGGAAGAAACTTTTCTGGAAGGGTGTGCAGGATACACAGCTCATCGCAGCATGCGGGCCACCGGGCGGCGGCCGTATGGAGGTGTCTCCGCGATTGCTGCGCCACTTCAACATGGTCTGGATGACGGCCCTGCCACAGGATACGATGAACAGGATACTTGGCTCCATCTTGGGTGGATGGCTCCTGCTCAACAAACCTGAGCTGGCGGAGCTTTCCAAGCCCATTATAGCAGCCACTGTCGATCTATTCTTCGCGATCAACCAGGAGCTCCTCCCCACTCCTGTGAAGTGCCACTACACCTTCAACCTCCGTGACCCAGCAAAGGTGCTCCAGGGTATACTCATGGTCCACGTCAAGACAGAGCTCGGAAGCAAAGAAGCTCTTCTGCGACTTTGGATCCACGAGATGAGCCGACAGCTCCGGGACAGGATGATCAACAATGAGGACCGCACCTGGTTCGATGAGACAATCATGCAGAAAATGGGTGCGCAAGTCGGCGAACAGTGGGAGCCAGCTCAGTTTACCAGCATCACCTATGGCGATTTCATGGAGCGCGGAGAAAAAAAGTACGTGGAGCTGAAGAACCAGAACAGGTTCTTGGACACGCTGAATGAATTCTTGGAAGATTACAACACTACGAATGCAAGCAAGATGAATCTTGTCTTCTTCAAGGATGCGCGGGACCACCTGACCAGGGTTGCACGAATCATTCGGCAGCCTCGAGGCAATGCCCTCCTCGTTGGAGTCAGCGGTGTAGGCCGCAAGAGCATGGCGCGCATGGCGGCGCACATGGCAGAGTACGAAACGTTCTCTGTTGAGCTCACCCGCAACTATGGCACCAATGAATTCCGGGAGGACATCAAAGGAATGATGATGAAAGTCGCTAAGCCTGAGGGCCATGGTCTGCTGTTCCTCTTCTCTGACACGCAGATCGTGAAGGAAACCTTCCTAGAGGACATCAACAACGTCCTCAACACTGGGGAGGTCCCTAACCTCTTCTTGCCAGACGAGTGTGAGCAGGTGATTGGCCTCGTGCGGCCGCTCGCCAAGGCCGCAGGGAAGCACGACGCCCGTGACGTGATCTGGCAGCACTTTGTCCAGATCGTTCGCGAGAGCCTCCACATCGCCCTGGCCTTTTCTCCAGTAGGCGAGGGCTTCCGGGCACGCTGCCGGCAGTTTCCTTCGATCATCAATTGCACCAGTATCGATTGGTATGACCCCTGGCCAGAGGAGGCACTCGTCTCCGTCGCGCAAAGGGATTATCGAGAAGCGCCCGCCGAACTAGGACTCGAGGAAATTCTTGGCTCTCTGGCCCAACTGTCGTGCGTTCTCCACGCAAGCAGCTCTGGTGCCGCAAGCAAATTCTATGAGGCAGTACTTCGCAGGACGTACACAACTCCTACTTCCTACCTGGAGCTGATCCGTCTTTTCACAGATCTGCTGAAGCTGAAGAAGGGCGAGCTCAGCGTCAAGCTGAACCGATACAAGACCGGCTCTGAGCGCCTGGAAGAGACGAAGCTAATTGTAGACAAGCTCAAGGTGGACCTTACCGAAATGCAGCCAGTCATAGAACAAGGCAAAGAGGACACTGCGAAGCTCATCCTGGAGTGTGACAAACAAGAGGAAGTTGCCAAAGAAAAACAGGCTGCCTGCGAAGTGGATGAGAAGGAGGCAAACCAGGCAGCAGCAGAGGCCAATGAGATAAAGACTGAGTGTCAGAAGGAGCTGGACGAGGCCCTCCCAGAGTATTATGCGGCCATCAAGTCGTTGGATGCCCTGGACAAGAAGGACATTCAGGAGGTAAAGTCTTTCACGAAGCCCCCAGCACTCGTTGAAGTCGTCATGAGTGCTGTGTGCTTGCTAATGGGGAAGAAGGAGAATTGGGAAGAGGGTAAGAAGCTACTGGGTGATCCAAATTTCTTGCCAATGTTGCGTGAGTACGACAAAGATGGCCTCACGCTCAACTTAAAGCTTACAAGCAAGCTGCAAAAGTATATGAAAAGAGATGACTTCACAGCTGATCAGGTCAAGAAAGTATCCGGTGCGGCCATGTCTCTCTGCATGTGGGTGAGGGCAATGGACGTGTATGCTCGCGTAGCTCGCGCCATCGATCCCAAAAAGGAAAAGCTCAAGGGTGCTGAGGCTATATTTGCTGAGGCAGAGTCCAAGCTCGCCCAGAAGAAATCTGAGCTCAAGGCTGTCCAAGACAAGGTGGCCCAACTACAGCTGCAGCTGATGCGTGCGAAGAGCAAGGCCGAGCAGCTAGAGTCGGACGCTGCCACTTGTAAGGTGAAGCTCGACCGCGCAGAGAAGCTGCTGGATGGTCTCGGCACCGAGTCTGTGCGCTGGGTGGCAGCCAGTATAGTTTTGGAAAAAAACTTGAAGTTCATCGTAGGCAACATCCTTCTAGCAGCTGGCTTCATCGCATACGTGGGTCCCTTCACATCTGAATTCCGCGGAGACCTTGTACAGCATTGGTTAGCGAAGGCTGGGGAGGTTGGCCTCGATGCGGATCCATCATGGCGATGCGCTGACATTCTCTGCGATCCTGCAGAGGTTCGACAATGGAACATAGCCCAGCTGCCCTCTGATGATCTGTCTGTGGAAAACGCCATCCTTGTTACGCGTGGTCGACGCTGGCCACTGATGATTGACCCTCAGGGTCAAGGAAATCGCTGGATCAAGGCCATGAAGAAGGATGCCAACCTGCACGTCATCAAGCCATCCACTCCGAACTTCCTGAGGAGACTGGAGACTGGAATCCGAGAAGGCCAGCCTGTGATCATGGAGAATGTCGAGGAGACACTCGACCCATCTTTGGAACCAGTGCTGTTGAAGCAGGTCTTCAAAAAGGCTGGTCAGATGGTGCTGCGACTTGGCAACGACGATGTGCCGTACAATGATGACTTCAATTTCTACATGACGACGAAGATGTCGAATCCACACTACCTACCTGAAATCTGCATCAAGGTAACCGTCATCAACTTCACAGTGACCTTGATCGGCTTAGAGGACCAACTGGCGGCTGACGTCGTCGCCTCCGAGCGCCCTGATCTCGCCGCTGCCAGATCAAACCTAGCGGTGCAGATTGCAGCAGACAAGGCTGAGATGGATCGTCTCGAGCAGCTCATTCTAAAGCTGCTCACAGAGGCTGGAAACGATCTGCTCGCAGACGACAAGCTCATAGTGACCCTGGACCAGTCAAAGCAGACGGGCGATGGCTGTAAGGAGCGCATGGCCTCTGCCGAGTTGAGCATGAAGGAGATCGACGAAGTCACAGAAACCTTCAGACCGGTGGCAACGCGTGCATCTATCATCTACTTCGTGGTTGCCGACCTGTCCCTGATGGATCCAATGTACCAGTACAGCCTGCAGTACTTCGCGGGGCTATTCCAGATGCGCTTGCAGCAAAGCGAGAAGAGTGAAGATATCTCCAGGCGAATCGACATCCTCCTGAAGGACTTCACGGAATTCATCTACGTCAATATTTGCCGAGGCCTGTTCGAGGATCACAAGCTGCTCTTCTCCTTCCTTATGAGTGCTCAGCTTCTCAGGCACCGCAACCACCCGCTCTTCCTCAACAAGACGCCGATTGCTTTGTCGGAGTGGAACTTCTATCTTCGGGGCCTTGAGGCAGCCAAGAGTTTGCTCGGAGAGTTGGAAGAGGAGCCGGAGGGACGGCCTGAGTGGCTCAGCCCGCTGGCCTGGCGGAAATTGGATGCGCTAGAAAGGATGACGATCGCCGACGGCAGCGAAGCATTTGTCGGGCTCAAGACGGACATTCAGACCAGCGATGAGTGGCGCACATTTGCTGCAGATGACCAGATGTATGAGCGTGCCTTCCCGTCTCCTTGGAACCAGAAGCTCAGCAATTTCCAGCAGTTGCTCATTGTGAAGTCCTTGCGGGAAAATCTGCTTCAGCTTGTCGTGCGCAGCTTCGTCGAGCAGGAACTGGGGAAGGTCTACACAGTGTCTCCACCATTCGACCTCAAGGCCGCCTTTGAAGATTCGCAGAAGACCATACCTCTCATTTTCGTGCTGTCCGCTGGGGCAGACCCGACAGATGCGCTGATCAAGCTTGCTCGGGACTATGAGTACTCAGACAAGCTTAACTTCATCTCCCTGGGCCAGGGACAGGGCGAAAAAGCCCAGCAGATGATCCAGTTTGGGCAATCCAGTGGTGACTGGATCTGCTTGCAGAACTGCCACCTTGCTGCAAGCTGGATGCCGGCTTTGGAGCGAATCCAGGAACAGCAGGAGCCAGATCAGATCAATGACATGTATCGCCTATGGCTCACAGCAATGCCGTCTCCAATATTTCCTGTGCCAGTCTTGCAAGGGGGCATCAAGATCACGAACGAGCCACCGAAAGGCTTGAGGGCGAACTTGGCGCGAACCTTCCAGGACATTACGCCCGAGAGATACGAGAGCTGTTCCAAGCCTCATGAGTTCAAGAAACTCCTCTTTTCGCTTGCTTTCTTTCATGCGGCCATCTTGGAGCGCAGAAAGTTCGGACCAATAGGCTGGAACATCTCCTATGAGTGGATGGACAGCGACTTCCAGGTCTCGCAGGAACAGTTGCACATGTATCTAGAATCCCAGCCTGGCGTTCCTTGGCTATGTCTGAACTACATCATTGCCGAGTGCAACTACGGCGGCCGAGTGACTGACGATAAGGATGTGCGCCTCATCAGCGCATTCCTCTACCGCTATTTCAACGAAGGGGTCCTTGAAGATGGCTACCTGCTAAGTCCGTTGGAGGCTTACTATGCACCGAAGCAAGGCTCTCTGGGCGAGGTGCGTGAATTCATCACCAACTTGCCGCAGGATGAGAATCCACAGGTCTTTGGCCTGCATGCGAACGCATTGATCACCGCTCAGACGCAGTCTGCGAGAAAGTTCCAGGACACGATTTTGAGTGTGCAGCCGCGCATGACAGCGACAGGTGGCGGCAAAAAGCCAGAGGACATAGTGCAGGACATGGCTGAAGGTTTCTTGCCCAGACTTCCTAAACTCGGCTATGGGACTGTCTTCAGGGCTCAGGATGCTCATGCGGAGACGTACAAGGCGACCCCTGAAGGGGGCATGGTATCCTTGGGTGTCTTCCACAAGCAGGAGGCCGAGCGCTTCGACAAACTCACCATAGTGATGGTCAAAACCCTCAAGCTGCTCAGCAATGCCATCAAAGGCATAGTGGTCATGTCATCACAGCTTGAGGACATGTTCAACGCCTTCTTGGGTCAGAAGTTGCCACCAGTGTGGGAACAGGTGTCATACCCCTGCCTCAAGCCCCTGAATGCCTGGATGCTCGATTTCGAGGATCGAATCACTTTCATGAAAAATTGGTTGCGAAATGGCCCTCCCACCAGCTTTTGGGTGCCGTGCTTCTACTTCCCTCAGGGTTTCATGACGGCTTCGATGCAGGTATACGCTCGCTCAACGAAGATACCCATCGACACGCTGACCTTTTGGACCGAGCCCACATCCTTCGAAGAGCCTGCAAGTGCGCCGGCGCAGGAAAAGGGTGTCAATGTGCACGGCCTGTTCGTGCAGGGAGCTGGTTGGGATGTCGACCCGAAAAAGATGGTTGAGTCGGAGGCGGCAGTGCTCTTCAAGGAGCTTCCTGTCATTTGGCTCAACCCGTTGCTGCTCGCCGACTTCCAGAAGAGCGAGGAGGAGCCTGGGAGGTACAAGTGCCCGCTCTACAAGACGTCTGAGCGCAGGGGCGTGTTGTCCACCACAGGCCACTCGACGAACTTTGTCACCTACTTCTACTTGCCGAGCGACAACCATGATCAGGGACATTGGGTCCGTCGCGGTGTGGCCCTGCTGTGCATGCTCGACGACTAGTCGGACAGCAATTTTTTTGTTGGCATGGCACATGCAGGTGCCTCAACGTAGTCGATGGCTCAATCTGGTCTGTCTGCTTGTACAGTGGTGCAGGATACCCTGGGCGCGCTATCGTTAGGGAGCTCTAGCGTTAGGTGAATGCACACAAAGTGTGCTCGTTGCAAATCTTGAAGATTGCTACCTTTCAACAGAAGGTGGCACAGACCATACCACACTACTTGTATGAGAACCCCTG
>Ga0307402_10000013_pt1 | contig 12201 bp, 1 predicted proteins | sample SouOceMetPS10329_FD_200442 | JGI IMG/M metagenome (GOLD analysis project Ga0307402, IMG submission 200442) | Metatranscriptome of marine eukaryotic phytoplankton communities from Antarctic Ocean - PS103-29 (Eukaryote Community Metatranscriptome) | ecosystem: Environmental > Aquatic > Marine >... | reverse complement strand
CCTGGCTCCAGCAAGGGCGCAGGAGCGAGGGGGGGGCGACAGGACGCGCCACCGCGGTCGCGGGGGCACGGCGGCGCCAGGAGAGTGAGACGCCACACACAGCAGACAAATGCAGGCAGCACGCGCGGTGAGACGGATCAGGGCGGGGATGCCCGGGGGTCAGTCGTCGAGCTGGGTGAGGCAAGCGACGCCGCGCTTGGTCCAGAACTTTGCATCGTGGTGTTGAGCCATGGGAAGCAGCAGCGTGGACACGAAGTTCGTGGAATGTCCTGTCGTGGACAGCGTGCCCTTGCGCTCCGAGGTCTTGTAGACAGGAGAGGGGAAGACCCTATTCTTGTCCACGGTGTCCTTCGTCTTCTCGCAAGGTATCCAATGCATATGCGGGATCTCCGAGAACAACACCTTCGGCAAGCTCTCAGCGATGACGCCGGTCTCGTCGTCCCATCGGGCTCCGTCCATGAAGAGCCCGTAGACGACGCACCCGGACTCGGGCCTCTCGAACTCAGTCCTGGACTTCTTGAAGACCTGGAAGGTCCACACGAGCGTGTCGATGGGCAGTTTCTGGATCCGGGCGTAGTTCTGGAGCTGCCCAGTGAGGAAGGATTGGGTGAAGTAGAAGCCGGAGAGCCAGAAGGTGACCGGAACGCCGTTCTCGATCCAAGTGGTGAAGAAGTTCAGCCGCGAACAGAAGTCGGCCACGTACGAGGACATCGGCTTCAGCGACGGGTAGGACACCTTCTTCCAGTAGTCTGGCTGTTTGTTCAGGAGGATGCCAGTGGCGACCTCCTCGAGCTCGGGGTCCATCACCACGAGGCCCTGCACCGCCTTTCCGATGTCGACCAAGGTGGCGCGGACGCGGACGAGGAGCTTGTTGAACCGGAGGAGCTCCTGGTTGAGCACCGTGTTCATGGACTCGTTGTAGTCGACCGGGAACATTGCCTGTGAGTACTCGATGTCGAACGGAACGCGCAGATCGCTCAGGTACTTGGCGCTCGACTCCCCGAGGATCTGGTCGGACGTCTTCCCGCCTTCGCCGCTGCCGCCGCCCTTCGGCTGCATGGAGTTGGCCGTGTCCAGGATCTCCATGGCCTCCTTGATGGAGGCCGAAAGGTTGGCGTTCGCATGAAGGCCGAAGGCTTCGGGCATCTGATTGATGGGCAAGCTCTTGATGTACTCCAAGTAGCCTTGACGGTCCGTGAACGAAGGCGCATAGTAGGTGCCAGACTCCGAGAACTTGTAGCCATCCTTCAGGGTGCCCTCGCAATAAAAGTCCGTCAAGATGTGACTGATGGTAATCCTGTCGTGGCTGTCGGTCACGCGGCCCCCGTAATTGGCCTCCGCGGCCGTGTATCGCAAGGCCGTGTACGGGATGGCGTTGTTCTCCTCGATGAACATCCGGAGCTGCGACACGCAGATCTGCCGGTCCGGCTCGGAGAACTGGTATTGAATATTCCAGCCGAGGGGGCCGTAGGTGCACCGCTCCTGGATGAGGGCGTGGAAGAAGCACAGTCCGAAGAGCATCTTGCGGAACGCCCTCTGCTTCTGGCCGCTCTGGCTGCACGCCTCCTCGAACCAGTCGTCCTCGAAGGACAGGTAGGCTCGGAGCAGGTTGGACTTCAGCCCCTTCGGTGGCTCAACTGTCATCTTCATGCCGTTCTGCAGTACGCTGACCGGGAAGTGTGGGGCCGGCATGGAGCTGAGCCACAGCCTGAAGGAGGGCGCCACCTTGTCCGGGTCGAGTTCCTCCACGAGGCGCTCGAGCACGGGCATGAAGGACTGCGCGAGGTGGCAGTTCTGCAGGATGATCCACTTGCCCCGGTCCTTGCCGTCGGCGATGGCCGCCTCGGCCTTGGGGCCCTGGCCTTGGCCGAGCGAGACCGCCACCTTGCGGTCATTCATGTCCACCTTCAGGGCCAGCCTGACGAGCTCCGCCATGGGGTCAGCCCCGGGCGAAAGGACGAAGATGAGGGGCATGCAGCAGCTGCTGTCTTTGTACACCTTCTCCAGGTTGAAGGCCGGTGGCTCCAGGAAGTGCTCCCCGAGCTTCGCGCTGATGACCTCTTGGACCCCGTTCACGGTGCAGTCGGGGCGAATGGCAAGCAGTATCAGCGTCTTCTGGAGCGCGGTCAGCCCCTCCTTGAAGCCAGCGGGCCAGGGCACGTCGACTGGGTTGTCCGAGTCGAACACGGCACGCCAACCTTCCAGGTTGTCCGCAATCATCTGCGTGAGGCCCACCCAGGGCCCCTTGCCCAGATCCTCCATCTCCGACAGGCGGGCCCAGCTGACGTCGCTGAGCCACGGCGCCTGCGGCCGCGGCCTCGGATGCGCGCCCGTGCTCCCGCCAACCAGGAGGAGCGCCTTTTCCTCTTGATCGAGCTCCTTGTCCACCTCCATGGACTTGAATGCCAGCAGCATGGACAACATCAGCTTATCCTTCGCGAACAACGAGTCGCACACCTTCTCGTAGAGCAGCATGATGAACTGGTCCTGCAGAGCCTGCAGGCGCCGGCCGAGGTTCCTCTCTGGCTTCTCGGCCGTCTTGATCGCGAGGAGGTAGATGTCGACGAACCACTCCAAGCTGTACTGGTACATGGGCTCCACCTTGGCGAGATCCGCGATCACGAAGAACATGGCGCTGGCGCGCACGGACACCGGCACGTAGGTGTCGCGCGTCTTCTGAACCAACTCCTGCGTCTTTTCCTGTTCCTTTACGCGTTCCTCGATGCGGCTGGACGTGATCTTGGAGTTTGCCAGAGTGTTGATGAGCTCCTCGTCGTCGAGGATGTTGCCCTTGGAGTTGGAGAGCTGCTCCAGGATCTTGTCTTCGATCTCCTTGAGCTGTGACTTGCTCTGGGCGCTCTCGACGATCAACATCTGCCGCTTCTTCTCAACCTCGGGTTCCTCCTTGGCCACGAGGATGCCGAGCATGTTGTCCTGGAGGCCGTCCGGCGTGACCATGAAGTTGAGAAGCGTCACCTGCACGCATACTTCCGGCGAGTAGTGCGGGTTCGGCAGCTTGGTGGTGATATAGAGCCTGAAGGCCTTGTTGTACTCGACCGTCGAGTCCCCGAGCCGAATCATCAGAATGCTCCCGGCCTTGAAAGTCGCCCGCTGCAGCAGAGGCTCCAACAGAGGGTCAATGGTCTCCCCCACGTTTTCCAGCAGTACCGGTTCACCAGCTGAGATGGCGACCTCAAAAAAGCGGGAATAGTTAGCGGTGGACAACCGGAGCACGCGCAACTTTTCCGCGTTGGAATTCCTGATCCACTTGTTCGCCTGCAGCTGAGGGTCGATCATCAGGGGCCACCTGCGCGACTTCGAGAGGATGAGGGCGTTGTCGACGGAGACCTGGTCATTTGGCAGCTTGTCAATCAGCCACTGCCGAATGACAACCTCTTCACCGATGACTGTCCGCAGCAGGAACGTCGAGGAGGCGGGCAGCTTGTTCGCGCGCATAAGCTTGATCCAGTCGCCTACGCTGTCGTTGCGATACTTAGCGAGAAACGTGCCGAGGTACGCGATGATGCCGGACGCGATGAGCACGTCGCCCGTCAGGTTCTCGAACTGGACGCCGAGAACCCCGGACGTCGCCGACCACCTCGACTTCTCGCCGCCCAGGCCGTTGATCAGCTTCTCGGCTGTCACCAGGCGCTTTGAGCAGGTCTCCACCTGGTCCTGCAGGTCCGCCTTCTTCTTCTTGGCGCTATCCAAATCGCTTACGAGCTTCGCCACTTTGTCCTGCACCTCCTTGAGCTCTGCCTTCTTCACCGCGAGCGATCCGTTGGCCTCCGCCAGCTCCGACTCCGCCTTGGCCAGGGCCTCCTTCTTGGGCCCGACAACCTTGACCACGCTATCATATATGATCATCGCCCGCACCCACTTGCAGATGCCGCAGGCCGCCACCGATGCCTTTTTGATAACCTCTGGCTCGAAATTCGCGTCCTCCTCCAGCGGCTTCAGCTTGGCCATTACCGACTCGGGTATGTTGTCCTTGTCATAGTTCAACAGCCTGTCCAGCATTTTGGAGTCGCCCCAGATAACTTTCTTGGCGGGCTCCCAGTAGTCGTCCACCTTCGACTTGCCATCGGGCGCGGGGACCTTCTTGGGAGCCACCTGGAAGACCCAGCACAGCGCCTTCGACACAAGCACCACGCCGCCAGGTGGCGTCTTCATAGCCTTTACCTCCACGATGTCTGCCTTGTTCAGGTTGTTCAGGGCCTCGAGGGCCGAGTTGAGGGCCGGTATGGCCTTGGCCAGGTCTTTCTCGCAGTCCGCCTTCATCGCCCCAGCGGACTGGGCGATCGCCTCGGTCTCCGCGGCATCCTTGGAGACGAGCTCCTCCTTGGCCGCGGCCTGCTTCTTCTCGCTCTCGACGACCTTTATGAGCTGGTCCGTCTCCACGGCGGTCTTCTTCAGGACGGGCTGCAGCTCCTCCAGCTCCGCCTGCATGCCGGTGACCTGGCTCTCCGTGCTCATGATCTTGTCGAGGCCGACGTCGTACCTGGACTTCGCCGTGGAGACTTCCTCGCGCTTGAACTCGAGCAGGCCCTTGAACGAGTTGATGAGCTCGAGGTACGAGGTCGGTGTCACGTAGTAGTGGCGGTGGACCTCCTTGACGAACTTCTCCGAGAGCTCGAAGACAGACTTCTGCATCGCCACGCAGACATCGACGCAGCCTTTCTTGACGTCGTCGGGCATCTCAAGCGCTCCCAGGAAATAGTTCGCGACGCTCTGCAGCGCCTGATCTGGCCACTCGTGGAACCAATTCGTCGTCGTGCAGTTGACCAGGGATGGGAACATGCGGACGCGCCGGCGGAAGGCTACCCCGATCGGCGAAAGGGCGATCACCACGTGGAGGTTCTTCATGCACTGCTCCGTGAAGAACGCAAACACCTCCGCGGTGCCGAGTCGCCCCGCCGAGGCGGCGTTGTTGGTGCACATCTCGAGGATCTGCGCCTTGTCCTCCACGTTGAACAGGTTGGGACCTCACCGTTGTTCAGCAGGCCCGAGGTTTCCTCCAAGAAGTTCTCGTTGGCGATCTGCGTGTCGGGCAACAGGAAGCAGACCTCCTTGCCCTGGCCACCAACGCGGATCAACAAGCGCTTGATGTCCTCGTGCCAGTCGTTCATGCCATAGCTCTTGGAGATCTCGATGGAGAAACTCTCCTGCTCGGCGACGAACACGCCCAGCGTCGCCAGGCTCTTCCGCCCGCTGCCGCCGATGCCCACCAGCAGGCAGTTGCCCAGCGGGGTCTTCAGGACACGCACGATCTGGCTCACGTTCTGGGCGGCGGCCATGAAGAGCACGAGGTCCATGCCCTGCTTGGCCATCGAGTTGTAGTCCTGCAGGTGTCCGGTCAGCATCTCCACGAGCTTTTCTGGCTCCTGGACCTGCTGGTAGTGCGTCGCCTTGGGGTCGATGAAGTCGCACCAGATCAGGGGCTCCACCTTCACCAGTGCCTTCCAGTCTTTCTTGAAGTGCTCCTTGAGGATGCCCTCGATCTGATCGCTGAACCACACCTGGTCCTGCTTGATGGTGAGGCGGTCGTAGAAGACGCGGTGGCTCTCGTGCGCCCAGCACCTGGCGAGGTCGTCCGCGCTCTCGAGGGACTTCTTGGTGCAGGCGCAAATGCCCTGGTGGACCTTCGACAGATCTCGGAGGTTGAACGTGTAGTGGGGCTTGCTGGGGGTCGGCAACATCCCGGTTGAGATGGATTGGTAGAGCTCGATGGTCGCCTTCACCACGCTCTGGGCGGCACCGGCGACGGCGCCCGAGAATTTGCCGAGGAACCACTGCATCACCGTCGTGAAGATGCGCAGCAGGCTCTCGTTTTCGAATGGCGTGATGAATATGAGGTTGTAGTGCCTCTGGTAGCGGTTCGTGAGGTAGGGCCGCCCGGCCCCCGGCGGGCCCATGGCCGCCAGGAAGTTCAGGTCGATCAGCGTCCGGAACTCGGACGTCTTCCGGTCGTACCAGCCGCTCGTGTCCATCCACTGCCGCAGCAGCTCGATCGGCGGCTGCGCGCCGTACTTCTCCTTGGCCGGCATGTTGAGGTCGTCCACGAAGATCAAGCAGCGCTTGCCCAGGGGCGGGCCATAGGTGCCCTTTCGACGCCTGTCCAACTTCCCATCGATGATGTCCTGCGTCTGGTTGGACGTGGTCTGGGCGCTGAACGCGAAGCTGATCACGGCGTTCTTCTCGCGGTCAAAGCCCTTGAGCAGCTCCTGCTGGATCACGGCCGTCTTGCCCGTGCCCGTCAGGCCGGAGAATAGGACGTGGTGCTCGCTGGCCACAAGGGCCTGCAGGAAGAAGGCGCTGCGCACGGTGTCGGTCGTGGGTACGATGATGCTGTGCACCTGCGCGTCCTTGGGGATGTCGAAGCCCACGATCTTCTTGGTCCAAGGCTCCCACTTGTTCGTCTGGCTGTGGGCAAAATACTCATACACGGTGCTGTTCTCTGGGAACGGCGTCTTGGCGACGGGTCTACTTTCAGGATCATCGCAGAGTAGGTCGAACTTCTCCTTGACCATCTCGCCTTGCTGAACCTGACGGATGTACTGGTCCATGACCTGCCTCCCGGCTGCGTCTACGGTGCACCCGAAGCTCCACACAAACGCCAGCCAAAACATTGTCTCGATCTTGGCCTCCTTTTCCTTCAGCGGCACGTCCTTTGCATCGGGGTCCAGAGGCAGCTCTGTCTTGAGGAGGGCGAGGTACATGTTGAGCAAGTTCATGACCACCCAGTTCTGGTTCACCGGCACAGGCGACTTGACCTTGCGCAAGAGCATCTCCCAGGCGCAAGGCACGTTGGCGTCGAAAAGCTCCGCCATCTTATCAGCCACGTCGAGCAGGCGCTCCGGCAGTCTCTCCACCCATGACAGGAGCAGCACGCGCCAACCGATGTCCACCTGCTCCAGAAAGACCATTCCGCACCTGGAGACCGTGGCTGGCGAGGCGGCTGAAAGGTCTTCTACCTCGAACATCATAGTGCTCACGGGGCTCAGCTTGATGATCTCACCGCTGTTGAGGCAAAGCTTCTTGTTGTCATCAAGCACGGTGTTCATGTTCTCGATCCAAACGGCGTCCACGGGGCCATCCAGCAAGATCCACTGGCGCTTGCCCGGATCCGCAGTGGAAGTGTAGCGCACCGTCAACGCGAGGATGCCATCCGTCCACTCGTGCGTGTTCTCGTCGAAGTCTCCGTACAGCTGGCCTTGCTTGATGGACTTCGGGTTGATCTTGTGGATCTCGACCGGAAGGTACAGGTCCCCGTCGGCCACCTTCTCCAGAGCTTTCGCCAGCACGTTCTCGATCTCTGTCTTGCCAGACATCGTCGCGCCGACGACCATGAGTCCGTGCCGCACCATGATAGTCTCCCAGAGCTGGGTGCACTTATGGATGAACGAGTCCTTGACCTGCAGGCCGCGCTCCTGCGCCGACTCGCCGAGCATTTCCATCAGCGCGCCGTAGTCGGAGTCCGGCAGCTCCACACCCGGGAAGAGGTCGCCTGTGATGCCGAGGAAGAGCGGGATGTCGTTGGAGTTGAACTTGGGAAGGTTCACGTCCATCAGCGCGGAGACCATGAGCACGTCTTCCGACCTGTTGTTGCCCCACTTTCTCCGCAGCTGGCCGGCCGCCACGAGGATGGACTTCAGGGCGCGCATGCCGAAGTCGTAGTGGTCCTGGCTGGAGAGCTGCTCGGAACCAAGCCTCAGGCTCGCAACGGCCTTTGCAGCCAATTTCTTGGCGTCCCCGAACCCGACAGACATCAGCACGATCTCGCCGATCATCGCATAGTCTGGCACCATCATGGCGCAAGGACGGAATAAGGCCTTCAGGTTGTCTGGCAACTCGGAACGCCCAGCGTAACCGGGGTTCATGGTAATGTTCACGGCACAAGTGGAGATCAAAGGCAGCTCGGTGCCCTCGAACACGAACGTCTTCAACTTGGCCCGGATCGCCTCCTGGATGCAAAGCACCTGCTGGGCGACGACAGACAGCACCTCCAAATCGATGCGGTTGAACTCGTCGAAGCAGCACCACGAGCCGCTGGAGGCGAGCCCCTTGAAGAACTTGGCCATCGCCAAGTAGTCGAGGCCGTCGGAGCAGTTGAAAACGACGCACTGCACCGCCATTGCCTTCGCGAGGTCCTTGGTCGACTCGGTCTTGCCAGTGCCTGCAGGGCCCTCTGGGGCGCCGCCGTAGAACAGGTGGAAAGCGCCCATGAGGGTACGGTAGCATCTGTCTGTCAGCGGAGTGATAACAAGGCGGTCACTGTTGCCGAGATACTCAAAGCCGTATAGCAGAGTTGCGTTGATGATCGACACCTGACACTTGTCCACCGTGTTGGGCTTCCCCGTCTCGTACATCGTGATGGACCCAGCGGGCGCCCAGTAGTAGCGCAGCTGGGCCATCCAGCCGAAGTCTTTCGGTGACGACAACTTCTCGGCAGCGAGTTGGCCTACCACGTCGCGATTGTGGACATCGATCGTGACCATGGCGGTCAGCGTGCGGCGCGCCAGCTTAGAGAGGTCCCCGCGCACCAGCTCCACGAGGCCTTCGAGCTGATCGGCCAGAATCTTCAGGTAATCAAGCAACGTTCCGTTGGTGATCGCCTCGGCGACTTCTTTGGTCCAGTAGATGTTGTCGACGCAAATCGCAACCTGGCCCGGCCAGCCCTTCACCCACTCCTTGCGGTCCTTAACCGCGTACGCGTCGACAGACTCGCCCGTCACCTTCGTTAGGCACTGGATCATCGAGTCCTGCATTTCCATGAGCCACTTCTCGACGTTCCCTTTCTTGTCTCCCTCGACAACGTTGACTGGCTTGTCCAGCTCCACAATCTCGCCCTCAACAGAAATCATGGCCTCGATGATCTCGTCTTTGGCATCAAAGCGGACCTTGTTGATACCCTCGAAGCACTTGCCCATGTGAGGTTGTACCGCCGTAGGGTCCTTGGTCTGCGACAGGATCATCAGGAGCTCGTCGTTCGAAAGGAAGAAAAAGCGCGGGAAAGCGAGCCTCTTCGTCTCCAGATAATCGTTGAGGCACTTCTGGATCGTGTCCAGCTTCTTGTTGGCCTCCGTGAAGCTCGGCAGCAGTCCCTCTATGTCAGAGATGTCGATTACATTGGGATTCTCGAGGATGGCGTCCATGGTGTCTCGCCAGAGCTTGTCCACGATCTGGAACTTCTTCGCCTCGTTGGGCATTTGCCGAATGATGTCGTCGGCGCTGAAGATCGGCTCTAGATACAACCACGTCCGCTGGCAATTCAGCCACTGTTCAAGCAGATCCTGGATGTAGATCAGCTTCGTCTCCCAGTCCTTCACCTCCTTCTCGATGGGTTTGACGAACGGCGAACCGCGCAGGGCCTGCGTCTTGATTATGTGGTCGTCGAGCAATGCCTGCACGTCGTCGATGCCCTTGAGGAGGTAGGTGCCGGTGTTTTTGTAGGCGAACGTGCCGAGCTCCATGCCTTTCCACTCCTTTTTCATGCCAGCGAGCGTGACTTTCAGGCCATGCTGCTTCTGGGCCTCGGTGCTGATTCGCTCCACCTTCTCGATGTGGTCAAGGATGTTGTTATCCAGCAGGGTCGTCATGCTCAAACCTTCTTCAACGTCAATCTCCTCCACCAGGTCCATCTCCTCAAACAGCTGCATGAAGTGCTGCACTTGAATCGCCTCCTGGCACAGCCCCTGGACGACAGGCATGTTCTTCTTAAACGCCTGGATCTTCTTGCGGAAGTCCTCCGCCACCTTCTGGGGGTTCTGCTGGCCATCGAACGACTTGTACATCTTGTACGAGTCCTTAAACGACTCGTCCACGGTGGTCTCAATCTCGCTCGCGTTGAGGCGGACCAGCGGCGAGGAGAGCCACTCCTCCTCGGAGTGCGTCCACTCGATGGCCGCGTGCCACAGCTTGTAGAAGGGGGAGAACTCCTCGATGAGCTCTTCAAGCTCCGAATAGTCGCCCCTCTCGGCGCCGAAGAGCGCCTCGCGCTCCGCGAACGACTGCACCTGCGTCCGGGCCTTCTCGAAGTCCTCCTGTAGCTTAAGAATCCGATTGGAGTGCTTGCTGGCGTTCGCAAAGTCGTCCAGGCTCTTGGTCCAGTCCAAATCGATACGGTACTGCTTCAAGTCCTTCCAGAACACCTCCCTCTCCGCGTCCAGCTGCTCCCTGAACTGCTGCTGCTCCTTCTCCAGCCGTCTCTCGGACTCCATCACAGCCATGTTGATGTTCAGCGGCCACGAGAAGGACTCGAACGCCTTCTCGACAACCGCGGCCTGGAGTTCGAAGCTGAAGCTCTCGACCAGGTTTATCTGCTCGTGAACGTCCCGAGTCTTCGCCTGGAGAGGCTTCACGACCTGCTTCTGCACCGTCGCCATGAAGTCCTTCAGCTGCGCAAGCTGGCCCTCGTTCTCGGGCGTGGACAGGATGTAGTCGTGGGTCTCCTGCCACTCGTCGACGATGCTGCTGGAGCGCTCCTCGATGCTGTCGGCCACCGCGGTCAGGCAGTCCGTGGCGAGCTCCTCGGCGCGCGTCGCGAGCACGTCGATGATTTCGGCGCAGTCCAGCTGGAAGAGGGGGAAATTTACGACGCTTGTCGACAGATGCTCCACCGCCGAGGCCGCTTCCCTGTACGCGCTTATCTTCTCGCGCATCAGCTCCACGTCGAGCGGGTCGATGTCCTGGGCCTCCGAGTCCCCGAGCAGGTAGGCGTACTCCTGGAAGGCGTCCTGTACCTCCGACGGCGCCTTGAGGCACTCCTCGATTACCTGCTTGGTGATCTCCTTCGCGCCGACCAGGGGCTCGTAGGCGCACCTGCGAGCGTCTGGATCCTCCAGGGGCTGGAAGAGCTGCCGGTGCGGCAGGTTGCAGAAGGGCACGAGCTCGTGCTCGATGCTGAAGATGGCCGACGTGACATCGACAGTCCCATCGAGAAGAGTCATCAAACTATCGACGAGCTCGTCTGGCTCTGGCTGAAGCACCACGTCCTGCTCCACCGCGACTAGATGCAGCACCAGCAGCGGCGACGGCAAGGGCCGCGTCACCGACGGCTGAAAGCTCTTAACAAATTCGACCCAGACCTCGACAGATCGCTCCATGAACCAGCGTATCTGCGAGTTGAGTATGAGATCCAGCTTCCGAAGAAGATGGTGTAGCGGACCCTTCAGGTACCGCTGCGAGTCGTCGACAAAAAAGTTGTGCAGGTCGGACATCTTGTCAAGCACCTCGGCGATGATGTAGTCCCTCCACATGCGCTTCAGCAGAACGGCGCAGTTCTGGCGGTGGCCCACCATGTGGTCCAGGAACTCCTCCAGCTCGAACGCCCTCCTCGAGGGGTCCCCCATGCCCAGCGGCGGCCTCGGCTCCAAAAAGTCGCCGGCGCCGCACCGCGAGGTGTCCAGGATGCAGTGCTTGGCAACCTCCTGGCCGTAGCGGCGCCACACCATGGAGACCATGGAGAAGATGCTGCTCGTGAAGGTCGGCCGCTGCTCGACCTCCTCCACCACCTCGAGCACGGGCTGCAGGGCCTCCTCGTGCGCCACGAGCCCGCTCTGCGGGACGGGCCGGGGCAGGAAGCTGCGGAGTACGGGGTAGAAGTCGCTCGCCTCGTCCAGGTGAGCGAGGTGAGTGCCATGGCCCTCAATAAGCTCCTCCTTGGTGATGGAGAACTTCACGGCTTGCACATAATTCTGCTCCACATCCCGCACCAGCTCTCGGATCGTGTCCACGTGGGCGTTGGGATCCTCCAGATGACTCCTCTCCACGCACAGGCGAATGAACTGCTCCTTGTGCGGCCGCGGCATGGGCGTGACGAGCGAGTCACTCTGAGCCTCTATGAAGTCGATGAAACTCTCCTGCGTCTCGCACCACGCCTTCTTCGCCCTGCAGGTCTCCACTCGACTTCTGAAGTTCTCTGGGTCCTCGGCATCGAAACGGAGGCTGAGTCTCTTGACTTTCTTGACGGCATTTGTCTCCAGCATGACAATGTATCGCTGCGCCGCCTCGTCATAGCCCTGGACCCAACATCTAGCCATCGTCCACTTGCCCCCTTTGTAGTGCACCACGTTTGCCTGCGGGAGCTCAGGATGCTGGTTAACGAGCGCCATCCACTCCGCGGGCGTACGGACCTCAAACTCCTCTGGGAAGTCAAACACCTCCATCGGCATGCTCTTGAAGCCGAAGTGCGGCTCCCGG
>Ga0307402_10000009_pt1 | contig 12803 bp, 1 predicted proteins | sample SouOceMetPS10329_FD_200442 | JGI IMG/M metagenome (GOLD analysis project Ga0307402, IMG submission 200442) | Metatranscriptome of marine eukaryotic phytoplankton communities from Antarctic Ocean - PS103-29 (Eukaryote Community Metatranscriptome) | ecosystem: Environmental > Aquatic > Marine >... | reverse complement strand
GTTCAAGTGCCGGAAGCAGCTGGTTTCTTGGTGCTATTGCAGAGCAGGTTGACTCCAATAGCGTCTTTTTCTTAAACCGGTACTTTCCCCCTCACGAGTTAAGCCGACGTCATGCCTTTTGCGTACGAATGGCTGAAGCTCGCCATGGAGGGCGAATCAGAGCGAACCGTGACACCCAGAGCAGGCCACACGCTCACCCCTACCAATGCAGGATTCATCATGCATGGAGGCATGGATGGCCGCCGCAACGACCAAGGAAATCCGGCTCCCAACAGTGACGTCTTCATTTTGAAGTTGGGCAAGAATCGCACTTATGAATGGATCCCTGTGGAACTCGACGCAGCTTCGCAGATACCACCGGCACGCACCCTCCACTCAGCCTTGGCCACGTCCGGCGATGAGATCTTCATCTTCGGTGGGATCCATTCAGCTATGCCTTACCAGTGCCTGCAAGATGGATGGATCATCGACACCACATGCATGGAGTGGAAAAAGATTCACTTCAAAGCGCAGGTTGCAGGCAAAGGCACATGTTTGCGAAGGATGACGGGACTTATCCAGGATCGAAAGCAAGAGGGAGCTGGTGGGCACAAGGGCAGCAGCGGCAGAAGAGGCTCAGCTTTGCGCAACTCCTTCCGAAAAAGCATGGCCAGCAGCGGCCGCGGAAATGTTAGCTTCGAGTCCTTGGCAGGTGCGGCCACACGAGCCGTCTCCGACAAGCGCGCCGGCACACGGGGCTCGATGGCCGCCAGCGGCTCAAAGAAATGGCGGGGTGCCCTCCAAAAGAAAATGGGGGCAATGTTGCAGGCCTCGAAACCGGCAGGAAGCGGTGCGGCCAGCATGAAGATGAAGAAGCCAGGCCAACCAGGTGGCCTGAACCTCATGACCACAAATGAAGAGCAGTTTCACGAGGAGCTCATTGCCATGGTTTCACAAACAACCGACGACAACGAAAACCATGGTGTGACTATTCCTGCTCAGCGCTCGAATCACACTTCAACGTTTATTGATAACACCGTCGTGCTCTTTGGTGGCCACGGGGGTGTTGGCTACCAGCGCAGGGCCTTCAACGATGCGTGGGTGCTGAATTTGGACAACGCAAGATGGCATGAACTCACATGCCAAGGTAATCCACCTGCGCCTCGTTCTGGCCACGTTGCCTTCGCGAAGGAAACCGACATGTTCATCTTCGGGGGATGGAATAATGAAAGCCAGTTCAATGACCTTTTCCAGCTTGATATCGAGAACAAGGATTGGTCAGATGTTGATCTTGCATGGGGGGTTCCACGATGGAATTGCACTATCCAGCTCGTCGAAGCAATCCCTTCTTGGCGGGTCTTCGTCATGGGTGGGTCTGCAGACCTGAATGCAGAAGGGCGTGGTGGAGGAGTGTTTGACAATACTGTTGGGGTCTTGAACCTCGCTGCGGAATATGCATGGGATGAGCCGAAAATCGAAGGCGATTTGTCGATCAAGTGTCCTCCACGTGAGCATGCAGCCATGTGCTACGAGGATGGAGAATCACGCCTCATCGTATTTGGGGGATGGTGCAACAAGTGGCTCGATGACGTTTGGCAAATCAATGTGTCATCAATCGTTGGCCCGCCATATGCTATCTTGAAGGTGGAGCCTGCCCTTGGTCCTGTGACCGGGAATATGAGCGTCACGATTTATGGCGTCGGCTTCGCGTCAGTGAGTGGCATGTGCACGGTGCAATTCAAATCTGCAAAGCAAGAGGCTACCACCCAAGGTAACGTACTCAACGATGAAGTGATCCAATGCCTCACTCCCTCTGTCTTGACCTCAATCGGTCCCAAGGCATGCGAGGTGCGTGTTCAAATTGGAATTAAGGATTTGACCACTACAGTAACAGGCTACAATTTCTTCATGAACACCGTGGCCGACAAGTCTCTGTGCTTCGGTCCTGGTGTGTTGCCAGAGCAGCAGGCTAACAAGGAGACTCGCTTCATCATTCAGGCGCGCGATCATGCAGGCGGCAATCGTGCATCGGGAAGAGATGAGTTTGTGATCAGCGTTCAGAAGGTCAACATAGCCGAGGATGGCAAGAAATCCTTCGTAGATTTGGCATTTGAGTTCACAGATTTGAACACTGGGCAATATGAGATCAAGTACCTTGGTGAAGAAGGCAATATGCAGGTCGATGTCAAGTTTGTTGATGAAACTGGCAAACCGCGACCAATCCGCGGATCTCCATTCAAGCCATCGTTCGTTGATTCTGCCAGGAATCGTGCAAATGAGTATGCAGGACCATTGATCACAGCGTGGATTGGAACCACCATGAAATATCTCGAGGAGTTCTACTCCACGACCAATAATGGCCATGCAGCTAAGTTGAAGGATGGCGATGTGAAGGGGTTAATCAAAGTCATGAACCACATCCAGGACATGTATGAGCAGGAGGACACGTTGCTTCTCCGACAAGATGAACTTGCTGAGATGCTGATCCACCTGGACAAGAAGGAAGGCCTGCCAGGCGAGAAGCAAATGAAACAGTTGAAGAAAGTTGGGGCAAACATCGCACAGCTGAAAATCGACATTGAGGCAAAGGAAAAAGACATTGGGCCCATGAAGGCAAAGGAGAGCGACTTGTACAGGTTGAAGATCGCCCAGTTTGAAGACGATCTGAAGGTTTACCAGGCCGGTTTGAAAAAGGAAGCGTACTACTTTTACAAAAGTGGACTTGAATTGGCCTTGCAGAGGCTCTCTGATGTGACGTCAGACTTGGACAGAAAAGAGGCTGAGATGACCGAGTTGCAGCACATCGCAGACAATTTCAGCTACCCTCAGGAGCTCAACAACTCAAAGAAGATAATGGTAGCAATGCGGGAGGATGTCTTGCATGCAAAGCAGCTTTGGGAATTTGAGATTGCGCGGATCAAGATGTCTGAGCTTTTCCTCGTCCAGAAATGGGGATCTGTTGTGGCTGGCGACATGGAGGATGAGGTCAAGGTTATGTTCAAGAGACTCAAAGATATCAAAATTGACAGGAAATGCGATGCTTATCACGGTATGCAGGATATCATGAAGAAGTGGACCATCTTTTGCCCACTGGTAGGTGAGCTGCTCGACAAAGCCATGCGGCCACGTCATTGGACTCAGCTTATGGGCATGTGCGGGAAGAATATCACTGTTACTCCAGATGTTCTTCTTCGTGATATGTGGAATTTGGAGCTGACTAAAAATCCAGACGCTTGTGAGGACACCGCAGATCAGGCAAAGCAAGAGGCCAAGATGGAGGTGACACTTGCGAAGGTCACCAAGGAATGGGCTGAAGTTGATTTCGAGTTTGAGAACCATAAAAACTCTGAAGTGGACCTCATGAAGATCAATGATGAGAAGTATGAGATGCTGGAAGAACACCAGGTGTTGATCCAAAATATGTTTGCGTCGCGCTTCCTCACCACCTTTGAGACAGAGGTTATAGGTTGGCAGAAGACGCTGGCAAACGTCGCGGAAGTGTCGAACTTGGTGACAGAAGTGCAGCGTTCGTGGGTGTTCTTGGAGAACCTGTTCATTTTTAGCGACGAGGTGAAGAAGGAGTTACCTGAGGAGAGTGACAAGTTTGTGGGCATTGATATGGAGGTGAAAGAGATCTTGAAGCAGGGCGCGGAGATCATCTCTGCAAAGGACTTCTGCAACCAAGGGAACATCTTCCAAAAACTCGAGAAGACAATGGCAGAACTGACGATGTGCGAGAAGGCATTGAATGATTTCATGGATGGAAAGCGTAGGTCTTTTCCTCGTTTCTACTTCATGTCTTCCGCTGACTTGTTGGATGTCCTCAGCAACGGGAACAATCCTGGGAAAGTGGTTCCCCAGTTCCCCAAATTCTTCATCGCCATCGATAACTACACGCTCGAGTATCCTGACGGGATGGATGCAAACGGCCACCCCAAGGGCCGTCCATCAGCAACCGGCATGAATGCGTGCGTGGGCAAGGAGTATGTGATTTTTCCAGAGCCTTTGCCTTTGGTGGGCAAGGTTGAGGTTTATCTTGACATGTGCATCGAGTGTTTCCGCCACGCTCTACGAACCTTCGCCAAGGAGGCAATGATTGCGTACACGGCGACTGGATGTGAGCATGATGGCGACGTGCGCGGTCAGTTTATTGCAAACAGTAAGGCATCGCAGTGCGCACTCTTGGTGCAGTTGATTATGTGGGTGACACTAGTGGAACAAGGTTTCGCTGCAGCCGGTGGAACTCCGCCAGTGGACGACGACGAGGGAACCCCAGGCGACCCAGACGCAGTTTGGAACAAATGGCAAGAACAGGCTGCGCTGTTGTTGAAGATGATTGATTTGACGATGACGGACTTAGACAAACCCACTCGACAGAAAGTCATGTGCGCCATCACCCTTGACGCGCACAATCGCGATGTGCAAGAGAAGCTTTTCGTGGAGAAGGTTATATCCAAGGATGCGTTCCAATGGCAGAGTATGCTGAAGTGCTATTGGATGGAGGCGGAGGATGATGCTCAAATGCAAATTTGTGATGCTACCTTCTGGTATGGTTACGAATACTTGGGCAATGGTCCCCGATTGGTTGTGACACCCCTCACAGACCGCATCTACGTCACAGCAACCCAGGCATTACACCTTTGTATGGGTTGCGCTCCTGCGGGCCCCGCTGGCACAGGCAAAACCGAGAGCACGAAAGACTTAGCAAATGCTGTGGCGAAAGCATGCTACGTAATCAATGCGGCTCCTGAAATGGACTACCTTACCATTGGTAACATCTACAAGGGTTTGAGTGCGAGCGGTTCGTGGGGATGCTTTGATGAGTTCAATCGGCTTGTTCCGGAAGTGCTGTCCGTGTGCACGGTGCAGTTCAAATGTGTATGCGATGCAGTGAAAGCAAAACTGAAGCGTTTCGTTCTTCAGGGTGACGAAATGAGTCTTGACTTGGCGGTTGGTTGTTTCATTACGATGAACCCTGGCTACCTTGGGCGCTCAGAGTTACCAGAGGGCCTCAAAACTCTCTTCCGACCCATTACTGTCATGGTCCCTGATTTCCAGTTGATCATTGAAAACATGTTTATGGGCGAGGGGTTCGTTGAGGCCAAGGCATGCGGTCTTAAGTTTGCAACATTGTATTTTCTCAACAAGGATTTGCTCTCTGCCTCCAAGAAGTACGATTGGGGTATGCGTGCTATCAAGTCTGTGCTTGTGGTGGCTGGCGGCTTCAAACGTGCAGATGCTTCGTTGACCGAGCTGGCTGTGCTAATGCGGTCCTTGCGGGACACCAACGTGGCCAAGATTGATGGCGACGATCTCAAGATCTTCATGGGGCTTCTGCTCGACCTGTTTCCTGGGATCGTTGTGCCGAGAGCGCGCGACTATGAGTTTGAGGATATTTTGGTCAGCGTGATGGAGCAAGATTATGGATACACTCATGACCCAGACGGTTACTTGCTCGTCAAGATTACACAGCTGGTCGAGTTGTTGGCTATCCGTCATTGTGTTTTCCTCATGGGCCCCGCAGGAAGCTTCAAGTCCGCGATGTGGCGAGTCTTGAAAAACGCCAAGACACGCACAGGTGACAAGACAACAGTTGTTGATTTCAGTCCAAAGGCGATCTCCACAAATGAACTCTATGGATTCGTGAACATGCAGACGCGAGAATGGAAGGATGGTATCCTGTCGAAAACCATGCGCGATCTTGGCTTGATCCCCGATACTATGCCGAAGTGGATTATGCTTGATGGAGATTTGGATGCAAATTGGATCGAATCTATGAATAGCGTGATGGATGACAACCGACTGTTGACATTACCATCCAACGAAAGGATCACGCTTAAGCAGCACATGAAAATGATATTCGAGATCCGTGACTTGAACTTTGCCACACCAGCGACAGCCACACGGGCAGGCATTGTGTGTATTGAGGATTCCGCTGGTGTTCAGTGGAAGTCTTATGTAACAAGTTGGGTCAGAAAGCAAGAACATCCCGAGCCCATCAAGGAGCAGTTGCAGAAGATGTTCGACAAGTATGGTAGTGAGACAATGTTGTGGATGCTGAAGAATGCAAAAATCCTCGTGCCTATGGTTGACATCGCATTAATATCAGTCGTTTGCAGCCTCTTGGACGACCTTCTTACGGCAAGTCATTTCGACGTGCTCGAGTATTGGTTTGTTTCTTGCTTCACTTTTGGCGTGGGTATGTGCCTTTGTGAAGTCGATGGTGTTGATTACCGAAAGCAGTTCAGTAATTGGTGGAAGGGAGAAATGAAAACAATCAAGTACCCAGCAAAGGGCTCAATTTTTGATTATTATGTGGCTGAGAATCACCTTGAAGAGTGGGTAGCAATGATCGAGACTCTTGATTACAGCAGCGAGCAGCCCATGGGGGAAGTGACTGTCCCCACTTCAGAAACTGTGGCAATGACGTACTTCCAGAAAGCGCTCATCGTGCAGCATCATCCAATCATGTGCATTGGGCTGGCCGGGTGCGGAAAAACACAGTGCACGACAGGTTGCCTGAAGAGCCTGGATCCTGAGTTCTATTGTTATTATCTGATGAACATGAGCTTCTACACAGATTCAACGCTTTTACAGGCAATGATGGAGGGTCCACTTGAGAAGAAGGCGGGGAAATTGTTCGGACCACCTGGCAAGTTGCAGATGGTCTACTTCATAGACGACTTGAACATGCCTGCTTTGGACAAATACAACACTCAGAGCGCTATCGAGCTCATGAAACAAAAACAGGATTATGGCCATTGGTATGATCGCGCGAAGATCACAATCAAAGACATCGGAAACACACAGTATATCTGTTGTATGAACCCCACGGCTGGGTCTTTCATTGTCAATCCCCGTCTCCAAAGGCACTTTTGGACAATTGCTGTGCCATTTCCAGAGCAAACAGCTTTGCACACCATCTACGACACTTTCATGAAAGGTCATTTTGCTCGGCTGGGATTCAAACAAGTCGTCTCAGACTCAGTCTCAGGTGTGATCAAGACAGCCTTGAGTTTGCACAGCATGGTGAGCAGCAGTTTCAGGAAGACCGCACAAAATTTCCATTACGAGTTCAACATCCGGCATATGAGTGGCGTGTTTGGGGGCCTGTTGCAGGCACAACCCACCGAGTTCATTGACGGTGAGAAGGTGGTCCTGCTTTGGATTCATGAGAGTGAGCGCGTGTATGGCGACCGATTGGTTTCCGTGTCAGACTTGAAGAAATATCGTGCCTTGGCTGCGGATCTTTCTAAGAAAATGTTTGGCAAGTACAACTTCCAGAAGTACTTCCAGGAAAAGAATCCTGAGCCTCTCACCTTTGCTCCGTTCTCAAAGGGTATCGCTGAGATGGAGGGTGGCGGAACTTACGACAAAATTGCAGGTCATGACAGACTCTCAGAGCTTCTCAGTGACGCGCTTCGGGAATACAATGACAATATGATGGCCATGGATCTTGTGCTTTTTGGCGATGCGATGGCACACGTTGCAAAAATCTGTCGTATCATCACAAATCCCTCTGGCCATCCACTTCTGGTTGGTGTTGGTGGCAGTGGCCGACAGAGTTTGTCAAGATTGTCATCATTCACATGCGGCTTCCTGACAATGATGATCGTTATCAGTGGGCATTATGGCATGGGTGACCTGAAAACGGACCTGCAGGCAATGTACACGAAAGCTGGCGTCAAGGATGAGGGGGTCATGTTCTTGTTTACCGACGGTCAGATTACTAATGAGCGTTTCTTGGTTTTCATCAACGACTTGCTTGCATCAGGTGAAATCGCTGACTTATATGCAACTGATGAGAAGGACGCAATTCGAAATGGCGTCCGTGGTGGTTGCAAGGGTGCTGGCATCCTTGATACACCAGACAACCTGTGGAACTTTTTCATCAGCAGGATTCGCAAGAATTTGCACATGTCTCTCTGTTTCAGTCCTGTTGGAGACGGGATGCGTAATCGCGCCCGAAAGTTTCCAGCGCTGGTGAATTGCACAGTCATTGACTGGTTCCAGCCTTGGCCCATGGATGCATTGTTCAATGTGGGTGTGACTCGCCTTTCTCCCATCGAGCAATTGGGAGCAGATGACAGTGAGGTGCGAAAAGGAATCTGCGATTTCATGCCCTTTAGCTTTGAAGCTTCTGGGAAGGAGGCTGAAATTTTCATGCACCACGAGCGGCGGTTCGCATATGCAACACCGAAGAGTTACCTTGAGTTGATCAATCTCTACACTTCCATGGTCGGAAAGAAAGTTGATGAACTGGAAGATAAGAAGGAACGCTTGACAAATGGTTTGGATAAGTTGCGGACAACAGAAACAGAAGTGGCCGGGTTGGAGGAAGAGCTCAAGATTAAAGCTGTTGTTGTCAAAGAGAAGGCAGACGCCGCCGACATTTTCGCAGAAGAGGTGGGCATAGAGAGAGAAAAAGTGCAGATCGAGACAGAGAAAGCTAACGTGGAGGCGCTCAGTTGCGCAAAGATCTCGAAGGAGGTCACAATACAACGCGTCTCTTGTGAGGCAGATCTCGCCCTTGCAATCCCGTTGGTGCAGCAGGCGGAAGCCGCTCTCGATGTGCTTGACAAAAAAGATTTCCAAGAGCTCAAGGCATTGCCAAAGCCACCAGGTGGTGTAGATCTCGTTTTGGCCTGTGCCATCCATCTGCAGTCTGGTACTGACCCGAACATTGAAATTGACAAAAGGGGAGCTGCCAAGGATGCCTCATGGAAAGGGGCACAAAAGATGATGGGCAATCCAGAGAAGTTTCTGATAAACCTGAAAGAATACAAGGATTTCATTGATGCCGGAGACGTTCCCAAAAGCAATGTCGAAAGAGCCCGCAGCGTCATGCTAAGTGCTGGTGAGGATTTCACAGAAGAGGGTATGTCCAGGAAGTCAAAAGCAGCCGGTGGTCTCACAGTCTGGGTTATCAACATCATCATGTATTATGATGTTGTGACTGACGTTGAGCCCAAGAGGCAAGCACTACGTGAAGCGACAGAGATATTGGAATCTGCAAATACACGAAAGGCACAGGTGGACGCACTCGTGGCGGACTTGACAGCAAAGTTGGCAAAAATCATGAAAGAATTTGACAAGGCCATGGCTGAAAAGGATTCTGTCATGAAAGAAGCACAGAAGTGCCAAATCAAGCTTGACATGGCGCAACGTTTGGTCGGAGCTCTGAGTGCGAATGGAGTAATCTGGGAGCAGACTATTGCGAGTGCTGGGAGTGACTTGGTTTTGATTCCTGGTGACACTCTGGTTTCTTGCTCATATGCATCGTATGTTGGCGTCTTCACCCGTCACTACCGCGAGGCTTGCGTTCATAATTACGTCAATTTCTTGAAGAGCCACAAAGTGCCGCTTTCCGATAAGCCGGATGCGCTGAACGTTCTCACCTCTGAGGCCGAGATGGCTGGTTGGGCCGGACAGGGACTTCCTCCAGACAGAGTGTCCATGGAGAATGGCGCCATCATGACAAATTCACAACGCTGGCCCCTGATCATTGACCCGCAGTTGCAGGGTATTCTCTGGATTAAGACCAAGGAGGCCGATAATAACTTACAGGTTACACGAATGGGGCATTCCAAGTGCGTGAACACATTCGAGTTGTCCCTCGAGAATGGCAAGTCAGTGCTCATCGAGAATATGGCGGAAGGTATTGATGCTGTGCTAGCCCCTGTCATTTCTCGGACTACCATTAAACGTGGTAATAAAAGGGTTGTGAAGCTTGGCGACAAAGAGATCGTGTTCAGTCCTAACTTCAAGCTGTTCATGCAGACTAAATTGTCAAACCCACATTACCCACCTGAAATCCAAGCAGAGTGTACCATCATCAACTTCACTGTTACTGAAGATGGCTTGGAGGATCAGTTGCTGACCCTTGTTGTGCGATTGGAAAGGCCAGACTTGGCGAGGAAAAAAGCCGAACTGATTACACAGCAGAACGAGTTCAAGGTGACTTTGGCGGCACTCGAAGCACTTCTGTTGGAAAAGCTCGCCAATGCTGAAGGCGATATTCTTGATGACACCGAACTCATCTTGAGCTTGGAGGACGCAAAGAAAACAAGCGACGACGTCAAGGAGAAGGCAATCGTCGCACAAGATACCGAGGGGAAAATCAATGAAACCTCGGAGTTCTACCGCCCCTCAGGCATGCGTGGTTCCTTGCTCTTCTTCTTGTTGATGGACCTGTGCAAAATGCATACTTTCTACAGGTACTCGCTTGACTCATTTGTCTCTGTTGTCACGCGGGCTATAAAGGGTGTGTCATTGGTGAAGCCAAAGGAACCCAAGAAAACAAAAGAAGAATTGGCTGCGGAGGCCGGTGAAGAACCAAAGGAGGAGGGAGAGGGAGAACCAGGAGATGATGAAGAAGAGGAAGAGGAAGAAGAGCCGGAAGAAGAGGAGGAAGATGAGATCGTGGAGCTTCATGGCAAGGATTTGTTGGCGCGCGTGAGGCAGTTGGAGGCAGTCATCACGTATGCGATTTTCAATTACACACGTCGTGGTTTGCTCGACACTGACAAGCTGACGGTGGCCTCGATGATGGTGATGAAGATGCTTGTAAAGAATGGGAAAATCGCAGGAGAGGAGCTTGATATTCTCATTCGTGCGCCTCCCGACCCTTCTCCGCCACCCATGCCAGAAAATGTTAGAGGTTACCTCACTGACATTCAATGGGCTCAGATGAAATCGCTTGAGACGATACCTGCTTTCAAGGCGTCTGGCCAATTGACGCAGAACATTGAACAGGACACATTAGGTTGGAAGCGTTGGTTCTCAGAGGAGAAGGCGGAGATCGCTGACTTACCCCGATGCGCACGTGATCTCTCACTCTTCCATCGCCTTTTCTTGTTGCGCATCTTGCGCCCCGATCGCTTGGGTGCAGCTCTCACCCAGTTCATCGTCGACAACTGTGGTCAGGAGTACATCGAGCAGTCGCCTTTCGACATGTACCAACTATATGAGGAGTCATCGGCCCACACGCCCTTCTTCTTTGTGCTTTTCCCTGGCACAGATCCCACACCAATTGTGGAAGCTGTCGCGGCAAGTGTAGGATGCACTGAGAAGAACGGGATGCTGATGAACATCTCGATGGGCCAGGGGCAAGAGCTTGTTGCTATGAACGCCTTGACTAAGCTTGCGCAGTCTGGAGGCTGGCTCATGTTGCAGAACATTCACTTGATGCAGGAGTGGTTGCCCAAGCTCGAACGCCAACTTGAAGTGATCGAGGAGTTTGCTGTGCCAGAGTTCCGCTGCGTCTTGACATCGGAGCCGCCTGGCCTGATGCAGGGCAAGCTGTATCCTCTTTTGCCAGAAGCTATTCTGCAGAGGTGCATCAAAGTCTCCGACGAGTCTCCGACCGACTTGAAGTCTAACTTGCGTCGCGCCTACTCGAAGTTCAGTCAAGAACATTGTGATGACTGTGCGTTACCCAAGGAGTTCAAGGCGACACTCTTTGCTTTGTGTTTCTTCCATGCTTTGATTTCAGGGCGTATCAAATTTGGAGCACAAGGATGGTCAAAGAAGTACCCTTTCAATGATGGGGATCTGACTATCTGCGGGGTTGTCCTCAGGAATTACTTGAACAACAGCGAAGCGATCGGGGCAGATGTTCCCTGGGCTGATCTCCGTTACCTTTTCGGTGAGATCATGTATGGGGGGCACATCACTGACTTTTGGGACAGGAAGGTGGACAACACTTACCTTGCAGTGTTGGTCACTCCAGAGCTGCTGGTCGGTATGAACTTGTGTCCCGCATTCAACCAAGGATTCAAGTCACCAGACTCCAGCAAGATGGAATACCAGGGATATGTCAAGTACATCGAGGAGAAATTCCCTCCGGAGCAGCCGCAAATGTATGGGCTGCATCCAAACGCAGAAATCGGCTTCCTTACGAACCAGGGGGTACACATTTTCAGGACAATTACGGAACTCTCTGGAGGCGGAGGTGGAGGTGGGACGGACATCGGTGCAGCAACAGCATTAATTGTGAATTTGCAGTCCTCTCAGCCTGAGAACTTGGACATGCTTGAGATTCGTATGCGCCTGAAGGAAGAGGACTATGTTCCATACGTCATTGTGGCATTGCAGGAAAGCGATCGCATGAACCTTCTGCTAAGCAAGATCCGCAGTTCAATGATTGAATTGGATTTGGGCATCAGTGGTGCCTTGAACATCACAGAGAGTATGGAAGAGCTGGCTGGCGACTTGCAGATTAACAAGGTCAACGCTCTCTGGGCCGCATTGGCGTTCCCCTCTTTGAAGACCTTGGCAGCATGGTGGGCAGACTTGTTGGAACGTGTGGGTCAGCTCGTTGAATGGACTGCTATCTGTGGATCACCTTGTTCTCTTTTGAAGTCCCTTTGGCTCAGCGGTCTCTTCAACGCCATGTCCTTCATGACAGCGATCATGCAGACAACGGCGCGAGCGAATCAGTTGCCACTCGATTTCATGGCGAATCGAAGCAAGTTTACCAACACCCGCGACTTGGCAGAAATTCTGACACAACCACCGGAGGGTGTCTATATTCACGGCTTGTACATGGAAGGAGCCGGTTGGGAGGATGGAAAAGGCGAGGACGAAGGCTACATCACCGACAGCAAGATGAAAGATCTGCATCCATACATGCCAATCTGTAACGTCTGTTCGGTGCACACCGACGAGATGTCGTGGGTCGCCATGTACCATTGCCCTGTCTTTTCCACTGCTACACGTGCTGCGACTTTCATCTTCCAGGCCAACGTCCGCATGGACCCCGACGACGACGAAAAGCGCTGGGTCTTGGCAGGGGCCGCGTTGCTCACGCAGGACGATTGAAG
>Ga0307402_10000006_pt1 | contig 13206 bp, 1 predicted proteins | sample SouOceMetPS10329_FD_200442 | JGI IMG/M metagenome (GOLD analysis project Ga0307402, IMG submission 200442) | Metatranscriptome of marine eukaryotic phytoplankton communities from Antarctic Ocean - PS103-29 (Eukaryote Community Metatranscriptome) | ecosystem: Environmental > Aquatic > Marine >... | reverse complement strand
GTTGCAGTTCTATTATGCTTTTGCGTCTTTATGCGATGTCGTCGCTCATCATAATGGCAGCTCCACACATGACCCACTTGTTGATTTCAACACTGGTCTTCAATGTAGCAATGAAACAGTACACACCAAATGGAGGAGAGTCACCACGCTTGGTAGTGATGTACACTGGACAATCAAAGATGCCAGTCTTGTCCACATCAGCATAGAGCACACCCTTCACAAGGATAAGAGGCATCCTTGGATGCAACTCCTTAGGAATAGACTCTGCAATCACACCCTTCTTCATGTCCCATCGAGCTCCCTCCATGCATAGACCATGAATAAACATGCCATCCTCTGGGTATTCCGTGACCTCTTCCGCCTCCATCATCTCACTGATGTCTGTCCAGATCTCCATCTGATCCAACGCCTCCCCACTAGTACGTGCTGTCACCTGTAAGATGGCAGTGATGTACGCCATCGAATTGAACAGACCAGAGATCCATAGCGACTTTGGAACTGTCTTGGATGGACAGCCTGAACCGTCGATCCAGCCCTGTAGCTGTGCTGCACGCAGTAAAGCATCCGCAAACCACGCACCAAGATTCTTGAGTGATGGATAAGAATACTTGACCCACAGTGGGCACACACGATTCAGACCCATGCAAGATTGCAGAGTCTCCATGGCATCTGACATGTTGAGCGCACCCTGCAGACCAAGCTTTAGGTCTGCAAGAGACTGCTTCATAGTCCTGAGCAAGATGTTCATCCGTGCCACTTCTTGCAGCACAACACACACGTATGGATTACGATCCTCCACGCGCTGGTCCAGTGTAAGCTCGTCAAAGTCCTCAGGAAGCATACCCTCAAACTCATCAATCATTGCCATGGTGCCATCATCACCTGAGCCGCCACCGCCTCCTCCGCCAGCGCCACCCATCTCTAGAATGGTTGTGAACAAAGCATCACCAGCTGACAGCAGATATCCAATCTCTGCATTGGAATGCATTCCAAACAGACTAGGATGCTCTGAAGGGAAGTTGGTCTCAATGTAATCCCTGTAGAACTCCCAGTCCTTGTCACAAGGTGGGCAATTGAAACCAGGCGCAATCGCCATTCCGTTGAAGCACTCTGGGTTCATCATCTCACTGAGATATGCAATATCAACACGACGATCAAATCGATCAGTAAGGTGACCTCCGTACATCACTTCTCCAATAATATACCTCACATCAGCCCATGGGACTTCATCGTTGGCATTCAGGTAGTTGCGAATCACATCACTGCAAATGCTCAAATCTCCAAAGTTGAAACCGTACTTACGACTCCAGCCTGGAGCACCAAACTTGTGCCTCGCCACAAGAACGGCGTGGAAGAAGGCCAGCGAGAAGAGCATTCCTCTCATCTCACGGCTCTTGTCACAGCTGTCAAGTGTGGCCTGTGAGAACTGAGCATAGGCACGACGCATGTTGGCCTTCAGAGACGAAGGAGGCATGTTGATAATCTTGATGGATGCCTCACACGTACTTGGTGGCACATTCCTCGTGAGAGGGAATGGATGCGGCTCTCCAGAGAGGAAAACACGGAAGTTCTCGTGAGCAGTCTCTGTCACGATCTCCAAGACACGCTCGAGTTTTGGAAGCCAGGTCTGCATCAAGTGCACATTGTCAAGGAAGATCCATCCTCCAACCTTGCCGTAGTCAGCAATCAGCTTCTCTGCGATAGGCTCCTGGCCCTGGCCCATAGAAACACGACGCAGTACCTTGCCTTCCTCGCCAGACTCAGTGTAGCCGACTTCCTTGCCAAGCTCTTCAACATCATTGTAAGGGTTGACTCCAGGGAACAGCACAAAGTAGCAAGGGGTGGCGACAGATGTCTCCTTGAAGACCTCCAACATACTGAATGGTGGCTCCTCAACATATCTGGAGCCGAGCCTCTCTTGTACCCAGTCAGACAATGCCTCAGTAATTCTATCAGGCCTCATTGCACGAATGATACAAAGCTTCTGGAAGGCAGTCTTGCCCTCCATCTTTGGGGGCAGAGGAATCTTCTCAGCTTTCTCGTCCTCCATCCATGCTCTCCACAGCTTCACTGACTTGACTAGGTCGTCGCACACATCTGCAAGTCCAGGAATTTGCTTCATGTATTGCACCTTGCCCCACACTGCTTCCGAAATGAAACTACCGAGATTGTCGGGACATTCTGGCACATTGAAAGCACTTTGACCCAGCAGCAAGTATTGCTGTTCTATCGGATCGACCTTGTTGCCTTTCTTGAGAATAAGCAGCAGCAGCTGGACCACGATCGTGAGCTTGTGATTTTCAAACAATCCACGACGGCAGAAATGCCATGTGCAGTAGGTGATATTCTCAAGCAAAATGGCAAGTCTGCGCTCGAGCTTCTCAGCCTCCTCTGCAGTGTCGATCGCACGTTCAAACACAGCGACAAACGAAGAAAGGGAGTACAAGTAGAGAGAGTGAATACGGCCAAGCGAACCAAGCATAAAGAACAGCAAGGCTCCGCGAATTGCGATAGGCCTGTACTCTTCACGTGCAGAATTGATTTCAATCTCTGTCTCAGCGGCAATGGCGGCTTTCTCTGCAATGTCTGCAGAGACGCGCTTGCTTTCCTCAAGATTCTCAATCAACTCTACATTCTCAGTCAAATCGCCCTCAGCTGTAGCCAGCTGCATCAGCAGCGAATCCTCAATCTCTTTGAGTTTCACCTTGAATCCATTCTGTTGCTGAGTCAGCTCAGATTTGGTCTCCTCCAAATCAGGCCTTTCCTTCTTGACCACTCTTGCAAGCAGCTGATCAGTGAGACCGTCTTCTGTCACAGTAAAGTTGACCAGGGTCGTCTCTGCCTGAATCTCAGGAGGGAAGTGAGGATTGGCAAGCTTAGTGTGCATGTAGAGCTTGAAGTTCTTGTGCAGCTCCACTTCCTTATCTCCCAGTGCAACATGCAGCTTCCTGTTCTTCTTGAAGTACTGGCGACCCACAATTGGACCGAGCACTGCTTCGATGGACTCTTGCAGATTCTCAAGCAACACTGGCTCTCCATTCTCGATAGCCCTCTCAAGCTTATCCAGCATGCCCTTTTGACCAAGGCGGGTAATCAGCAGATTATTCTTCTCCTCACGCTTTCTGATCCAACCAATACCCTGCAACTGTGGATCAATGATCAAAGGCCATCGTACACAAGAAGTCACAAGACAGCCATTCTCAGTTGACACTCGGTCAGCAGGCAGGCCATCGTTAGCCCATCCAGCAATCTTTGCCTCATCAGCAAGTAGCGCCACTGGATCTGGGTTTGGACTACAAGGGATACTGTTTTCTGAAACGTAAGGCATGAACTGTTCGTCCATCAGTCTCGTGCGGTAGACGTTATTGAATGGTCCGACGTACGATACAAATGCTGCTGACACAAGTACGTCACCAGGGAGCAGCCCCATTTGAGCTTGCAGCAGTCCGACACCCTGTCCCCATCTCACATTCTCACTGGCAAGTGCATTGATAAGACGCTGTGCCATCTCTAGCTTCTTTGACAACTTCTGGGATTCGGCCACGGTCTCATCCTTCTCTTTCATCACACGATCAAATTCAGAGTTCAACTGAAAGAGCCTTGCGTTCAATTCTTCGACCTGGGTATTCACAAGTGCCAGTTTGGTATTGGCACCATTCAGCTGCTCCTCTGCTGCAGCCAACATACGCTTCTTAGGCTCCACATCGCTCACAATGTCAAAGTAGATGGTAATGTTAATTACCCACCCACAAAGTCCAGCAGCGGCCTTTGATTTACGCTGAATGACCTCCACTTGGAAGTCATCGAGCAGCAAGTAAGGGCGGACTGCTTTGAAATTAGCAGCAGGCACATTCTCTTTGTCAATCTCCCCCTTGAACCCGAACAGGGCCTCAATGAACTTGTCGATCTCCTTCATTGACTTCTGTGCTGCTTGCCAACTCCTGTCTTTGACCAGTTTTCCTGGTGGCGATAGCAGACACATCACAGCAGCCATTACATCATCGATTCCACTTGGAGGCTTCTTCAAAGCTTTCAGCTCTCCCAAATCCTTCTTGTTGATGGTGTCAAGAGCAGCCATGGCCTTTGCCACAGCTGGCAATGCAGCAGCAAGGTCTCGCTCACAATCCTCTCGCTTCTGTGTGACCTCAACCCTGATCGTTTCACACTCTGCCTGCACAACAGCTGCCTTGCCACCCTCATCAGCACAGATGGCCTTCTCCTTGCCGACCTTCTCGCCAAGAATTTCAGCGGCAGTGATCTTCTCCTCCACCTCGACTGACTTGATCTTAATGAACTCTTCGAGCTCTCCAACCTTCTTAGCAGTGCCTTGCAACTTGTCAAGACCAGCCTGCAGACGGTCCACAGCAGCTTGCATATCATCCCTCTTGTTCTGCAACATTTTCTTGTATAGATCAATCAACTCGAGGAAAGATTTTGGGGTAGTGTATGCATAACGGCGCTCATCGTTCAAGAAATCGTCTCCTGCAGCATTCACGGCAACAAATGAGAAAGGCATGAACTTGATGATGGCGTCTTTGATGTCGTCTTCTCCGAGCTCGACCTCTCCAAGGAACTTCTCAGAGACAGACTGTAGAGCATCTGCTGGCCATGCATGGAACCAATCAATCATTGTGTTGTTGACCAACGCAGGGAAGCGACGAGCGCGCACCCTGAAAGCTTCACCAACTGGCGAGAAGCAAAGGATCATGTGAAGGTTAGCCTTGACCTTGGAAAGGAAGTAGTCATAGCAAGCGTCGTTAGTGTCAATAATGCCTGCTGCCTTGACTTCGTTACGAATGCCATTGATCACCTCCTCCTTCTCATCTGGAGGGAACAGATCTGGAATGTCACCAGACGCCAAAAGGTCATTGATAAACACAAGGAACTTCTCATCAACGATTTGCGAGTCTGTCATCATGAAAGAGATGCGCTCGTCCTTCTTGCCTGCCTTTACGTACATGTTCATGATGTCGAGCTTCAGGTCTGCTGGGCCGTAGCCCTTTGCAATTGTGATCATGTTGACTGAGTTGCCACAAATGTAACTCGCCAGGCGGGAGAGAGATTGCTTTCCTGAACCTCCCACACCAACCAGCAGTGCATGACCAGTCTCAATGATACGGTTGATCCTGCACACATGCTTCATGGCATCTTCAAACAGCACCAGGTCCATGATAGAGAATTGATCGTTGTAGTCCTTGAGAGCTTCATGTTCAAGCTCACTCAGCACCTCAAAGTTGGCAATGTCGGAATAGATCTTGTCAGTCAATCCCTTGGCAAAGTAAGAGAAAATGTTTGGATTGGGGAAAATGACTTCATCCTTGTCATTTGGGAAATACTTCTTTGCAGCAGTCTTGGCAAGGGTAGCGAATTGCTCCATGTCTGACTCACTCATGAGTAAGTCACCGTATGTGCGGTTGGATTCATGCAGCCAAAGCTTGACCATCTTCTCACCAGTCTTGATAACATCCTTCTTGGCAGCTAGCAGACCTTGGAACATAGTGGTAACATGACGCACTGTGAACTCGTAATGGAACTTAATAGCAGTCTTACGGAATGTCGACGCGACCTTCGAGTGGAGCTCAAGACCAGCTGAGATCAGCTTTGTGATGCGCTCAGTAATGGAAGGATCAAAAGACTTCAGGTATCCATTCAAGAACGTGGAATAGATTGTCATCAATGAGTCTGAGTGTGGGAATCCTACTGCCATGGTCACAAAGTGACGTAGCAGACGCGGATTGATAATGAACGAACCAGCAGCTGGATTCATGCCAGAAACATACTGACAGTTGGCCACATTCTTCTGTTGGAGCTTCTCAAGGTCATACCAATGACCGTAGTCAAAGTGCTGACGGAGCAGAGCAATTGGTGTCTGCGTATTGTATGGATCAAGCTTGGACATGTTCAAATCATCCACAAAGTACACAAGCTTCTTCTGGCCTGGTGGACCATAATTCTTACCAGCCTTCTTGGTAAGGGGACCGTCCAGAATCTTCACCAGTGCGTATGCATCAGTGTAGAAATTGAAATTGACAACAGTAAAGATCCTCTCCTCGGCATCCATCTTCTTCAGTTCTCCCAGAATTACAGAAGTCTTACCACAGCCTGAGTAACCAACCAAGAGAGTTGGCACTCTCAGGTCCATCATTCCGTTAATCCAGTAAGCCAGTCCTGTAGTCTCTTGAGTTGGCACTGTGACTGAGGACATTGGCACGTCGCCGTTGTAGTCGATAGTCTCAGTGATGTCAGTCCATGGGCAGAAGCGGGCTGTCTCCATGTCAACAAAGTAATCAAAGACAGAGCCAGCATCTGGGAACTTGATAGGACGCCATTGGGTCCTCCACCACCGGTTGAACTTGTTGCGGTAGTCCTCCCCGTCTTTGATCGACAGTGGAGCACCAAAGGCCCACACAGCAGCAAAGCAGAAGAAGATTTCGTATGTCATCTTGTCTGCAGCACCGGCAGCAAAGTTCTTGTTCTCCTCACCCAACAGATGATCAAGCAAGTGGCACAGAGTCTGGCACAAGTTGAAATTGATCACAGGAGTCAGTGGGACCGCGTTCTTCGCGAGCCAATCGAGGCACTCGTCAACGTATTTCTCAAACAAGTATCGCAGAATGCCTTTCTGCTCATCGGTGTCGTCTTCCCTGCGGCAGATCCAGGCCTCCATGTACCATTTGTATTGATTGCCATCAGAGATGTACAGAATACCAGCACGAGACACGGTAGCCGGTGATGCGTACACAAGATCACGAATCTCAAGCACAAGTCGCATGTGTGGCAGCAGTGGAATCCGCTCGTTTGATGCCAGTGTGAGCAGCTTGTTGTCGTCCATCACAGAGTTCATCGACTCAATCCAGATTGCATCAAGATCACCATCAAGCACAATCCATTTTGGGTTTGTGTCAGGCATGCGAGAAAGGTCACGCATAGTCACTGACATCAGACCGTCCCTCCACTCACGAGTAGCGAGTGAAATGACACCATAAAAGTCGTCTGAATGAATCACCTTAGGGTTGATGTCACGGATCATAGTCTTGTTACCATTGCGTGTCCATGAGTTGGCGAGTCCTCTCAAGACTTCACTCTTTCCTGCGCCAGAAGATCCGAGAAGCATCACAGAGTGACGAATAGCCAGCAGCTCAGCAAATTGGCAGACCTTGAGCATAAACTCTGAGTCTGGGACCAAATGTGTCTCTGGCAGCATTTCTTTCAGCGTGTCTGTGAGCTCAATGTTCACCTTGGCAGGGATGTTCATGTTAGGGAACAAGTCGCCAATCAGACCCATAAACACGACCATGTCGCACATTGGAATCTTGGGGATGTTGAAATCACGAAGGGCTCGCATCAGCAGTGCCAGCTCTGGCACATCAGGCTCCTCACGCTTGAAACCTCCAGCAACAACAAGCACAGACTTGATAGCTCGCAGACCCCAATCGTAGTGAAGCTGCTTGGAAAGGAGATCCTTACACAAGTAGTACAGGGTCACGAACTTGTGCGCCAAGTCCTTGGCACCTTCGTAACCTTCAGCCATCAACATATTCTCGCAGATAAGCTCAAAGTCAGGCACCATCACTGTCACTGGGCGGAAAAGAGCCTTGAGACCTTCTGGAAGCTCTGTACGGCCAAGGTAACCAGGATTCATAGTAATGAAGGCAGACATGGTGTAATTGAGAACCATCTCTTCTTCTCCAGGGAAATTGAAGTAGCCAGTCTTTGCCCGAATACCGTCGAGCACAGCCTTGTACTGCACAGAGCACACAGAGAGCACCTCAGCTTGGATACGATTGAACTCGTCAAAGCATCCCCAGGTGCCTGAGCTTGCCAGACCCTTGAAAATGTCTCCCACAGTCTGGTAGTCCATCTGGTCAGAGCAGTTGAACACATAAATTGCAATTCCCAGCTGTGCAGCAAGATCCTTTGTTGTCTCAGTCTTGCCGGTTCCAGCAGGACCTGCAGGTGCAGTGCCCAGCACAAGATGACAAGCCTGAGTAGCTGTAATGTAAAGACGATCAGTAAGTGGGGTAATCACCAAACGAGCACCATTTCCTAGGTACTCGAATTGATAATCAAACTGTGCGTCACAAATGTTGATCACAGAGGTATCACTGGCTTCGTCCCATCGGTACCTCAGCTGACATTGCCACGCAAACGACTCTTTGTCGGCGTTTCCGCTTGCGGCGATGGCACCGATAATATCGCGGGCATGCGCATCTAGAGTAATAATGTTCATGACCTTACGCCTGTCGTTCTTGACAAGCTTAGTCATCACTTTCGCAATCAAATCACGGATCTGTTGGCTCTGGAACTCATTGTACTCCGTCATGGCGTCCTGCTTGCCCCCTTTCCATGAATCAAATGCACCCTCTACCTCAGAGCACCAGCATGTCTGGCATGTGGTAATCACAATTTGACCCTGGAACTCGGTGATGAAGTCTGTACGCAACAGCTCAGGATATTGGACGGTTGAGCGTTTCAGAATCACTCGTAGTGCCTCCCTCATTGCGTTTACGCACGAGTGAAGCCACAATTCGACCTTACCCACCAACTGGAGAGGACTGGCCAAAGCAACAATCTCTTTTTCTGGAGAAATCATTGTGTCAGCAATGTAGGTGCCACTGGAGTCGTCGAGTGTCAACTCCACAATCGATTGGAACATTTTGGGAATATGAGCCATCACCTTGTCTGGACGATTACCGTTGGAAAGAATGTCGAGCAAATCCTTGGACGACATGAAATAAAAGCGAGGGAAAGCACGCTTCTTTGCGTCCATAAAGTCTTGCAGCGATTTCTCACACAACTCAAGCGCGTGCTGAGTCTTCTCCATCCAAGTGAAAAGACCATCATGGTTACACCTTTCAACCAGGTTGACGCAATCTTGGCAACCTTTCAGAATAGTCTTCACATCCTTGTCAATTCCGACAAAGCGCTCAGCATCCTCAGGCAGTTCTCTCTTCACCTCTTCAGATCCAATGAACAGATCTTCCAGGTAGGACCACGTACGCTGAATTTCTGAGATAATCTGCAACACCTCAGCCACGGTAGCAAGCTTGGTCTGCCAGCCATTGACCTCGTCAGCAAACTGACCCACAAAGCGTGAAGCAGCCATGTTCTGTACGAGCACTTGATTATCCTCAAGTGTTTCAAAGGTTTCTTCAGAAACACGAACCAAGAAAATGTCAGTGTCGTTGTGCTGATAGAGCTCAAACTCTTGAGTAGACCAAGTTCCTTTAAGGGTCACAAGATTCTTTTCGATCTTCTCCTCCTTCTGTGCGCGGTCGACAATCTCACCAACTTCGTCGACGAATCGATGCAATCCAAGCTCGAGAAGGTCCTTGAACTTGAGTTTCGCAACACCGTCGACGTCAAGTCCGTCAGACTTTGCCTGCTCCTTGATCTCCACCCAGTGACGTCTACGCATGCAATCTTGCTTCAGGTCGCCAATACAAGGCAGAGCTGCACCCATATCATTGATGTAGTCACGTAATCCTTCAAACGCCTTGAACTCCTGGCGGATGTCCTTAGGCATCAGACGCATCTCTTGCTTGAAGCGCTTGACAATGTCCTCCATGTCCTCTGTGTCAATGTCATCCCATCCAATTGCTTCCCAATTCACAAAGTAGCTTGCAACCATTGCCGAACAATCCCACAGCATCTTTGCACGGACTGTGTAATTGCGGCACTGTGCGATGAATTCAGCAGGCTTATCCATCTCTTCAGCACATTCGAAAAGCTGTGCCAGCCTGGTCATTTCGAGCAGCTTCTTCTCGTGGTCACTAACCTCAGCATCACACTCACGAATAGACGCATACGATCGCACGTGCCCAGTCTCAAACAAGAAGAAGTCGCGGAGCCGAACTGCGTCACGGAATTCCTCTGCAGTCTCCTGGTAGGCAGTGATCTTCTCGCGGATCTTGCGACCTTCGTATTCTTGGAATGAACGAATGTTGGTCTTGATCTTAGGTGCATTCTTCTGAACACCGGCCCAAGTCTCGCTTGCAGCGTCAAGACGGCCCTGGAAAGCTGCTGGGTCGACGCCATTGTTCTCAAGGAAGTTGCTGACTTCGAAGAATTGAGCAACCATGAACTCCAGCTTCTCGCTTTGCTCAGCTACGTCGGACAGTGCAGACATGACCTTGAGTAGAGGTTGCAGATCTCCCTTCTCCACCTTTGTGCTCATGATTTTATCGTTGGTTTTGACAAACTCTTCGATCTCTTTCAGTTGGGCATCGTAGATGCGCTGTGTCTCCTTGACAGAGTCTTCGACGGACATCATCTGCCTCAGGTCCAGATTCTCAGCTCCATCAAACACGGTCTCCTCAGCAGTCATCATCAAAATCTCTTGCGTCTGTGGGCAGAGCAAGACCTTGGTAGGGATATTGGGATCTGGGGCCACGGCGTCATACACACACTTCCATGTAGCTGAATGCAAATCGTAAGTCCACATGTCGTTCAGAACCTCGCCTTTGGCATTCTCTCCGCCCATCACGCAGAACTTGCCCTCAATCACGCCTACCTGCATCTCAACGCGAGGCTCTGGAGCAGCACCAGCCACAGGTGCAATCTTTGACCACTTGACGACACCCTTGTCAATGGTTGCAATCGCAAGATCGTTCAGAAAGACCTTAGGTACCTCCTTCACCTCCTTCGCCTCCTCTTCCTCTGCTGGCTCTTCTTCATCCTGTTCTTCAGCCTCTGCCTCCTCACCTTCTGCTCCTTCCTCAGCAGCTGCTTCTTCCTCAGCTGGAGGAGCTTCTTCTACCACTGCCACAACTTCCTGCTGAATTCCTCCAAAGACGTATACCTTGGATCCGTCAGAATGCATGGCATGTCTAGACCTGGCGACTGGAGCATCTCCAGCGACAGAACTCGTGACCCATTCAACCACAGAGCTGCCCTGGTCAATGTCCAGCATGTGGATGTCCAGCTGTTCAACGGAATCTGCGGGCTCCACTTCGCCACCACTCACAATCATCATTTTCTTGTGGATCGTGGAAGCGTGGTTCATCCGGCCGCAGGGAGTGGTGCCGTTGACCATAGGTTCACTCCAGTCCCAGATGTCTCCAGTCTTGATGAGTGTGTCAAGCTTGGTGCCTGGAGGTGCGCCTCTCGAAGAACCGCCAAATCTGACCATGCGATCGTCACCCACCAGCACCTCTGAACAGCCATCGGCAGGCTTGGGAGCTTTTGCTTTTGGGTTCATTGACTCTGCTGACCACGACTTGGCCTTGGTGTCGAAGATCTTGACCACATCCTGGTCCTTTGGATTCGGTGCCACTGTGAACAGAGAACCTGGAGCGTGGATTTCAGCGCGGCCGTCAGATGGTCCGATTGGATTGGATCCGCCAATTGGTGCATTCCTCCAAGGGTTGCTTGCTGTTAGCTTAAATGGGCTGCCTCGAATCTCCTGCTTCTTCTCGGTGTTGGTGCAGAAGACTTGAATGTGGTAGTCACCGGGTGCCTTGGGAATATAGTTCATGGTGTACATACCGTCGTCACTGTCCTCAATCCAGCCTTCAAACCGCTTTTCATTGTCCGCTCCCTTATTCCAGACAGCGACGACTTGGAAACTGTCAGCTCCGGAGGTACGACGCATCTTCTTCGTGTCGATGGCGCGCACGAAGAACTTGGCAGGCTTGCCAGCAACGCACGAATTGAGTCCAGGGCCGTAAGCGACGCAAAAGTCTGCCTTAGTATCATCAAAGTAATCGTACGTGACTCGGTTGACTGTGAATAGTTGGCCGTTGATTGCGACCTTAATTTGAATGGTTTGGGCTCCATGAGCTTCGAATGACGGTGTAGTGCAAGAGATCGTTGAGTCGTCGACTAACTTTCCGCTCACGATGACCTCCTCATCCTTGTTGGTGAACTTAACTTCAGTCTTTCCAGCAGTGAAGTTGAGGCCCTTCACAAGCAATGCACGGCCACCAGACAATGGTCCTAGTTTAGGCTCAACAGCAGAGCAGGCATATGGTGGACCCACAATGCCTGTGCAGTCAAGAGAATATGTCTCACTCGTCCGAGTGCAGTTCCATCCGCCAAAGAAGAATACGTGGCCCGAGCGCTGGTCAAAGACATGAGCGGTAGCCTCGCGACCCTGAGGCAGTGCGATCATGCCGTTCTCGACGTCGGTCTCCACCTTAGGCTCATTCCAGGAAAGAACATTGGTGTCAATGGCGAACACTGTACTTTTGTACTTAAATTGCCCTTCTAGACCTCCGAAGATGAAGAGCTTATGCGAGATTGCCGATGGAATCGCGCAAGCCACGTGGGAGTACAAGGGCGTTGGCGGACTGCCTGCTGTCGTCAAGATGCCCCACGTGGTAGTTTGGATATCAAGAACGTTAATGTCAAGCACAGGGGCTTCGTTGTTGCGGCCACCACAAATGATGAGCTTGTTGCCAGCTAGCGATGCCGAATGATCGAAACGTGGCACGGGCACTGCGCCCTTAGTAGGCAGAGGAGCCCATGTTAGTGTGCTGACGTGGAACGCTTCAACATCAGGGAAGAGACGACCGTCACCTCCGTATCCACCATATACAAAGAGCTTGTCTTCTTCTTCAATGTAAGTGGTAGTGTGGGAGGCACGAGGAGTGGGCACGGTTCCACGTGGTTTCAGGTCCCGCCATTCATTGGCATCTGAGGCATAGATGAACAAGTCGTTTAATAGTTTTCTGTCGTCTACCATACCGCCAAAGACAAACATCTTAGTTCCGACCTCGGTTGATGTGTGCTTCCATCGACCAGAAGGCGCTGTGCCACCAGGCTTTAGCTTCTTCCATTGGGAAGTACACATATTTCCGTCCAGGCGCGCTTGGTAAAGCTCGTCTGAAGCATATCCGGCGCTAAGTTTTGTTGTGATGCCATCCGCTCCCTGTCTGTCTTTGTGCGGAACGATTTCACGAGCACAACCTCCGAATACGAGGACGGTATTGTTAATTATGCTTGCCGAGTGACCGACTCTTGGAGTTGGCTGTTCTCCAGAATTCTTAATCTCGTGCCACACAAGCGCTGCTTCATCATCCTCGGCCATGGTAGTTAAGTTAAGCTCGTCTCACGCGGTATCTGAGTGATACTCTCGTACCTGTGCTGCGACCTGTACCTGTTCCTATTCTGCGCCTACCCTATGCGTTCTGCGGTCTGCTGGTAGAAGGTGCGCGATTACTTATGTGTTTGCGTTCTGCCCAACTCAATCTATCGCATGTAGCG
>Ga0307402_10000004_pt1 | contig 13751 bp, 1 predicted proteins | sample SouOceMetPS10329_FD_200442 | JGI IMG/M metagenome (GOLD analysis project Ga0307402, IMG submission 200442) | Metatranscriptome of marine eukaryotic phytoplankton communities from Antarctic Ocean - PS103-29 (Eukaryote Community Metatranscriptome) | ecosystem: Environmental > Aquatic > Marine >... | reverse complement strand
CTACATTCAGCATTGCTATTGTTTATAATACGATATCCAAGATAAGCGCCACGCCAGCCATGATCCAGTCTGCAGGAGGTTGTCGCGTCTTGAGATTGGCCTGGAACACGTAGGTGTTGCCTCTGAATTGGATCTTGTACGTAGGGCACATGAAGCAATCCTTGAAGTCCGCCTTGTCTACTGTGACTGCCTTCATCAACATCACAGGCATAGGGCAGAACATCTCCTTGGGCTGCGAAGGAGCGACCGACGAGATCCCACTATCCCAACGAGCACCCTCCATGGTTAACCCGTACGTGAAGGAGCCCTCTCGTGAGGCCGCCTCCACCTCGGACGGATTCATCTTCTTGGTGACCTCACACGCCACCACCACCTTGTCTAGCGGCCACTCGTTCGCACGAGCTTGCGACTGCAGAATGGCGGTCAAGAAGGACTGCGGATTAAAGAAGCCGGACAGCCACACGGCTTTAGGCATTCCAAGATCAATCGACCAGTCTTGAATCTGCTTCAGACGGAGCATTAGGTTGTCAAACCACCCTGCGAGCGGCTTCATCGACGGGTAAGCCAGCTTTGACCAGCTGCCAACCACCTTGCCCGTGTACAGTGCATCTGAGAGCGCCTCCATAGACTCTGACATCTGCAGCTCACCAGATAGACCGAGAGTGAGCACCTCAAGAGACTTGAGGATTTCGAACGTAAGCGCGTTCATGTAGACCGACTCCTGGTAGAATACGTTAATGAACGGTGTGCGGCCGCCTTCGTCCTCAATGCGCTGCACCAAGTCTTCCATGTCGATGTGTGAGTCGTTGAGCTTCTCTGAGAGCTCCTCAATGAGCCCCTGCACGCGGTCGTTGCTCGAGGCACCACCACCGCCGCCGCCAGACGCGCCCTTAGGCTGCAAGTCGGAAATGATCGAGTACATGGTGTTCGATTGGTCGGTTCTGAACCCAATCTCAGTGTTTGGATGCAAACCAAACATAATCGGTGACTCAAGCGCAACATTCTCCTCAATGTACTCTGTCAACTTGGTGTGATTGACGTTAGGAGCGCCCGTGAAGCCCGGATAGAGCTCCATCCCGTCAAACAGCTCGTTCTTCATCAACTTGTTCAAATAAGTCTCGCACAGGATACGATCAAAGTGGTCGGTAATGTGACCTCCGTACATGATCTCTCCAAAGATGAACTTAAGGTCGTCCCATGGCACAGAGGTGCCTGCGGACTCTAGGTAGTTGAACAGGATCATCTGGCAGCAATTCAGGTCACCGACGTTGAATGGGTACTTCATGTTCCATCCCTGAGGCCCGAACTTGATCCTCTCGACCATGATTGCGTGGAAGAACGACAGCGCAAACAGCGTCTGCTTCATCTCCTGCTGCTTGGAAGAGGCGTCCCACGTGCTGTCGTCAAACCCTTTCCACGACCGCAGGAAAAGCGCCTTCAGTCCAGGAGGCGGCTCCTGGGTCATCTTAAGCGACCGCTGGAGCAGAGCAACTGGGATTCCTGCTGCTGGATCGGAAGTCAGGAACAGCCGGAAGTCGGGATGCGCGTCGGAACCGTTCCTTTCGATGCGCTTCTCGAGCTCAAGAAGCCATCTTGGCATCAAGTGCACGTTCTGGAGGATCACCCAGCCTCCTTCCTTGGCCTGCCTGTCCACCTCGCGGTCAGAGATAACGTCTTGGCCTTCTCCTAGCGACACATCCGACAGCGTACCCTCTGTAATCGACAGCCCGCGTGCTGTCGCTGCCTTCTCCACCTCACTCGCGACATCAACACCAGGCGACAGGATGTAGTAGCATGGAGTGGTAGGATCTGTCTCGGGAAGAATGTTCTCGAGGATAGCTTGCACATCCTCCACGTAGAGCTTGCCCATGTATTCTGCGACGAAATCCTCGGTGGCCATCGTCATGCGGTCCGGTCGCAGACAACGAATCAAGCACAACCTGAGCAGTGGTGGGAGGTTCTTGTAGTCCAGCGGGAACTTCTCCTTCTCACTTGCCTCCAGATCACACCACTCCTTGAACCTCTTGGAGGAGGACACGAGGTCACTCGTAAGGCTCTCAAAGCCATTCAGTTTGCAAAGAGAGTTTGCTGCGTACCACGATCCATCTGACATCCATTCGAGCTCTGGAGGCTTCTCTGCACGGACCTTGGGGAACCTGTGCAGATATTCAAACCCTTCTTCGTCCATGTCTCCATTTTGTCGCATGATACGGAAGCAGAGCTGAGCAGAGAAGCACATTTTGTGGCGTGCAAACAGACCACGAGCACAGTACTGGTACAGAGTGAGCGTCACGTTGTGCAACACGTTCTTGACGCGCTGAGGCACATCCTCTGATGGCTCTGCTCGCTCAATCGACTTTTTGAACACGTTCATGAAGCCTGAGAGCGAGAACTGGTACATATGATCAATCAGCCACAGCTGATTGAGCACAAAGTAGATGAGCGATGAGCGGGCAGCAGCCGGACGGTATGCTTCACGAGAAATAGCAATCTCAGACTCCTTGATGGCGCCAAGTTTCTGAGCCTTCTCGACCTCGACGGAAGTGGCCTTTGTCTTCTCAAGCCCCTCGATCAATTCGATGTCCTCAATCAAGTTGCCTTCAGCATTTGAAAGCTTGAACAACAGAGAGTCTGCGAGCTCCTTGAGCAGCTTGGTAGACTCGTTCTTCTCGCGGATCAATGTCTGCATAGACTCCTCAAGATCCGGACGCTCGAACTGCACCACCACAGCAAGCAGCTGATCTTCGAGTCCCTTCTCCGTCACCGTGAAGTTGATCAATGTGGTCTGTGCCGCAACCTCTGGCTGGTAGTGAGGGTTAGGCATCTTGGTTTGCAGGTAGAGCCTAAAGTTGGCGTCGTATTCCACGTCATCCTTGTCACCAAGCTTGATGAAGACCATGCCACCACGCTTGATTGTGGAGCGCGCAAGCACAGGTTCGAGCACCGCATCAATCGACTCTGGGAGGTTCTCAATCAGCAATGGGTTACCCATTGAAATCGCACGCTCCACCGAGTCCAGGAACTTGCCAGATTGAGTCAGAGTCTTCATCTCATTCTCGGCTTCCCGTGACTTAATCCATGTCACTCCCTGCAGCTGAGGATCGATCATCAGTGGCCAACGGGCGCAATTAGTGATAATCGCTGCGTTTTGGATCGACAAGATGTCAGCAGGCAGGCCCTCGTTGCCCCACGTAGCGCGGTCGGCGCTATCAGCGAGGATGGCGAGGGGATCTACAATCTCTGAGCATGGAATAGCACGCTCGATCATGTCAGGAGCCCACACCTGCTTCTCCAGCCTCTCGCGGAACAGTGAGGAGAACGCTCCAATGTAAGATACGAATGCAGAGGCACACAAAGTGTCTCCAATCATCGCCTCCGCAATTTGCTTCATATTCTTAATGTTCGCAGTCCACCGGACCTTCTCATCTGAAAGACCACCGACAAGCCGCTCTGCCATGACAATCATCTTTGCTGTGGCTGCAGCGTTCGTCGTGAGCTCATTCAGCTCACTAGTTGCACCGGTGAATTGACCTGTCAGCTTTCCGAGCTTCTCCTCTAGTGCTGCGACTTGATCCATCACAATCCCCAGCGCCTCTTTGGCTGCAGCGAGACTCGCAAGAGCTGTCGCAAGGTTCTCACGAAGCGGAGTAATCATTTGGTAACAGTCGTCGTACTTGAGAATGTTGGCGACCCAGTTTGCGAGGCCTCCAGCAGCGTCTGATCGGCCTTGAATAACGTCAGGGCCCTGCTCGTCACCTTCCCATAGCTTGTGCTTGGTGCAGGCTTGTTTGACCTTATTGATGTTGGGGCGTGGAATGTTGTCAATGTCCATCTCCTTCAACATTTTGATAAAGTCACCGGGCGATTTCATTGCCTTGACTGCCTCTTTCCACGCGACATTCTTAGCCAGCTTGCCATCTGGTGAGGTCATGTACAGCACACATTCCAACACTTCTCCAATTCCCTTGGGCGGGTTGGTGAAAGTCTTCAGCTCACCAATAGAATCCTTATTCAGCGTGTCCAGAGCTGAAAGGGCTGCTGTGACCAGAGGCTCGGCCTTTGCAAGCTCGAAATTGCACTCGTCCTGCACTGCTGCAGCAGAAGCAGCCTCTTTATCTGCTTTCGCTTCCTCGATCGCAGCGACGGCCTTGCTCTCATTCACGATCTCCGTCTCTGTGCCGACCACCACCAGCAGTTTCTCGGTCTTTTCGGTCTTGTCAGCGACAAACACTGCTTCCTCCTCGAGCCTCAGTTTGAGCTGTCCGACGTCTTCCTCTGTTTGCAACAGCTTTTGAAGGCCGACCTCTAGCTGTCCAGCTTCAGTCTCAATGTTGCCTCGCTTCTTCATGAGCAGATTCTTGTAAAGATCAATAAACTCCAAGAAGGACTTGGGTGTTGCATAGTTGTACCTGCGCTCCTCCGACAAGTACTCGTCGCACATTTGCACTGACTGCGTGTGGACATATGCCATGTGGAAAGCAATCTTCTCAACCAGTTCCGGTGCTCCAAAGTCAACGTCACTGATGAAGCGCACAGCCACAGAGGTAAGCGCCTCTTGAGGCCACGAATGCACCCAATCGATCACAGAGCAATTGATCAGAGCAGGGAACTTGCGGCACCACTGCCTCATCTTGTCTCCAACTGGAGAGATGCAGAACACCAAGTGCAGCTTCCTGCGAACCTTCTCAATGAAGAAGTCCCAGCACACGTCGTTCGTGTCGATGAGGCCTTCGGCTTTCACTTCCCCCCTCACTGCGTTGATCGCATCGTTCTTTTCTTCAGTTCCGAATAGTTCTGGAAGATTTCCAGACGACAAGAAGTCATTGATGTACACCAAGAAACCGTCGTCGACAATCTGCGCATCGGTGAGCAGCCACACATAGTCCTCACCCTTCATGCCTGTCTTTGTGTAAAGCATCAGGATATCTTCTTTGATGTTACTAATACCGTATGAACCAGTCAGCTGGATCTGGAAGGTGGTGAACTTTCCAATAAAGGACGCGAGCTTGGTCAGACACTGCTTGCCTGAACCTCCGACTCCAACAAGCATAGCATTGCCACGGCCCTTATCTAAGATACGACTCAAGCGGCACACGTGCGTCATGAACATCTCAAAGAGCACCAAGTTCATTGCAGCGTTTGACTCGTTGTATTCATTGAGCTTCTCCTCGAGCACTGTGTTCAGCTTTTGGAAATCTGCGACAGGAAGATAGATTGGATCCTCACCAGCACAGAAGGAAGAAAAGATGAGTGGCTCCTTGAGAGCTTCTTCTTTATCCACACCCGGCTGGTTGAGGTTTTGGGCGACCACGTCGTTGCGCTTGTCTGCGAACAACACGATGTCCGAGTCAAACATCAGACGATCACCATACACGCGTGACGCCTCATGGGTCCAGAGACGCACGACTGCAGTTGCTGTAGGGTAGTAGATTGGCGTGGCCTCAGCAATACCCTGGAAGATATTCGCGAGTTCACGCAAATTCCACGTGTAGTGGAACTTGATCGCATTGGGCAAGAAGTACTTGAGCATAACATTGTGCAGTGCGACTGTCGCAGTCACCAACGGTTCTGCCATGTTCTGAACGTCCTCATTGAACATACCCAGCACTCCCTTGAGAATAGAGAGGTAGATTGTTTCGATCGAGTCGTCCGATGGCAAGTTGCATGCGCAGCACATGAAGAGACGTTGCAGACGAGACGAAATAGTGAAAGAACCGGCAGTTGGGTTCATCGCCGCAAGGTACTGGCAGTTGCGAATCTCCTTGACGATTCCGATCTTGTTTCTGTCGTAGAAGAACCTCTCAGACAGCAGCTGGATCATGAGCTCCAAAGGACATTGGGTGCCCCACTTGTCAAAGGAAGGCATGTTAAGATCGTCAATGAAGAAAATATGCTTCTTGTTGCCAATAGGAGTGTAAGTCTTACCGGCACGCTTCTCCATGAAGCCTTCCATACCGATTTGCAGATCCCATTCGTTGGTCTTTGAGTTCATGAAGAGCGTGCAGCTGCTCCAATCCTCATCTAAGGCAGCCAGCTTCTCGTTCACGAGCGTAGATTTGGCTGTTCCTGCAAGCCCGACAAACTGCACGTGTCGCTGCTTGTCAGCGAGCAGGTTCATGACCGTCGTCAGAGCTGTCATCTCAGCTGTTGGTACCACGATCGAGTAGAAAGGGACTTCGGCCGAATGCACATAAGGTGCTACCGATTCCTTCCATGTGACCCACTGGTGTGTCTTGGTTGAAACCTGGAAGTCAAAGATGAGGTTAGGTAGCACCTTGCCCTCCTCCTCAACTACAGGGAAAGGATACGTCTGCCATGTGATCTTCCACCATTCAGAGAATTGCTTGCGGTAGTCGACACCTTTGTCAATCGAGAACGACGATGCAAAGCCCCAAATTACAGCAAAGCAGAAACGGATCTCGATTTGCTCTTTGACGACCTCTTTCTTGTCATCGTTCACGAGCAGAGAATCGAGGATGTACATGCAGGATGTGACCATGTTGAACTCGACAACGTTGGTGATCGCCTTGCAGTTCCTGCGGATGTATTCGAGCGTGGCTGCAAAGTATTCGTTGACGCAGTTCTGAAGGAGCGCGACTTCGTCCTTGTTTACACGAGTCTGCATCCACGAGTCTATGTATGGCCTCCAGCCAACATCTGCCTCGTTAAGCATCAGCACACCACCACGCGACACAGTCGCTGGAGATGCGTTACGCAAGTCCGCCACCTCCAGGAGAAGTCTCATGGTAGGGTTAAGTGGCACGCGCTCATTCGATGCGAGGGTAAGCATCTTGTTATCGTCCATCACAGTGTTGAGCGACTCGATCCAATCTGGGTCGACGTCACCGTCAAAGACAATCCACTTGTAGTTCTCGTTAAGCATCTGAGAGAAGTTACGCATCACGAACGAAAAGATTCCGTCCTTCCAGCCCATCACTGGGTGAATGTAGCCGTACATCTCGTTGGACGTCTGCGCCTTTGGATTGATAAGCTCGTGTTGAGTCTTGAGGCCCATGTGGCACTGAGCCTCCTCGAGCACATGCCAGGCAGCTGACTTGGCAGAGCCTGATGGCCCCAGAATGAAGACGGAGTGACGGACACCGAACAGCTCACTCAGAGCTGAGATCTTGGCGATAAAGTTGTCCTCTGGCTGCAGGCCCTGTGTGGCGCACGCCTTTTGGCAAGCGTCCTCGAGCTCTTGGTCGCGACGACGTGGGATGTCCATCGCAGGGAAGATATCAGTAACAACACCAAGGAACACCTCGACGTCGTCAGCTGCCAGCTTGGGTACATTACAGTCACGCAGAGCCCTCATGAGCACACCATCTTCGGCAGTCTCGAGATCAGCTCGCTTGAGTGCTCCGGCAATCACAAGAATAGACTTGACAGCACGAAGACCCCAATCGTAGTGCACTTGAATGGAGAGCAAATCCTTGTTCAAACGGAACAGCAACATGAACTTGCGGGAGAGCATCTTGGCATCTCCAAAACCCTCAGAGAACAAGAAAATCTCGCAAATCATTTCAATATCTGGCACAATCATGGCGCACGAGCGGTACAGCGCCTTCACGTTCTCAGGAAGTGCGGTACGTCCAGCGTAGCCAGGGTTCATTGTAATGTAGTTCATGTTACATGGCACCAGGTCCACCTCCTCGCCCTCAAACACAAACTTACCGACCACGTAGTGCACGGCAGGGTAGATGGGATAGTTACGGATGCCAACGAGCACAGAACGGAACTGAGTGGCAACGACAGAGAGAGTCTCAATAGGAATCCTGTTAAACTCGTCAAAGCAACCCCATGAACCAGAGCATGCGAGTCCCTTGAAAATGTTGGCCATCACTCCAGAGTTCATCTGTGGCGAGCAATTGAACACATACACAATGATACCGAGCGCACGCCCAAGATCCTTTGTGGTCTCAGTCTTACCAGTACCGGCAGGCCCTGCAGGGGCTCCTCCCATCTTGAGACGCAGTGCTTGTGTGAGCGTTACGTAGCAGCGATCAGTCAGAGGTGTAATCACCAGACGGCCACAGTTACCAACATACTCGTAGCCATAAAGGAAGCGAGCGTCACAGCAGTCGCACAGACAGTCTTCAATGTTGTCGTCCCAGTACAACCGGAGCTGTTTGAGCCAATCGAATGACTGGGCGCTCTCTGTCTTCTTGAGCACCATTGCGTTCACGACGTCACGAGCGTGCACGTCGATAATCATCAGAGTCACGATAGACTTACGGTCTTGCTTCTTGAGCTCTCCACACACCAGAATGGTGAGGTTCTTGAGTGCATCGACCTGCGTCTGCCATTGGTCTTTCATAGCCGTCTCCATGCCATCCTCGAGCTGCCCGAATGCCTGTGTGACCTCATTTGCCCACCAGATCATTGTGGTGACGAGCACGATCTGATTGCAGTAGCCGAATTGCCATTCGTGCCTCTTGTCTGCGACGTAGTTGGCCATGGCCTCCTGCAGCAGGTCCTTGAGAGTCTTGCACTGGTGCTCCACAAGAGCTTGCAGGTAGTTCTCGACCGCTTGCCCGGTGGCGTCAAAGACCTCTAGGAAAGGCACGTACTCCTTCTCGCTAGAGTACATACCGATGGCGTGGTGTGATGTGCCGGTCTTGACTTCCTCAGGATCGAATTCGAGCTTCTCGAGACTGTCAAAGCACTTGGAGAAGTGGCATTGGATCTCCAGAGGGTTCGAGCCCTTGGATAAAATGTCGAGCAAATCGGCAGGAGCCACAAAGTAGAAGCGGGGGAATGCGGTCCTCTTGGTGTCGAGGTACTCGTTCAGAGCCTTCTGACACAGGTCGAGCATTTCGTCCAGCTTTTCGAGTTTCTCGAGTGTGCCTTCGCGGTTGCACACTTGAACTGCGTTGGGAATACCCGCCGACTCGTTCATCAGCGTGCGCCAGTCCTCATCGATCAAGTCGAATCGCTTGGAATCTTCAGGCAGCTGAGCTCGAATATCTTCAGAGCCGATGAAAATAGATTCAAGCTGCATCCACTTCTCCTGGACGGCTTGCCAGACAGAGCAGACAGCTTCGACTGTGCCTAGCTTGCCCAGCCATGAATTGACACCCTCCTCGAATACCTTGATGTACTTGGACGCTTGCATCGCCTGCAAACCAACCTGGTGCTCCTCACGGAAGTCCACCATCTCCTCCGGCACTTTCATCATCTGCACGGTGTCATCCTTAGGGTAGACTTCGTAGATCATGTCGAGTCCCTCCCAGATCGACTCAATCTTGGCGATGTTCTTCTCGATGGTCAACTCCTTGGAAGACTTAATGACCACGCCCTCAACGTCTTCCTCAAAGTTGTGAAGCTCAAGAGCGATAAGATCAGCGAGACAAAAGTTCGAGTCGAGAGTGAAAGACGTGCCAGTCACCATCATCAGCTCCTTCCAGTGACGCTGCCTCATCGAAGGCGACTTGAGCTGCTGGATCAGAGGCAGTGAAACGAGCATGTTGTTACACTCGTCCTCGATGCCCTTGTACGTATCCCAAATTCGGACCTTCTTGTCGAGGCGACGCACTTGGTCCTTCAGCTTCTTCGCTTCACCCGAAAGACTGTCAGTGTCAATCTCATCCCACAGCAACGAGCGCCAATCCTCGAACTGGTAGATAATGAGCTGAGCCATGTCCCAGCACGTCTTGAGCAAATTCAGCTCTTTCTGAGAGTCCGTGATTTCTTTGAAGACCGAAGGGACCAACTCGTAAAGCATTTGCGCCTCTCGCAACTCGAAGACCTGCTTCTCGTAGCCGGCAATCAGAGCTGATTGCTGCTCCATAGACTCGTAAGCAGGGCCTGGTCCGACCTTGTACTTGAAAGGAGCGTCCATTTGGAATCCCCCACGGAACTTTGTGACCTCCTTGCCAAAGTCGAGAGTCTTGCGCTTCAGCTTGTCTCCCTCGCGGTTGTAGAGATCGTTGAGTCTCTCCTTGACTTCAAACATGTTGTGCTTGACTGAGTCCCACTTGTCTGGTGCCTCCTCCATCGCGTTTACAGTCGACTCAGGGATGGTGATGCCAAAACGCTTGAGTAGTTGAGTGTATTCCTTCAGAGGGTCGATCATGGTATCGAACCGACGAGTGTTCTTCTTAACATCACGGATGCATTCAAGCACGGAACGCAGGGCTGCTGCTCCTGCCTCATCCTCTGAAACCTCGCAAGCAAGCGCCACAGTCGCTGTAATCATGAACGCTTCCATCTCTTGCATGGAGTTCTCGATTTGGTTCCTCAAGAAATCTGTGTACAGTGTTACCCACTGCTCGGCCCAGTACAGCACTTGCTGTCTCACTGGCTTTGAGTCCACTTTCATCCATCCAATAGTCTGACTAGTGGGCAACACGTTCGCCTTGTCGCGGATGCCCGAGTATTCGACAATCTTGGATTCGAAAGCGGCCAGTGGAGGCCGCTTCTCAGAATCATCCCGTTCGGTCTCAGCTGCCGCTTCTGGGGCTGCATCTTCTCCCTCAGCTGCTGCAGCACCATCGTCACCACCCATGTCAGGAAACTCAGCAACCTCGTCCCACCACAGCTTGAATTGTTCCTGCAAATCTAGACTCCAGAGGTCCTTGAATTCGTTGAACGTGTCTGCAAACTTCTCGCACTCCTCCTCGTTGCCCTGGATCAGCAGGATCACATCCTCTACTTGGTCACGGAGCGCAATCCTCGATTCGATCTCGATCGAGTAGTCGCCGTTGCCCGTACACAGACGCTTCATGCCATTCGGGAACTTGTGGAACTCACACATCCATTGAACGACAAAGTCTCTCACATTCAATCTTCCGTTCTTGTTGTTCAAGTCTGGAGAGAACATGACCTTCCCACCGGAGTTCCTGTCCATTTCGAGTTCTAGTGAGATCTGGATTAGCGGCATCATGTCGTGTTGCTTGATGAAGTCGCTATCTATCAGCTCAGAAAGCTTGTTGAGCGAATTGCCGACGATCTCGACGTGCTTGTCCATGACAATGTTGTTGAGATATGAGACATAATCCTTCCACGTAGGTGCAGCTTTGTTCATGCGCACTGTCTTGTTGGAAGCCTGCACGACTGCGTGCACTTCGTCGCACCGTTCGAGGAACAGGTCCAACCGGTCAGCGAGCAGGTTCTCAAAGTTCTCTTGCACGATTTCGATCTCGGAGCATCCCGCGTCAGGGCGGTCCAGCATTGGCTTGTTGAACTCTGCGAGCATTTCCTGGATCTTCTTCACGTTTGCCTTGAGCGTCAGCAGCACATGCTCGACCCCCTTCACCATGGATGCAGCTTCATTCACAAACTCATTGATGCCCATCGACTTCCAGTTAAGCTCTTGAGTGCCTCGCTCCAGAAACGTCAAGATTTCCTTGAGCTCGTTCGCCACTAGAGGCTTCTCGACGTCCAGCACGTTGGCTTGAATCCAGTTATATTTAGTCGCCATGATCTCAAGGTTTCCGGTTTGGTTTCTGAAAGTCTCTGCCTTCTTGAAGATAGACATGGCTGTGTCAGGAACTTCGAGGCCTAGCTTAAGGAAGTACCCCACCTCGCGCAGCATTCGCACCAGGGAAGGGTCAAAGTTGACAGCCAAGACACCCTTCTCTGGGCCTGAGTCTGCCATCTTAAGCAAAGGAAGCTTGAGCTTGGAGACAACAGACTCGTCGACCTCCTTTGCCCAGTCCTTTTGCTTCTGCATGTTGTATGCGTGCAGCAGCTCCAATATGTGTGAGTGTGTGGCCTCAGCTTCTGTCATCTCGTCGGATTCGAGTAGCACCTTTGAGCACTGCCTGAATTTGGACATGGGAATGGTCGCTCGCCTCTGCAAACCGAGCGACCACGTGAGCGCGCCCGAGTACGGTGGCATGTTGTTGTAAATCGGTGGGTCCTCCTGCAAGTCAATGAAGGTTCTCACTACACCCTTCAGGTCCCCGTTGTATTCTTCTAATAGTGTCAAGTAATGCCTCTCCAGCGTCATCTGAATCGCAGGCCTCTCGATCACGCCTTCAAACGAATCGAGCAACTTGAAGGCGGCTTCTACTGAGACCATCTCTGCAAGCGCCTGTGTGATGATCGATCCGATCTGCTCCTCTGCCTCGTTGACCCACTTGGAGAAGGTTTCAAAGTCCTCGTCAAAGTGCTTGTCGTTAATGTCAAACATGTCGTACTCAATTCCTTCGAAAATCTTCTTCGCTTCGACGAATCCGACAAAGAGTTCCGAAATGGACTCTGAGAGCAGCTTACCCTGGGTGCCTCCAATCTCTATCCTCTCCAGCCGCTCGAAGTTCGTCATCGTCTCGATCAGCGAACGAGAATCCTTGCACCTCTCCATGAACACGTCGAGGCGGTGGAAGAGCAGATTGGAAGGAATCGTCCATGGGGCTTCTGGACACTGCTCTGCTGCGATAGTTTTGTAGTGGAAGAAGTCCTTCTGGAATTTGAGTGCCACTTGCAAGCACTCCGATAACCTGGCGGTTGCTTCCGGAGGTTCTACTTCAAATAGTGTGGCAGAGTCACAGAAGTTACAGCACTGGCCGATGAAATCATTGCACACCATACGCAGGAATGGGAGTAATCTGTGAGGTGATGCAAAGTGCGGTAGGCTGGACCACATCATTAAGATGCCGTGGTAGACTGGTCTAAAGGAGTTGGCGACGGTTGTGAAGTCATCGGACGATTGGATTATTACAAGGTAAGGCTCCAGGCATTTCATGTATGGGAGGATTGTGGAAGCTTCGTTAAAGGCCTGCTCCACCTCCTCCTGGAGCTTCTCAAAGGCCGGCAGGTACGTTGAAGTGACCTTCTTAAGAATGCGCAGGATCTTTTCGATCTTTGGTGTGTGCAGTTGCTGAATTACGAATTGGAGATTCTTAGATTTGTTTGACCAAAAGTCGATTTGCTTCAGCGCCCCAGCACACTCGTCCTCTGCCAAGATGTCCTCAGGCTCAGAACACAGCACAGCTTTAATCTGCTCTGTCCACGTGATGATGGCGCCCTCTAGAGCGTACAGCGTGTCTTTACTACGGTCCATCATCGCTGTCACCACCTGTGCAGTAGGCGCAGCGTGGAAGTTGCTCGGGTCGTCGATGGGCACGGGTAGAACTGTCTTGCCGCGCATGAGCCCAATCGTCTTAGTTAGGTGTGCCACAAAGTTGGCGCACTTCTGGCGCACATCCTGTGCAATTACTACTGGCCACATCTCCTGCTTCGAAGGATCGAGCAACATCGGCAAGAACACTTCGTGAGCCATGTGTTCTAGCTGTTCTAATGGAGACTTGGAGAAGTCGCCGAAAGTTATGAGCGTGGAGCACTCGTCTGCGCTGTTTGGCATCTTATCGGATGCGAGCTTAATGAAGTAGCACGACTTCTTTTTATAGCCTTGCTCAGGCTCCAGCGTCACTACGCATTTATCCCTCTCGCCAAGCGAAATGAACATTTCTGTGATATCTGCCTTGTCCATGAAGTCCTTAAGTGGAAACAGGGAGTCCTCGTCCATATCATTGAACTTCTCAGGCTTAATTTTGAGTGTCTCGCATACTTTTGCTGCGATCCAGTCCTGGCGCAGGTCAACCACGATTGGCGCGTCATCGTCGTCGTTACCCCCCATGTTAAAAGCTACTGTTGCTGGCGCCGCTGGATGAGAATGAAAAGCGGCTAAGTGTATGCAACGGTAGGCAGGTTATTGGCAGTAGATCAGTTCGTGCTTTTGCGATTCACTCCAGATGCAAGCGACTCGAGCCCCCTGAATCACTCCACACACGCAGACTCAACAATGG
>Ga0307402_10000003_pt1 | contig 13834 bp, 1 predicted proteins | sample SouOceMetPS10329_FD_200442 | JGI IMG/M metagenome (GOLD analysis project Ga0307402, IMG submission 200442) | Metatranscriptome of marine eukaryotic phytoplankton communities from Antarctic Ocean - PS103-29 (Eukaryote Community Metatranscriptome) | ecosystem: Environmental > Aquatic > Marine >... | reverse complement strand
TGATCTTTTAATTAATTAGTTTTACAAAGCACAACACACGCATATTGAGTCGAAGGTTAATCACGATTGCATAGCAACGCAACTCCGCGCATCACCCAAAATGATGGAGGGTCGTCGCATCTCAAGTTTGCAGTGAACACATAGTGCAGCCCCGTTCTCTGAGGGATTGTATACGTTGGAGTCATGTACTCCTGCTGCTTCTTGCCCTCGCCTCGCTTAATGGCTGTGACGAATAAACAAGGCACAGCACAGAACAGCTTCTTCGGTGGCGCGTCGCACAGAGAGTTCTTCTTCTTGTCCCATGCAGCACCGTCCAAGAACAATCCCCAACAGTACACTCCCTCCTCAATCCTTTCCTTCTTCTCGACCTCGTCTTTCTCAAACTGCGTCATCTCGCTGTAAATCACGACGTCGTCCAGCGACCAGCCATTGTGCCTCCTAGTCACTTCCTGCTGGACCGCCGTCAAGAAGCCCTGCGCGTTGAAGAATCCTGTGAGCCAGAACGTCTTTGGTCTGCCTACACCGAGCCAGCTGACAAGCTCTGCAGTCCTGTTACACAACTGCCCGAACCATAGACCAAGCGACGGCGAAATCCACGACTTCTTGGTCCAGCTCGAGGGCACACGCGCATCGAACAGACAATCGAGCGCTTCTTGCAAGTCTGCTGTCATAATCACTGTGCCAGCAATCGCCAGCTCCAGACTCTGGAGAGTCCGGCGAGTGATCCCGATAATAATCTGCATTCTGTCCACTTCTTGCCCCAAGTGCACGTTCAGCGGTTTGGGCTGTACGTTGGCGCCGCCATTCAGTTTCTGCAGGTCCTTGCGCACTTGCACTTTGTTGAACGCTTTGGGCATCTCTTTGAGCATGTTGGCTGCTGTTGCAAGCACCTGCTCCTCCCTAGTAGGGCCTCCATCACCTCCTCCGCCGCTGTCCTTTGGCTGGATCGACATGACCGTGTTGAGTACCTCGCGAGTCTCCTTTGTGCGGAATGTCAGGTCACCATTCGAGTGCAGCCCAAACACTCCGGGGTTGTCGACGTCCACAATTTCCTCGATTGCCTCTCGGTACGCTGGAATCGCAGGGAACTTGAACACCTTGTACCCTGGGAAGAACTCAAAGGTTGGATCGAAGATCTTAGGAGTCAAGAAAGTGGAGCCGTAAGTGTTGAAAAGCCTCCTGTCCATATCGTCAGTGATACGTCCCCCATACTGCACTTCGCACACCATGTACGTCACCGCAATCCACGACACCTGGCCCTTCTTCATCTCCACTTCAGTCATGTGATTCCTCATGTACAGAGCAGACGCCTCCAAATCCGTCTGATTAAACTCGTAAGGAATGCAGAATCCGAGCGCACCGAACTTCCTCCTCTCCTGCACGATCGTGTGCATGAAACACAGCGCGAAAATCATTGGCCTCCACTCCTCCCTATTGACCGCTTCCAGCCAGTCGGTATCAATCCACGCGTACGACTTCCTCAATCCGGCCTTGATGCCAGAAGGTGGCTCGTCGGTCATTTTGATGGCGATCTGCAGCAAGCCTATTGGGAAGGATGGGTGAGGCTCGGAAGTAATCCATAGCCTAAAGGCCGGATCAATCGGGTTGAGTGGATCAGAATTCTTTCCGACAATGTACTCTTCGAGCGTCCGCATGTACCCGAGACCCAAGTGAGTGTTCTGGAGGAGCACCCACGAGCCGGTGACTACGGCGCCGTCCATCATTTGCGCTGCTTTGATTTCTTGGCCTTGACCCATGGAGATGGATTCGACGCGGATTTTTCGGCGTTTGGCTAGGAGCTCGATCGCAGCGTTTGGATTAGAGCCTGGGGAGAGGAGGAAGACGAGTGGGGTGATGTTGGTGGATTCTTCCCACGTTAACTCGATGTCGAGAGGCTTTAGGACTAGATACCTCTTGCCTAGAGTGTCAGCAATGTACTCCTTGGCTGCCACCATAAAGCGATCTTCACGAATAGATCTCACGAGGACCATCTTCTGGAAGGTGTTGACTTTACCATTATATTCAGGAATGGGGTAAACTTCTGGATCTTCATAATCATACCATGTGTGCCACGTTTCTGGATCCCTGAGTACGTCATCCAGTAGTCCTTTGTAGCATGAAATCGACAGTGCAGTTTGGCACATGTTCAGCCATGCATTGTCTGGCAGCCATTCGCCTGGCTTTCTCTTCTGAGACTTGAGGTCCAGAGCTGCACCTCCCTTGAGCAGGCAACTGAATTCATCCCCTCTCAGAATTCCAGCCTTCATTTGGATTTTGAGGCACAGCAGCAGCACAAACAAGAGCTTGTGTCTCTCAAACAGACCTCTTGTGATGTACAGGAAGACTTGGTGTGTGTTCTCTTCGATAATGTTCTTACAGCGTTGGGCCACGACAGCACCTTCAGCTGCGTCTGACATGGAAATGTCAAACAACTCCAGGAACTGGATCAGAGCAGTTTGGTACATAGGGTTGATATTCGAACACTCAACCAACAAGAAGTACATGATGGAACCGCGAGTTGCAACAGGCCTGTAATCCTCGCAAGTAGTCTGAATGACCTCCTGTGTCTCGGCTGCAGAAGCAAGCTTGGCGGCAACCTCGGTGGATGTATTCTTTGTGTTGTTGAGCACATCCAAAATATCCTTATCGTCGAGCAAATTACCCTCTACGTTTGCCAGCTTATACAGCAACTGCTCCTCAAGCTCAGCCACCTTGGCCTTGTAATCTGTGATATCCTTAACCAGCTGCACTCGCTGCTGCTCCAAGTCAGGGCGTTCATGGTTGACCACAATTGACAGCAGCTGATCCTCCAAACCTTGCATTGTCACGGTGAAGTCAATGATTGTAGTCTGAGCTGACAGCTCAGGAGTGTAATGAGGATTGGCAAGCTTGGTAGTGAAGTACAGCTTGAACTTGTCACTGTACTCGCAGCCCTCCTTATCTGGAAGATTGATCTTGAGGAACTTGCCAGATCGAATCACAGCTTTATTCAATACGGGGTCGAGCACCGGATCCATCTCTTCTTCAATGTTTTCAATCAGCAGCGGCGTACCGTTGCTCATTGAGTCCTCTAGATGACGCCTGAACCACTTGTGAGTCAGCGTCGTAATTTTGAGCTCATTTGGGGCCTCCCTTTGTTTGATCCACGTGTTGCCCTGGTTCTGTGGGTCCACCATCACTGGCCACCTAGATGCCTTGGTGGTAATTACACCATTCTCTAGCGAGAGGCCATCAGTTGGCAAGCCCTCTAGAGCCCATGAGCCAACTGTTGTTTCGTCGCAAACGAAGGAGACAGGATTCATCGCATCGGACACAGGTAGGTTGCGTTCGATGCAGTCATTCTTGAATAGCTGCTCGAGCAACTTGACTCGGAAGACTGCATTGAACGGTCCGCAGTATGAGAGGAAGGCACATGCCATGGCAGTGTCACCGACCAGTCGACGGATTGTAGAAGCAAACTCCTTCGACTGGGCAGTCCAACGGACCTTTTCGCCACCAAGCCCGCCAATCAGCTTGTTGGCGGCTTCCATCTTGGCCTTGGTTGCGTCCGCCTCGTCTTGAGTCTTCTGCGCCTCTCCGTTGGCCATGGCGAACTCGTCGTTCAATCCCTTCACCTCGATCTCCTTGGCATTCAGCTCGTCCAGCGCCTCCTTGAGCTCACCGTTTGCCACTGTCAACTGCGCCTCTGCCTTCTTGAGTGACTCAATCTTGGGGGCGACGAACTTGGCAATAAAGTAATATTCGACCATGGCACACACCCAGCTACAAAGACCGGCAATACTGCCAGAAGCCTTGGCGGCAAACTCGAAAGTGAAATCGTCCATCTCGACATATGGGTACAGCAACTCACAAGTCTCATCTGTGATACTGTCTGTGTCAAACGCCTGCAACATTTCGAGAATTGTGGGATCTTTCTGGTTAAACATGGATTGAGTTGTTGACCACGAACAAACCATGATGTCTTTCCCACCCTTGGTCTGTGTCTCGCCGTCAATTACGACATGGTCGATTTTCTTGCGGCACAGAATAATCACACCGTCGAAAATGCGCTTGATAAGATTAGGTGGCTTCTGCAGCGCCTTGAGGCCCTTGATGTCATCTGGCTTAATCGCATCCAATGCCTTTGCGGCTGCCTCCATAGCTGGCTGTGCGGCCTCAAGATCTTTGTTACACGAATCGCGATCTGCTCCAATCTTCGCTGCGACCGTCTCGACTGAGTTGACTGTAATCTGGACTTCAGCTTTGACTTTCTCAGCCTTGCCTTTCTTGTCTGTGAGATTGATCACCATCTTGTCGATTCTCGCAGATGTTACAACCAGAATCTTCTCGGTCTCTGCCAACTCGATTTTCATTTTGGCGACATCCTCCTCTGCCTCCATCAGCTTCAGGAGACCGTTTCCAATCTTCTCTGAATCATTGTTGATTGTCTCAAACTTCTTCGCATACACCTCCTTATAGAAGTTGATGAACGACAGGTAGGACTTGGGCGTCACATACACACTGCGACGGTACTGGCCAAAGTATGCGGTGCACTGATCTGCGACAATGTTGTGCACTGCGGCAATGTGGTCTACAAGATCTGCCTTCATTTTGTCGTTATCGACCTTGACTGGGAAGGTGGCGAGGAAGCTGTTGCCTACCTTCTGCAGTGCCTCTTCAGGCCATGGCAAGAACCAGTCAATCGTGGTTGCACTGAACAGCGCAGGGAAGTTGAGCGCGCGGTCGCGGAACTTTGCTCCGACAGGAGAGAAGCACAGAACAATGTGCAAGTTGGCGCGAACATTGGCGTAGAAGTATTTGGTCACCTTGATATTTGTTGCTTCCTCACCGGTTGCCTTTTCAAATATGGGCGAGAGCTCTGCAATCATAGCAACAACTTCGTCCTTGGGCATCAAGCCAGGGATCTCGCCAGTCGAGAGAATCATGTTGATGTACTCGAGGAAGCCTTCGTTCTTGACCTCAGCATCAGTGAACACAAATGTGACAGGCCTTGCGAATCCGGCCAGCAGGTATTGGCTTTTGATGTCTTCCATCAGATCCTTCTCACTGTAAGTCTTGGACACTGTGATTTGGAAATGCGAGTAAGCACACAAGTAGGTAGACAACTTGGTAAGTGACTGTTTGCCAGAGCCTCCGACACCAACCAGCAGAGCACTACCACGTGGCATCATAATGATACGTGAAATAATTGCCAGATGCTTCAACGCATCTTCAAAGAGCACCAAATGCAGCTGTCCGAGTTTGACGCCCTCGTTGTGTTCGGTCATCATTTTGTCAGCACGCACTCTGAGAGCGTCAATATCTTTGACAGCCTCGTAGACCTTGGGTCTGGGGCCTGCCGGCTCACCAGTTTCTGGATCTTCCTCCGCATTTCGCAGCCAATCAACCAGGTAGAAAGGCGCTGCAGCCATTTCTGGAGAGATGGTTGGGAAGTGCTGTGTGATCAGACCGAGCAGTTGCTTTTCGAGCCAATCCTTGTCATTGTGCTCGATCAACTTATCTTGGAACACACGAAGACACTCGTGCTTCCACACACCAACCAAGAACTCCGGAGCTGTCCTGACGCTGTTTGTGGGCTTTTGTGCGATGATCTTTGGTACTGTCATCATGCCCTGGAATACCCGGGACACATCACGAAGATTGAAAATGTAGTGGAACTTGGCTGGTGTTGGCAGGAGCTTGGTGTAAGCTCTGTCATAGAGTTCCATTGTTGCTGGCACCAGGCACTTGACGTTGTCCATAACATCTTGCTTGAAATCAGTGCTGTTGAACCTGAGTCCCAGAATAGCGCCAAAGATTTGGTTGATAGAGGCCATGCTTGGCATCGGGATGTTCCAGTTGCAGTTGTGCCTCTTCATCCGCTGAGGGATGTCATTCTTACCGCCGCCAGGATGATTCATTGCCATCAGCCACTGCAGGTCCTCAATAAACTGCTGGTCTCCGGCTCTCCCCTTTTCTAGATTCCACAAGTAACCCAACTCAATCAGCTGCCTGACGATCTCCAGAGTGATTTGGTCACCCCAGTTATTGATGAGCGGCATTGAGAAGTCATCCACAAAACACAGCAGCTTCTTGCCTACCGGTGGTCCAAAGATCTTGCCAGACCTTTTGTCGACAGAAGCCTCGATGATCTGCTGGAAGATTCCTGGTGTCGATGCGGACGAAAAGTTGATTCGTTTGAACAGAATTTCAGTCTTTGGCTGAGCCTCAATGTACATCATTGCGATGGATGTCTTGGAGGTACCAGGACCTCCAATCAACAGGACAGGCTTCTTCTGGGTGAGTGCGTTCTTCATGAACACCTGCACCCGAGTGGAATCGACGGTTGGAATCAGCAGGGACGCGAACTCAAAGTTCTCAGGGTCCGCTTGGAGCGGTGAGACTACCCAATCTGCCCACTGGTGTTCATCGTTGATGCGCCAATCAAAGATAGACTTGCCTTCGGTCAATGGTGGCATGTGAGTGGCACAAGACCAGCCACGCATGGTTTCTTCAAACTTGGCTCGACCCTCAGTTTCATATAATACAGGTACTGACCAGCAGATTGCCAGGATAACCATCCTTGTGAGAGCGTCTATTGGCAGTGGTGAATCCTTGTCCTTGAGCTCAGGGAGCAGGCCGTTGAGCAGGCACAGGAATGTATTCACAAGGTTCATGTCTTCCACTCCCATCACCTGCTTGCAACCACCTTCAAGTGCAAAAGTGATCCCCAGCTCAAGCACTTCCTTGCAAATGGCGTCCAATGCCTCAGCCTCCGCCTTATTGGTGCGATTCTGGAGCCACGCATCCACAATGGGCACCCAGCCAAGGTCAGTGGTAGACACGTAGATAATGCCAGCGCGAGATACAGTGGCAGGTGAAGCGTTGTTCAAGTTCTCAGGCTCGAAAAGAATCTTCATCGATTGCAGCATAGGAATCCGGTCACCATTAGCGCACGTCAACATACGGTTGTCATCAAGCACAGTGTTCAAGTCCTCGATCCAAATGGCATCGACAGGACCGTCCATCAACATCCACTGGTTGACGCCCTTCTTTTTGGGGTCATTGGACTTCTTCCAGAGTGCAGTGAAGACTCCTTCACTCCATTCGTTGGCAACTGGATCCTGGAACCCGTACATCTGCTTTGGGGTAACGCCCTTAGGATTCATTTTGATGATTGTGTGTTTGACGTCGACAGCGCTGAGTGCTAGCTGCAGCATTGTGATGATCTGGGTTTTACCACACCCAGCAGCGCCGACAACCATGATACCGTGACGCACCAAGTATGTCTCGTACAGCTGAATGATCTTGGACACCCACTTTGGATGACAAATGAGTCCAGCCTTTTCAATCTCTGCAGCAATAGCTGCCTCGTGCTCTGGGAACACAGCTTTCTCTGGGTTGAGCCCAGGGAACAAGTCATTGATCAAGGAAATGAACAATCCGACATCCTCAGCCACAAACTTGGACATGTTCATGTCACGAAGTGTACGACACAGCAGATACGACTCCGATTTCATCTTTGGACAGTTCTTGGCGATCTCACCGCCCGCGGCTTCAGCGGCCTCGATCATCTTCTTCTCCACTCGCAGCTGAGCACCAGCAGTTCGCAGCACAGAGAGAATGTTACGCAGCCCAAAGTCGTAGTGAGGTTGCTTGGACAGCTGCTGCTCACACAGAGCGTATAGCACCTGGAACTTGACTGAGAGTGGTTGATACTCCTGGTAACCGGCAGCTGCCAGCTTCACTTTCATGATAATCTGCCTGTCTGGAACCATCATCGTCACGCCACGGAACAGCTCCTTGAGGTTCTCTGGCAGCTCTTGGCGACCAGCGTAACCTGGGTTCATGGTGATAAAGTAGCCACAGAGAGGATTAAGGCCGAGCGTCTGTCCGTCAAGGAACTGGAATACCGACTTCTTCTCACGGATAGCACTGAGCACACAAGCAATCTGCTGAGCACACACTGAGAGCACCTCCAGATCGATTCTGTTGAACTCGTCAAAGCAACCCCAGGCGCCACACATCGCAATACCCTTGTAGATCTTGCCAGTGGCACGGATATCCATCTCTGGTCCGCAGTTGGTGACCACACAGTACTTGCCCAAGGCACGAGCCAAATCCTTTGTTGTTTCTGTTTTGCCCGTTCCAGCAGGTCCTGCAGGTGCACCTCCCTTGATCATCCCGAGGGCTTGTGTGAGGGTGACGTAGCATCTGTCAGTTAGTGGGGTAATCACAAGACGCTCTGTGCAGCCCAGGAACTCGTAGCAGTACGCGAATGAACGGTCACAGCACTCAGCAAAGGCATCGTCTTCAACTTCTTTGTAGTAGAATCGAAGCTGCTGCATCCACGCAAAGTCGGTTGGGTCCTTGAGCTTCTGCTTGTAGAGCATGTCGAAGATGTCCTTATTGTGCACTTGGATTGTGATGAGAGTTTCAATATTACGGCGATCACGCTTGTCTAGGTTGTCATTAGTTGTCATGATACACAGATCAAACATGAGCTGTGAGATCTTCTTTTGTGCAAACTGCATGGATGTCTTGTCTGATTTGGCCTTTGTGATACCTTCCTGAGCATCAGCGGTCCACTGCATCTGGACACCCATCAAACAGATCTGGGCACAGCACGCGTTGCTGAACTCCTGGATTGGCATCACCATGCAATCCACAGCGGCCTGCCTTGTGATGTTGTGAAGAGAGTTCTGCATCTCGCCCTCTACTCTGCTCAACCACTCCTCGATGTTGCCCTCAGCGACCACCACCTCGTAAAACTCCACGAGCTCACAGGTGCCAGAGCCGACGTCAGCGTTGATCTGAATGATGTGCTTCTTGTCTGTTTCATCAAAGTCGACCCAATCGACGGAATCGAAACAAGCCTGGAAGTATGGCTGAATCGCTGGTGGGTCGGATCCCTGACTCAGAATCTCAAGCAACACTGGGTCCGATACAAAGTAGAACCGAGGGAACAGCGCACGCTTAGCCTCTAGGTAACTGGCTAGCGACTTCTGGCATGTTTCGAGCCCTTCAATAAGTGGTCCCAGGAGCTCAATCATTTCGTTCCCATAGCACAGTCCGACCACGTTGCGTGTGTCGAACGCTTTCTGCATCAGCTTTACCCACGCCTTGTCGATTGTGCCAAAGCGCTTTGAATCTTGAGGCAGCTGTTTGGCGATATCTCCACCGGTGAACACAGCCTCCAGGTTCATCCACAGCATCTGCAGGTACAGCCACTGCTCGATCACCTCACTGGTCTCACTGAGTTTAGCAAGCCAGAGGTCAACGTCTTCCTTGAAAGGCAGTGCATATCTGGAGCTCGCCATACCTCCAAGATTCATCAAAGACTCCTCTAGCACCTCCTGCATCTCTGCGACCTCTCCGCCCTTGAGAATAAACACACCATTACGGCTCTTGTACCCGGAAAAGCCAAACACCATGTCAGTCCATTGCTCTTCGATTTCATGCAGCTTCATCTCCACGTTCAGCTCCTTACTAGCACCTTGCGAAACTTCTTCAATATCCTCTGCAACCTTCAGCAAATCTGCGTCCAGCAAGTGGCCTACTTTGAATGTCTCTTCGGCCATGTCAAACTTGGCTCCAGTGAGATCCTCGACAGTCTGCCAGTGCCTGTCTCGCATAGCTTTGTTACTAAGGAACTGCAGCAGTGGCACAATCTCGATCAGACCCTCAATCTTCACTTTGAGGTCGTCGTACGCTTGCCATGTCTTGAGCGCCTTAGGCATGTTCTTGCACAGCCGCTGGAAGTCTTCTACTTGTTTGGTCATTACTTCGATGTTGTCGAGCACGTCAACCCACATGATGTCGCCATAAGACGTCACAGCCAGGTCGACGTTCTCATACAGGCCATATAGCTTCCTGAGCAACGCAAGCTCCTTCTTGGTCTTGACCATCTCGTCCATGTCGGTCGTTGGCATGCCAAAGAGCGTCTCACCTGCATTGTACAGGTTGTACTTGCGGTCCATGTCACTGAACTCGCGCTCATATCTGTTGAGCCTCTCAATTGCCTCAGCTGCTTGCAGCCCCTTGACGCCAGGTCCATTCTTGTTGTAATCAGCACGGAAATTCTTCACATTTTTCTTGAAGGCCTTAGTGTCTGTGATCAGACCATCCTTGAAATCAGCTTGCCTCGTGCCCAGATTGTCGCCGACCTCTACTGTCAGGTCCTTGAGCTTCTCCCAGTTGCCTCTCAGCTCACCTACTTGGCATAGCTCGTCCGTGGTAAGTGCCTTGACACCGTATCGCGTTAGCAAGTCATACTTCTCTTCCAGAGGGCCAAAGTCCCACTCGATCACAGACTCCTTGTCGACCACATCCTTGAGCATACCGACCAGTTTTCGCACGTCGTCCAGATGATCGACAGACATGTTGAACTTGCGCGTGGTGCTGTTGATGTACTCGACGATCGCTTCCAAATCTTCGCGCGCAATATCCAGCAGGTTGGACGTGTACTGGCTCTTCCACAGATCAATGAACGAGAAGAGCGACTTGTGAATCTCGGTGTTGCACAGACACAACACACCGACCACAAACTTCTCTGGCGCGGCTTTCAGCTCGTTCTCAATATCGACGTAAAACGAGAGGCGGTCGTCGAATGCCTCTAGGGTTGGCATGGTCTCAATGAATTCCTGGTACTCACTCTGCATGTTCTTACCCCACAAATGGAAGTAAGTGTTGAAGGTTTCTATGTAGTTCCTGACTTCGATCTTGGCTCCTAGCAGAGATCCTGTCAGTAGCAACACGTACTTGACGACCTCCTTCTCTCCAGCCAACTGCTCAAAGAAAGAGTCGAGAGTGTCTCGGGGCATACTGCGGTCTTGGCCCCAGGCCATTAGCTGCTTGGTTGCCTTGAGGATTCCGACAGCTGTGTTGTTGATGGCATCCTGAATGTCGTCAAGTGAAGGCTTCATGATAATCGCGTCCTGACCCAGGGTGATGTCGACCTCAATGTCTGCCTGGAAGAAAGGTGCTTCCACTTCTCCAGGTCCAGCTACAGCGATTGCGCCCAAACCCTTTGGAGCGCCAGAGCTGACTTTGTTCTTGATAAGGAAGTACGAGTTCTTGATACAGCTGAGAATGGCATGGTACATGAGCTCCTTGTAGTGGTGCTTCAGTTTCGGGATCGCTTGTGGATTGGCTCCGAGCGAGTCGCGTCCCTGCGCTCGCTCTGCAGCTGCCACGCTGTCGACGAGCTGCAGCAAATCCTCGACTGCGAGCTCGACCTCCAGGTTCTTCGCATCCATGTATGCCGACTGGGTGCGCGTCTTTTGCTCCTGGATGTTGGTGAAGTTCTCGACCACAAAAGGGAACTTGTCCGGATCGATGTCGACCAGCATCGTACGCGAGATAATCTTGAGATTCGTCTCGATCCGATTCTCGATGATTTCATTCATCTTGGTCACGAGGTCGTCCAGCTTGAAAATCTTGTGGTCGACGTCGTTCAGCCAAGGCTCAATCGCCAGAGAGGTCCATGTAATGCTCTTACGTCCTACGTGTAGCATAGTCTCAAGGTCCTCCAAGTAGTACTGCAGCAGCATTTTGATAACAGGGTTGATCCTTCCTGTCACACGCTCGTACTCCCTCAACGTGAAGAGCAGTCTGCCATGGAACCGCTTGAACTTATCGTCCTGCATCAGAACCAGCGTCGCCTCTTCCGGAATCTTAACTCTCAGTCTGGTGAGACACTTGGACTCTCGAATCAGCTGCAGGATCTCAGGATCGAAGTTGGCAAACAGCCTAGGGTTCTGTGGGTGCTGAATCACGAGTGTCGCCTGCAGACCGGCCTTGGCAGCCTTCACAGACAAACACCACGCATCTTGCCACAAAGCTTCGAATTCGACCAGTGCTGAGCCGACTCTGTTGTAGGTCTTGATGATTTTAATTGACTCCTTTGTGGTCATGATGGCAGGGCTCTTCTGGAACTGCACCATAGGGCCTTCGATCCTACGCAGCAGCTGTCTGCTCCAGGTGATCGCACCAGCCACGGGTGGCATAGTACGAGGCATAGGAGGAGCACACTTGTACTTCTCATAGGTCCGCTGCACAAAGTCCAGGTCCAAACCATAGTTCTGGAAAATAACCAACTGCTTCTGGTCCAGGTCTGCGATTAGCACCTTCCTGTGAATGATATCCTGGAACTTGTTGAGCAGCTCGAGTGCGGCGTCTGTGCTCGGGATGGTCTCAAAGGAAGTGTTGACGAATCCCTGCAGCGACACCTCTAGGTGGTGGATGGCCACTTCGAAATCCACATAATCCTTCTCGAACGTCGTCTTGGTCGCATCGAGCAGGTCATAAGGCTTCTTGGAAGATGACTCGGCGATCTGGACAAACTTAGCAGTGATTTCGTCCATTCCTTCAATTGCATTCTTGGCGATGCGGTTGAACTGACCCACGGTGGTGAACATGCAGATCAACTTCTCCAGCCTCGTGTTGAAAGCCTCCATTTTCCCAAAGATCGTCACCTCGTCGACCTCGACCTCTGATTCTCCGTCCTTTGGGGATGAGAGGACCACCTTATTCTTGGTGCTGTCATACTGCTCCAGATAGTTCTGGTACAGCCCCAAGCATTCCTTCATGCTCTTGACGAGCTCCTCTGGGTTCTGATCCCAGGGTTTCCCCTTCTTTAAAATGTTAAATCTGCAATTATTGATCATCTGATTGGTGATCTTAACGAACAAAGTGGTCATCCTCTGTTCGGTGTTATAGTAGCGTGAGATTTGCTGCATCATCTTCACATTGTGTAGAAGAGGTTGCAAGCACTCAATCACGTCAGCAGTAGTGCCTTCATAGAGCACCACCATGTACTTTTCCAGTGTTCCCAAGTACTTCACATTATCTTTCGCTTCATTAGCCGCATCAGTGATCTCATTATCGAGTGCACGCCATTGTTTAAGTGCCCGGTGTACTGCCTCGTCCATCCCCTTTGCCTCACGCAACACGCCTATGATCGCCTTGCATTCGGCAGTCTGCAACTGGTCGATTATTGTTGAGAACTTTTGTGCCCTCTGCCTCCAGAACTGGATTTCTGACCTTGGGCCATCATCCTTGCTCCGGCGGTCTGATAGCCCATTGTCTGCATCCTTAAGTAGCGCTTCCACCTGTACCGACCACCTCCCAAGGAGCGAAGTGAAGCTATCGACGATGTCGGAATCATGCGCCATTTGGACCTGCCTCGTGTGCCCCATATCCTCTGTAATCCATCCTTGGTCCTCTGGCATTTCAAGCCTTACCCCAGCACGCACATTTACGATCGCCTCATCGAGCGTTTTTCGAAGGCACTGCGCGGAATCGAAAAGGGCCCGTGCTGAGTCATCACCCTTGCATAGCCCCCAGTTTTCTTGTCTCTTCAGCAGCGGTAAAAACACTTGGCCGAGCGCTCTGTCAAAGTCCTCCAGCGGACTGTTCAGGATCTCGCCATACGATAATTCCATTTCGAGTTCTTTTGCTGAAACCGGCCTGAACCCGCAGTTGCGCTGGAAGTAAATCGCCTTTGCGTTCCCCGACTGGCCCTGTTTGTAAAGCTCCAGCTGCCCGTTCCTCCATGCGAAGGTCAGCGAACAGGGCGCGCCTTCGACACCATCGAGGAATGGCATCATCGTCTTCTTAACTTCCTCATCCAGAAGAACCTTCTCCACATCAGTACTTTTTTCGATACCGAATCCTTTTTGCAGCCGTTGCTTGAGGTACGCAACTCGGGGATCCATAGTGAATCGGCGAACCCGGGGGTGGCTACCTGTGTTTGCTACTACAGTTGCTGCGGCTGATGTCCTTGTTGATACTGCCCCTTAAAGATCAGTTAACACCACTCTGCTCAACTCACCACCACCAGCGTAATGGTGTC
>Ga0307402_10000002_pt1 | contig 14188 bp, 1 predicted proteins | sample SouOceMetPS10329_FD_200442 | JGI IMG/M metagenome (GOLD analysis project Ga0307402, IMG submission 200442) | Metatranscriptome of marine eukaryotic phytoplankton communities from Antarctic Ocean - PS103-29 (Eukaryote Community Metatranscriptome) | ecosystem: Environmental > Aquatic > Marine >... | reverse complement strand
TTTTGGCTCAAGCCGCTTGCGATCTGGTTTTTTGATTGCAAGCAGGCCAGGCCACCATAGAAGGCGCACAATGTCGTTCCAAGATAGGCACCGATGGATGGCGGCCAATGTGGCCGCTGCGTTCGACATGATTGACCAAACGCAGTATGTGGAGGACACGCTCGGCGAGTACAACAACTTCAAGAAAATCAACGACTTCTTGGAGGGCAAGAGCAAGCACAAGCACATTTTCATTTACCACCAGAAGCCCGATATTCTCAATGAGCAGGGTGAACTCGTTGACGCTAAGGGCGATGCCAAGCTTATCATCACAACAGGCGAGCACGAAGACATGCGCATCAAAAGCCACGCGGTGTATTTCTTGCGCACCGTTGCAGACCAGAAGGCAGTCAAGCTTGAAGTGGCGAATGACCATGAACTCCTTTTCGGCGAAGTTTCTGCCAGTCCACTTGAAAGCTTGAGCACAGGTTTGGATGCGGTGTTTCGGCCACTCCTGACCGAATGCGTTGCGATCGACTGGACTGTCTGCGACAACGAGCAGCAAACAGAGTTCAAAGGTGGCTTCGAGAAGTTCACAGCCGAGTTGGTCGATGGCATCCGCAGTCTTTCAGGTGGCATTGAACTGCCAAGTCCCCAAGGCGAGATTGATTGGAAAGGAGCACCAGCCAAGGACCTTGCCAACAATCCTGAGGCTGTCACTCAGTGCGAGAACCTTCTGGACGGATGGTGTCAGACGATTGAGAAGCACTTGGAGGACGCACAGGTGTCACCCCCCGGAGAGGGGGGCCGGGACCCGGGTCCACGCACGGAGCTTGACTTTTGGCGCAGCCGGCTTCAAAAGATCACTTCCATCACAGAGCAGCTGAAGACCAAGGAACGCCTCAAGGTCTTTGCTGTGCTCAAAGAAGTCGCAGATCTCAATCCGGAGGCAGCAGTCAAGGCGCGTAACACAGCAACTGGGATTTTGCGGCGTTGGAAGTTGCAGACAAATATTGCTATCACCGAGGCACTCAATGAAGCAAAGGACAACGTCAAGTACCTGACTACCCTGGGGAAATTCATTGAGCCTCTCTATTTTGCAACACCGACAGTAATTATCGACGCTCTGCCTGCTCTCATGAATGCAGTGAAGATGATCTATACCATCGCTCGCTACTATAACTCGACTGACCGTATGACAAATCTGTTCGCCAAGATCACGAATCAGATGATCACAAATTGTAAGCAATGCGTGATGGGTGGTGATGAATCAGTTACGCTGTGGGAGAAAGATTCCCAGACCCTTATCAAGAATCTGGAGTCGTGCGTCAAACTCAATGATGCTTACCAGGAACAGTACCGAGCAACAAAAGAAACACTTCTCGCACTACCAAAGGGAAAACAGTTCGACTTCAGTGAAACCCTCATCTTTGGTCGTTTCGATCTCTTTTGCAGACGTGTGACCAAGTTGATTGATATGTTCCAAACTATCCACCAGTTCACGTCCTTGTCACAGCATCGTTTTGACGGTATGGAGCCTCTCGTGAACAGCTTCAGGCAGATTTTGGAGGAGTTTCAAATCAAACGCCATGATCTGTTGGACTTTCACAATAATCGCTTTGATCGAGACTACGTCGAATTCAATGTGCGCATCAGTGATTTGGAGAGCAACTTGAGGCAGTTCATCAACCAGTCCTTCGAGTCCATTCAATCCATTGAGGCATCTCTGACTCTGCTCAAGAAGTTCCAGGGCATCTTGAGGCGTGAGAATCTGCGTGCGGACCTCGAGTCCAAGTTTGGAGTGATCTTCCACAACTACGGTCTTGAGCTAACGCAGGTGCAGGACCAGTACGAGAAGTTCAAAGCGGCCCCTCCCTTGGTGCGGAACCTGCCGCCAGTTGCTGGGCACATCACTTGGTCGAGGCACTTGTACAAGAGGATCGAAGGACCGATGCGGAAGTTCCAGTGCAATCCTTCGGTGCTGGCTGGTAAGGATTCGAAGAAACTCATTCGCATGTATAACAAGATGGCAAAGACGCTCATCGAGTTTGAGACTTTGTGGCACCAGGCTTGGGTGAACTCCGTGGAAGCTGCAAAATCAGGTCTGCAGGCTACACTGATCATCAAGCATCCCGACGACGGCATGCGATTTCACGTCAATTTTGATTGGGACATCTTGCAGTTGATCCGGGAGACCAAATGCATTGACCGCATGGGCGGCATTGAAATCCCTGAGGCTGCCAGGATGGTGCTTCTCCAAGAGCAGAAGTTCAAGACGTACAACAGCGAGCTCACATACTTGCTCAAAGAGTACAGGCGGGTCGTGCAGACAGTCAAGCCCATAACTGCCAACCTGCTGAAGCCTCACATCGAGAACTTGGAGTACAAGATGCGACCAGGCATGGTTACGCTCACCTGGACATCTATGAACATCGAGACCTACATTGAGGACGTCTGGGGCGAATTGGACAAACTGGAGCAGATGGTGATGACGGTGAATGATTATATGGAGAATCGGATTGATTTGAACTTGAAGACAGTGGCCAACGTGCTCCTTGTTAACTTGCCAGATGAACAGGAGTTAGTAACTCTGGATGAGTTCGTTGAGATGCAAGAGAGGCATGTCCGTGCAACAACTGATTTCCTCGTCGCAAAGAGTACAGAAATCGAGAGTGCTGTGAATGACTTGCTTGGTATTATCGTTTCATTTGAACTTGATCCACATGTTCTTGCAATCAGCGAGAGTGAAATCATCAAGGTGAAGGCGCATTACAATTGGTCAATGTATCAGGCGCTCTTGAATTCAACCAAGCGATCCCTCAACACCATGAAAATGCGCCTCGCCTCGCGCGCCAAGGAAGGATGTCGCATGCCGCCTGCCTTCTTTGAAGTGGACCTGCAACTTGACGGTCTTGCTGTGCGCCTACAGCCCTCCGTGACGGACATCCAGGCGGCCATCAATGGTGGTGCTGTCGCCGTGTTGAAGTGCTCCAAGATGATTGAGGCGTGGGACACTGTGACGATCCCAAAGAATGTGCAGCTCATCTTGAACCCCAACTTGCCACCAGTGCAGGGCACCGGCTCCCAAGGCACGTTTTATGACCGGATTGCACAGGACCGCGAAATCCTGAAGGTGGTGCTGCTTCTGACTGGCAGCATCCAATCTGCAAAGAATCAGTGTGACGAGTACTTGGCGGAATTCTCGGAGTACGAATGGCTATGGAAGAACGACATTGCCTTGGAGTACAAAGAATTTCAAGAAACGGATCCGAGCTTGGACGAGTTCTCAACAAAGCTGAGGGGATTTGGAAAAGTCGAGACCATTCTTGATGACATGGTCAAGCAGCACCAGATCTCAGCACTGAGCTTGCACACTGACACTCTTTCAACAAGTCTAAAGCACTACGCAAAGAAATGGAGGGAGTCTTTCGCAAGCGAGCTCCACAGGGATGCGTATCACAAGCTTGAGACAGTCAGTGATGTCATCAAGTCCACAGCCAAGAAGCTTGAGGAAAAAGTGGATACGGACAATATTGATGCGCTTGGCAGAGTCATGCAGACCTTGCAGGACGTGCGCTTCAAGCAGAGCGAGATCGAGCTGGACTTCATCCCAATCAAACACATGTACGAGATTTTGGATGAGAATCTCCAGGAGATCATGAGCCAGGACAAAGAGGAGCAGGATACACGATGTGCAATGGAAAACAACTGGAGGAATTTGCTCGTTGAGAGTGAAGCTCGACAGGAGGAGTTTTCCTTGAAGCAGGTTGCGTACAAGAAGAATCTCATCAAAACCGTTAACGCATTCAAGAAGGATGTTAACGAATTCCGTGATGGGTATGACAAGCATGGACCGATGGTTCGGGGAATCCACCCCAGTGCAGCTGTGGAGAGATTGAAGCGCTATAAAGAAGAGTATGACGTCCGCGCACGCAAGCAAAAGAACTATTACATTGGTGAAGATTTGTTTGGCTTGCCGCACCAGCAGTACCCCAAACTTGATATCACCAAGCAGGAGTTGGGTTTCTTGTCCCAACTGTACGACCTCTACGTTGAAGTGCTGGACACGATCAAAGAGTGGAAGGACATTGAATGGAAGGATTGTGGAGAGCATATGGAAACCATGACGAAAAAGAGTGATGTTTTCTTCGGCAAGTGCAAGAAGATGCCAAAGCAGTTGCGCGACTGGCCAGCATACCTTGAATTGAAGAAAGAAATTGACGATTTCCAGGAGGTGCTGCCATTGTTGAGTGAGCTTGCCAAGTCCAGTATCCAGCCGCGCCATTGGCAGCAAGTTATGGACATGAGCGGAGCAGAATTACCCATTGAGCAAGAAGGCTTCAAGCTGCAGTCCTTGCTCGACGCCAAGCTCAATGAGTTTACTGACGAGATCTTGGACATCACAGAGTCTGCAGACAAGCAGTTGGTGATCGAGCAAAAGATGGCAGATATCTCAGCCGACTGGGAAGTGAGGATGTTTGATTTCGCAACGTGGAAGGCACGCGACTACCCATGTGTGCTTGCGGGTGGCAGAGTTGTTGAGACACAGGAGTTGCTTGAAGAGACAATGATGAACCTGAACACGATGAATGCGCAGCGTCATTCCATTCCATTCAGAGAAGAGCTGGGTGTAATGCTGGCAACCCTCTCCGACACGGCAGATACTATTGAGAAATGGTTCAAGGTGCAACAGATGTGGACCTCATTGGAGTCAGTCTTCACCGGTGGCGATATTGCGAAGCAGATGCCAATGGAGGCTAAGAAGTTCCAGCAAATCGATAAGGACTGGATTAAGATTATGCAGAAGTCTGCGGAGTCGAGGCTGGTAGTGCCTTGCTGTCAGAATGACATGCTGAAGCAAATGCTCCCCTTGCTTTCATCAGGTCTGGAGTCTTGCCAGAAATCCTTGGAAAGCTACTTAGAGGGCAAGCGTAACAAATTCCCTCGGTTTTACTTCACCTCAGATCCAGTCTTGTTGAAAATCTTGTCTCAGGGAAGTGATCCTGAAAGCATCCAAGAAGACTTTGAAAAGTTGTTTGATTCTATCAGCAAAGTCCAGTTCGACAAAGCCGACAAGAAGAAAATCGTCAAGATCATGTCACAACAAGGCAATGCCACAGAGATTGTTGATTTGCAGGTACCAACCATGGCCGTTGGCAACATTGAGGATTGGCTGCTGGCTTTGGAGGCTGAGATGATGCGATCTGTCAGGAGGGAATGCCGCATCTCCGCCATGGAGTGTTCGGCTCTCATGAATGGTCTCACTATGATGGATATGGGCAAGAAGTCCATTGCGCAGGTGGCACTCTTGGGCATCCAAAATGTTTGGACCGTTGACTTTGAGGAGGCACTTACCAGGATGTCTAAGGAGAAAGCTCTTATGGCGGCTACCAACAAGAAGTTTGTGACCATGCTAACTGATCTTGTTAATATTTGCCTCACAGATCTTGGCTCAAAGATGAACCGAACTAAATTCGAAACGTTGATTACAGTGCATGTACATCAAAAAGACTTGTTCCAAGAAATTTGGAAGAAGGCTAAGGAGCACAAAGTGAAAGATGAAGGAGACTTTGCGTGGCTCTCACAGACGCGATTTTACTGGAAAGTGGACATGGACCATCAGATCATCACGATCGCTGACGTGGACTTCACTTACTCTTACGAGTATCTCGGCGTAAAGGAGCGCTTGTGTATCACACCGCTCACCGATCGGTGCTACTTGACGTTGTCGCAAGCCTTAGGCATGATGAAAGGGGGTTCTCCCGCAGGACCTGCTGGAACTGGAAAGACGGAAACGGTGAAGGATTTGGGCCGAACTGTCGGAGTCTTTGTAGTTGTCACAAATTGCTCTGATCAGCACCGTTTCCGTGATATGGCCAAGATTTTCAAAGGCTTGTGCATGAGTGGTTTGTTTGGATGCTTTGACGAGTTCAACCGCATCGAATTGGAAGTCTTGAGTGTTGTAGCAATGCAGGTGGAGACGATCAACGAGGCGAAGAGACAAAATTTGAAGACGTTCATGTTTCCAGGGGAGGTAGCGCCAATCAAGTTGGTGGCCTCCGTGGGCTACTTCATCACAATGAATCCTGGCTATGCAGGGCGGCAGGCCTTGCCCGAAAACTTGAAGGTGCTGTTTCGTGGAGTCACAATGATGGTGCCGGACCGAGAGATCATTATGAAGGTGAAATTGGCCGCGGTGGGGTATGCGCAGATGGACGTCATTGGCAAAAAGTTTTGCATTCTGTACGCACTCTGCGAACAGCAGCTTAGTAAACAGCGCCACTACGACTTTGGCTTGCGGAACATCTTGAGCGTGCTCCGCAACAGTGGTTCAGTCAAACGGTCGGAGCCCCCAGACACAGACGAGGAAATGCTCTTCATGCGGACTTGTCGTGATATGAACCTCTCAAAATTGGTTGCAGATGATGTACCCCTCTTCCTTGCTCTTCTGAAAGACTTGTTCCCAAAGGTAACTGACCCACCCAATATCGTCTATGAGGATATTGAGAGGGGTTCGAGAGCAATCATAAAACGCACAAAGATTGTCCAGCATGCCACGTGGTTTCTTAAGGTGATCCAGCTCTACGAGACGCAGCTTGTCCGACACGGCTTCATGCTTGTTGGCCCGACCCTCTGTGGGAAGACAGAAATCGAAGAGGTACTCACGGGATGCATGACGGACAATGGAGTGCAGCACAGAATTGCCCGCATGAATCCCAAAGCGATCACTGATTCTCAAATGTATGGTATTAAAGACCCCATCAGTGAGGAGTGGACTCCAGGGGTTTTTGCATCAATTTGGCAAAAGTATAACAATCGTAACTTGAAGTTCAACACGTGGATTCTGTGCGATGGGCCGGTAGATGCAATTTGGATTGAAAACCTCAACACCGTCCTTGATGACAACAAGATATTGACTCTGGCGAATAACGACCGCATTCCTATGACAGACAATTGTAAAATTGTGTTTGAAGTCCAAGACCTCCGTAATGCCTCTCCAGCCACAGTTTCTCGTGCAGGCATTGTCTATGTGAGTGCCAGCGACCTCGGTTGGGAGCCTGTTGTGACCAGTTGGTTGTCCAAACGTGCGGATATCGCTGCAAATCGCCAGGCTGAAGCTGATATCATTGGTCCGATTTTGGATAAGTGGTTCAAAAATCCTCCACCAAATGGTGGGGCATCTGTCGATTTCTTCGATTGGAATTCGCGAAATATCAAGAAGGTCATGCCAACAAACAACTCTATTATCATCTGCAACATCTTGAACTTGATCAGCTCCTGCATTGTCCCTTGCTTGGCTGATGGAAGTATTCTGGAACCTGAGGCTTACAGGCGTGTTCTGGCTTGGTGCGTCATGTGGGGCTTTGCTGGGTTGTCTGAGCCTGAGGACCGGGTGAAATGCTGGGAGAAGTTTAAAGAAGTTCTTGAAGTCAACAAGATGCAGGAGTGTATACCACCTTGCCATGATGACCAAACCATGTTGGAATGGGTCCCAGATTGGAATGACAAAGGCAGAAACTGGAAGGAATGGAAACCGGATGAATGGAAACCTCCAAAGAAATTGCAGTTTTCCACTTTGTTGATTGCAACGATGGACTCTGTCCGTGCCGAATATCTCATTCAAATCCAAGGCTCGATGGATGTGCAACGAACCCCTCCCTGCTTCAAGTCAACAATGTTGGTTGGAGCGCCAGGCACTGCAAAGACCTCAACTGCGCTCATGTACATGTCAAAATTCGCACAAGACCAAATGTTGTCAAAGAACGTGAACTTTAGCAGCGCGACAACACCACTCGGATTCCAAAAGAACATTGAAGGTGAGATTGAGCGCAAGACTGGCAAGACATTTTGCCCTCCACAAGGGAAGAAGATGACCGTGTTCATCGATGACGCCTCTATGCCGATTGTGAATAAGTGGGGTGACCAGGTCACAAATGAAATTGTGCGCCAGCTCATGGAGCAGAGCGGTTTCTACTTCCTTGACAAAGACAAACGCGGAGACTTCAAGACAATCGAAAACTTGCAGTTCATCGGAGCCATGGGGCACCCTGGCGGCGGTAAGAATGACTTGCCCGAGCGTATCAAATCAAAGTTCTTTATTTTCAACATGGTGCTGCCTTCAACGGTGTCGGTGGAAAACATTTATGGATCCATCATGAAGGCCAAGTTCTCAGCCAAATCTGGAGCCAAGGCTTCCGTGGTTGCGCTTTCGAAGTTGCTCACCGGTGTGACATCTGACGTGTGGGACAAAGTCAAGAAGAGCCTGCTCCCAACACCTTCCCGATTCCATTATTTGTTCAACATGAGAGAGCTGAGCCGAGTGTTCCAAGGCATCATGGAATGCCCCGTCGATTGCTTGAAGGATGACAGTGCTCTCGCAGCGCTCTGGAAGCATGAAACCACACGTGTCTTTGCAGACAAGTTAAGCAGACAACAGGACAAAGACTTTGTTGACAAATGCATCGATGAATTCCTTCCAGTTCATTTCGGTGAGGAATTGGCAGAGAAAAACAAAAAGCTCTTCTATTACTGTGACTTCCAGAAAGAAATCGATTGCGACGAGGAGACAGGCGATCCACTTCCGCAACCCAAGGTGTACGAGCAGGCATATTCTTGGGATAGTGTCATGGGCAAGGCTTACGAGTTCCTGATAAAGTACAACGCCACCTATCCATCGCGGTCGATGAACCTTGTGCTTTTCGATGATGCCATGGCCCACTTGATGAAGGTGAACCGCACCATCCAACAGAAGAGAGGCAGCATGATGCTTGTAGGTGTTGGGGGCAGTGGCAAGCAGTCGCTTTCCAGCCTTGCAGCGTTCATATCTGATCATTTCAAGTTCCAGATTACAATCACCAAGCAGTACAACGACGCCGCATTCTTTGAAGACTTGAAGGTTCTGTGGATCAAAGCTGGTCAGAAAGGAGAATCTGTCACGTTTGTCTTCACGGATGCAGAAGTGAAGAGTGAAAACTTCCTTGAATACACGAACTCCTTGCTTGCAACAGGAGAGGTTGTAGGCCTCTTTCCGAAGGATGAAAGAGATGGCATGTGCGGTGAAGTTCGAAATGACTTTGTCAGGGATTGCCCAACTACAGAGGAGAATCTCCTGAACTTGTACACCTACCTTTTGGGCAGGCTTCGTGACAACATGCACGTTGCCATGTGCTTTTCCCCAGTCAGTGCAAAGTTCTCAGTCAGGGCGCAAAAGTTTCCGGCTGTCTTTTCTGTTAACATCAATTGGTTCTTGCCATGGCCTGAGGTGGCACTTGTTGCTGTGAGCACAAACTTCTTGAAAGAGTACAAGTTGGATGCGCCTCAGGCGGAGCGTGATAGGCTGTATCAGCTCTTGGGTTCCATCCAAGCTATTGTTGGGGAAAATTGCCACTTATATTATAGTAGAATGCGGAAGCATGTGTACGTGACGCCGAAGAGTTACTTGTGCTTGATTGACTTTTACAAGCAATTCTACAAGGTGAAGTACGATGACATCAATGTTCAGGAGAAGAGCGTCAACATGGGGTTGTTAAAACTTAAAGAAGCTTCCGAGCAAGTCAATACGATGAAGGTTCAATTAGCAGAACAGACCGTAGTGCTCAAGCATGAGGAAGTGAAGACAAATGCTTTGCTCACGGAAGTCACAAAAGAGAAGGGTAAGGCTGACAAGAAAGCCGCTGAAGTTGGAGTTCAGGCGGCTGCTTGCAGAGGAGAGGCTGACAAGATTAACGAAGAAAAGGCAGACGCTCAGGTTGAGTTGGACAATGCTTTGCCGTTCCTGTATGAGGCTGAAAATGCTTGCAATTCCATTACCAAGAAAGACATTGGCGAATTGAAGGCCAATCCTAAACCCATGGACATTATCAAGTTGACGTTTGATGGTCTGATGATTGTAACAAAGAAGTTCGTGGTCCCAGTGGCCCCGTCCACGTGCACCATCAGCAAGGTTGAAAACACTTTCATCAAGGACTCTTATGAAGAAACCTCGCGGAAAGAATTGGGCGACACTGCCTTCTTGCCCAAGCTCTTGCACTTTGCGAACCACGATAAAGACACATTGAACGACGAGATCTGCGAACTCCTTGAGCCCTACCTGCGGTACCCCGGGGCAAACAACATGGGCAAACCAGCTTCAGACCTTCCTGGCGGTGTTAACCCGCAGGAGCACCAACATTGGGGTCCATGGGTCGGCCACAAGGTCTTGGAACCTAAAAGTGCCCAAAGTGCAAGTGGTGCAGCAGCCGGTCTTTGCAAGTTTGTCGGTGCGATGGTGGGGTATTTTGGAGCATCCAAGATTGTCAAGCCCAAATTGGACCAGCTGAAGGTTGCAGAAGCTCGGCTAGGTAAGGCCATGGGTGAGCTGGCCGTAGCCCAGGGAGTTCTGAAGAAAGTGTTAGATGAAGTTGCTGATTTGGAGACCACTCTGCAGGCGGCGCAAAACAAAATGAATTCCTTGCAGGCGAGTGCAAATCAGATGCAGCGACAAATGGATTCAGCCAACAAACTTCTGAATGGCTTGGCTGGGGAGAATACACGCTGGACCGAAGATTCAAAGAATTTCGCAGCCAGACGAAAAATGCTAGTCGGTGACATTGCTGTGGTGTGCGCCTTTGTTACTTACGTCGGCCCGTTCAACACCGAATTCCGTCACCACTTGCTGGAGCTTTTTATGGAAGATACGAAAAAACGGAGCGTCCCTGCGCATGAGAAGATTGTACCTGAAGACTTCTTGGTCGACCAGGCCGAAACTGGTGAGTGGGGACTTGAAGGTTTACCAAGTGATGAATTGTCAACCCAGAATGCTATCATGGTCACACGCGCGTCACGCTATCCATTGATGATTGACCCACAGGGTCAGGCCAATCGCTGGCTCAAGAGGAGAGAAAAGAAGCGCATCGACATTGCCCCAACCATGTGCATAACCACATTGGCTGCGAAACAACTTAAAGATCAGATTGAATTCACCATGGGCGAAGGCTTGTGCTTGCTTATCGAGAATGTTGAGAACGAGGTGGATCCGATGCTAGATCCAGTCATGAACAAAGAGGTCACTAAAAAGGGCAAGAACCTGTACATCAACGTGAGTGATCAGAACATGGATTTCAGCAAGAAGTTCTCCTTGTACATGACCTCTCGATTGCCAAGCCCACACTTCAGCCCAGAGCTCTCCGCAAAGTGCACCGTCATTGATTTCACAGTGACATTAGTCGGTCTGGAACAGCAGTTGTTGGGGCGCCTCATCGGTATGGAGCAGAAAAGCTTAGAGGAGAGCTTGACTGCTTTACAAGAGGATGTAACGGCAAACAAGAAGTCATTGCAGGAGCTGAGCGCTCAATTGCTTGAGCGCCTCGCCAATTCTACTGGTAATCTCTTGGACGATACTGAACTGATCGAAGTGCTGGCCAACACTAAGGCCAAGGCAAATGAGGTGGGTCAAAAACTGCAAGAGGCCGCCGACCGCACAATTGAGATCAATGAGAAACGTGAACAGTTTCGTCCGGTGGCAACTCGTGGGAGTATTGTGTACTTCAACATGGTGGACATGACCAACGTCGAGAACCCAATCACAGCCGAGCCATCCGGTTGGATGTACAATTGTTCCTTGTTGCAATTCCTCGAGCAGTTCGACATTTCTGTAAGGCTGTCTGAGAAGTGCCAGCCCACATCGAAGCGAGTTGACAAAATTGTACAATACTTGACATACCAAGTGTATCGCTATACCAACCGTGGCCTCTTTGAGCGTGACAAGATGATGTTCAAGTTGCTCATGACTCTCAAGATTAAGGTTGTGGCAAATGTTTTGACAGCAGGTGACGTGTCCATGTTTTTGAAGGCAGGCTCTGCTCTCGATGCGAAGGCTGAAAAACAAAATCCTTTCAAGTGGATGATTGATAAAGTATGGCTGAATCTCATCCAGCTATCTCGGTATGCTTTCGGCACAGAGGGCTCAATGTTTTTCAGAGAAATCATTGAGTACATTCAGAGAAACGAGACAGCTTGGAAGAAGTGGTTTGATGAAAATGATCCCGAAGGATGTGCGGTGCCAGACTACGAGGAGCGTATGAACATGGATCGCGGTTTGGGGCCTTTCCTTCGCATGACCCTTGTGCGCTGCATCAGAGAAGATCGAACCGGTATTGCCATTAACATGTTCATTGAGATTGTTCTTGACAAAAGGTTCACAGCCCCAGTTACAGATTCGATTTCTGACATATTTGATGAGAGCACTTGCCGCAAACCAGTGCTCTATCTTTTGACCCTCGGCAGCGACCCCACCTTCTCAATCGATGAACTCGCAAAAAAGAAAAAGAAGTTTCCAACGGACAAGGTGTCGATGGGCGAAGGCCAAGAAAAGGTAGCTGCAGAGAAGATTAAGGATGCTTGCCTGGTCGGTGGCTGGGTGCAATTGCAGAATTCCCACTTGGGTATCATCTACATGGATGTGCTTGAGGATTTCCTCACAAACACCCCAGAGATCGACCCAGATTTCCGATTGTGGTTATCTTGTGAAATTACAGGAAGGTTTCCAATTGGTTTGCTCCAGTTGGCCATCAAGGTGACTCTTGAGCCACCGGCTGGAATGAAAGCAGGCCTTGCTCGCACATACACGACCATGGTCTCACAGGAACTGATCGACAAAATAGATCACGAAAAATGGCGCACACTTGTCTACACTCAGTGCTTCCTGCACAGTGTGATCCAGGAGCGTCGTAAGTTTGGACCAATTGGTTGGTGCGTGCCATATGAGTACAACAATTCAGATCTTGATGCATGTCTTATCTTCATTGAAAAGCATGTGGCGGGAACGATCTTGGTTGGGCAACCCGTGTCATGGACCACGATACAGTACATGGTGTCTGAAGTCCAGTACGGCGGTCGTATCACAGATAATCTTGACCGTGAGCTGTTTGCGACCTACACTGCAAAGTGGTTCTGCGAGGAAATCTTCAAACCTGGATTCACCTTCAACAATTATGCATCGGATTACAATTACAAGATTCCCGATGGTCTTGAAATAGGGAACTTCCGCGACGCTATCGATACACTCCCAGATGTTGACTCGCCACTGGTCTTCGGCTTGCACCCAAACGCAGATCTTATGTACCGTCTGAAAGACAACCAAGAGATGATTGTAACAATCGTTGAGACGCAGCCCAAAGATTCTGGTGGAGGCGCCGGAAAGTCTGTTGACGAGATTGTCAAAGATTTGTGCGTGGAGCTCTTGGAAAGGATGCCAGATGATTTCCTTGAGGAGATCTTCCGAGCTCAGATTCAGAAGCTGAAAGGGCCCATCGGCACAGCGGACAAGGGTTTGGCTGCCCCATTGAACATCTTTTTGTTCCAAGAGTTGCAGCGGCTTCAAATCATTATTGCCATCGTCCGCGATAACTTGTTCTCTGTTGCCGCCGCCATTGATGGTACTGTTGTCATGACCTCTGAGCTGCTGAGTGATTTGGGTGCAATTTTCGATACCCGCGTGCCCTCGTGTTGGTTCCTTGACGCGAGCGGCGCAGAGATTTCTTGGCTAATGCCTAATATCGGTGGGTGGTTCACCGGCCTGATTGACCGTTCTGCCATGCTTTCCAATTGGCTGGAAAATGGACGTCAGGTTATGAAGGCCTACTGGCTCACAGGCTTCACCAATGCACAGGGCTTCCTCACAGGCATGCGGCAGGAGGTGACGCGGCAACACAAGAAGGACCAGTGGGCCCTCGACGATGTAATTTCCCACACCGAGGTGCTTCAACTCGATCTGGAGCGCATTCGTGACCCACCAGACGAAGGGCAGAACATCCACGGTCTCTTCATGGAGGGTGCGCGCTGGATGCGCGCTGAGCAGAAATTGGAAGAATCCGAACCAAAGAAACTCTTCACGACCATGCCGGTGATCTTTGTCACAGCTGCAACTGCCCGTGATTTGAGAGGTGCCGTCCAGTATGGTCCTTTCGGTCCTTACAATGCAGTCGTGTACAAGTATCCCAAGCGCAATGATCGCTACTTGATCTTCCGCATGTTGTTGAAGACAGAAATGCACCCATATCACTGGAAGCTCCGTGGCGTCTGCATGGTGGCGCAGACAGACTGAGGCGCTGTCAGGCCGGTGCAGCAGTGATCATTCTTTTTCAACAGCGAACAGCAGTGAGGAGACGCCGTTGCTCTTTTCTGCGCTTTGAAAGGGACAACCTTTTCCGCGAGGTTGCAAGGTATGGAA